>Ga0272448_1001952_pt1 | contig 26817 bp, 29 predicted proteins | sample YNPCB0191_FD_202220 | JGI IMG/M metagenome (GOLD analysis project Ga0272448, IMG submission 202220) | Hot spring sediment microbial communities from Yellowstone National Park, WY, United States - YNP-CB-019-1 | ecosystem: Environmental > Aquatic > Thermal springs > Hot (42-90C) > Sediment... | reverse complement strand
GTCCCAGAGTCGCCGGGGTTAGGGATTGATCTAAATGAAGAGGTTATAAAAGCACATCTTGATCCTAAAGACCCGGGCTATTTTGAACCGACAACTGAATGGGATAAAGAATGGTCACATGATAGACTGTGGAGTTAAAAAACAAGGAGGATTGAAATGGAAGATATGGAAAAGCTATATAACGAAAGGCTGGAACGCTATGTTACAGCTATGAAAAACGGAAAGCCCGATAAGATACCTATAAGACCTTTCGTGGCTGAGTTCGTCGCTAAATATGCTGGTTATACCTGTCAAGAAGTCACACACGACGCGGATATAGCATTCTCCGCAGTGCGTAAATTTGCAAAAGACTTTGACGTAGATGCAGTCGTCGGCAATATGGTCTATGTCTGGACAGGTATGACAGAGGCAAATAGCACAAGATATTATAAGGTGCCGGGCATTGACCTTGAACCTGATGAGGCATTCCAATACATAGAGCCACAAAACGAAGAAGACGCATATATGAAAGCTGACGAATACGATCAGCTTATAGACGATCCAACAGGCTTTTTGGCGAACATCTGGCTACCAAGAATTATGAAGGATACTGAGAAAGGCACATATCGCTCTAATCTCGCATGGCTAAAAGGCGGAATAGCTATGATGAAGTATTTTCAAGGCTTCGGCGTCCAAGGCGAATTGCTGAAAAAAGAATGCGGAACAGTAAGTGCAATAGCAGGTGCGTTAAAAGCCCCTTGTGATATACTCGCAGATAAATTAAGAGGCTATCGTCAATTATCTGCGGATTTTTATAGACGTCCAGAAAAGGTCATTGCCGCATGTGAAGCTCTCAGACCGCACATGATGTATAATGCATACGCAACCGCAGATCCAACAAAGACCGTTCCAATAACCGTGTGGTTACATCGTGGATGCGCTCCCTTTATGTCCTATCAGGCTTATGAGAAATTCTATTGGCCCTCGCTAAAACAGATAATCCTTGATCTGAACGATATGGGTTGGCAAGTGCTTTTCTATGCAGAAGGCGATTGGGACAAAAATCTCAAATATACTGCTGAACTGCCCCCTAAAAGCATTATTTATCATGTTGACAGAGGAGACATTTTTAAAGTCCATAAGACAGTCGGCGACAAATTCTGTCTAAGCGGTGGAATTCCAAATGACCTATTGACTTATGGAACACCTGATGATGTCAGAGCTTTTTGCAAAAAGATTATAGACGGCGTAGCAAAAGATGGCGGATATATCATGGACGCCGGCGCTATAATTCAGCAAGACGCAAAAATTGAAAATGTCAAAGCGATGATAGAGTTTACTCGCGAATATGGAGTGTATTAAATCAGTGATCAGTAATCAGTGATCGGTGAAGGAGGCTTTGAAATGCCAGAAGAAAAGATTGAAAAAAAACCCGGTGTTTGTATACCGTGGGAAGAAAAGAGAAAAGAATATGAGAAAATAACTGGCGATGAAGAACTGATAAAACGTGTTTGGGAAGACATAGATAATCTTGCCTATATCTATATTTGGTTCGTTTTAATCGCCGCATAAATCTAATATTTAGAGTTTTCGTAAAGGAGGAATTAATAAATGGCAGAAATGGAGAGCATATCTCAAGCCATGGGTGAATTGAATGAAGATAAAGTGAAAGAACTGGTCAAGAAAAAACTCGCAGAAGGTGTCCCAGCAACTCAAATATTAAAAGAATGTCAAAAAGGCATGGTTGAGATCGGAAAAAAATATGAGCAAGGCACTTATTTTGTCTCTGAATTAATGTATGCGGGAGAGATTATGAAAGACATTACCGCACAACTTGAGCCAATGTTAAAAGGCACAAAAGAAAGCGAAAAAACTCTTGGCAAAGTTGTTCTTGGAACAGTTAAAGGCGATATTCATGATCTCGGAAAAGATATAGTCGGATTAATGCTTCGTGGCACTGGATTTGAGGTTATCGATCTCGGTGTAGATGTTGCACCTGAAAAATTTGTTCAAGCGATAAAAGATAGCGGGGCAACGATAGTAGGTATGAGCGTTTTTCTGACCGCAGTTTATGATTCCGCTACCGCTACGGTTGAGGCAATAAAGAAGGCTGGTTTGCGTGATAAAGTCTCAATAATGATCGGAGGAGGTCCTGTAACAGACTTAGTCCGCCAAAGCACTGGTTGTGACTTCTACGGCAAAGATGCAGTCGCTGGTGTTGACTATGCCTTGAAAGTTGTCGGCGCAAGATAAAGTATCTTAGCGATTAAATTACATTAATTTTCCTCTGGCGGATACTTTCCATATCGCTTCTACTTTATCTTTTCGTAATGCGACAACCTCGTCAAAAAGATTTACTACGGGGCAGACATGATTCGGTATGATCTCAATTCTATCGCCGACTTTCAGTTTGCCCTCTGGCATACTTATAACGCCGTGTTCTTCATAAGCTCGGACTAAATGGACATCTGGCATACCTTTTATCAATCCATATACACCAAAAGCCTGAGCCTTATCAGAGGTATATGATTTAGTGCCTGCATCTATGACAGCCCTATCTTCTGATGGGACACTGATCACTGTCGCAAGTATTGTGAAAGCACAGTCATATTCAGTTGATACGCCAAGCCTCATCTCAAAATAATCGTTGAAAACATAAGCTCCTGGACGGACCTCTGTTATCCCTTCTATTGTAAGGCTTGTTCTCACTGTCGGGGTTGAGCCAACACTTACAGTTTTAACTTCAATACCTGTTTTTCTGATCATCTCTGCGGTCTGGATCATCTTATGCCCTGCCTCTAACGCTATGGATTTGATCTGATTGTTATCTGTCACACCGTAAGCATGACCTTCATGTGTGTAAATCCCTTCTAATTCCAGACCTTTCATTTTATCTATTTTTTTAGCTAATTCCAACGCTGGTCTGCCATAAGGAACGCCAAGTCTTTGCAACCCAACATCTATCTTAATGAGGACAGGGACTTTTAATCCCTGCTTTATCGCGTAATCGGATATTGGCTGTGCAACTTCAACGCTATCTACTCCGACAATAACTTTGGCTTTTTCGGATAATTTTAACAATCTATCTATTTTTTGGCTTCCGACTATAAGATTCGCTATGAAAACATCATCAACACCAATAGAGTCAACCATGACCTCTGCTTCGCCCAATTTAGCACAGGTTATGCCTCTTGCACCAGCTTTGATTTGCATAGATGCGATCTCTGGGACTTTGTGTGTCTTTATGTGTGGTCGCAGTTGAATGCCTGATTTTTTGGCAATTTCCGCCATTTCGGATATATTTTTCTCCATTACATCAAGATCAATTATGGCAACAGGTGTATCTAATTCATTCTTGTTCATTTTCTCTATCCCCTGATCAATAAGATTAATCTAATTATTCAATAAATATCCTAATACAATATATCACAGATAAAAGAGCATTTCCAGACTCAATCTTTTTCCTCAATCAACATCTTTTTGTTTGACTTTGCGTTTAGACCATGTTACTTTAATAGATAACAGGGCAAATATAAGATTTCACGTAAATGGGACTTAAAACCAGATAGAAGGAGAAAAACTATGAAGCCATTAGATATTCTCGCGGAGACAGAAAGAAATCGCATTCATATCACAGCTATAAAAGCTATGCAGTTGAAAAACACAGCGGGACAATCTCTTATTAAAGTGGAAACAGATGCGGGGATATATGGGATTGGCGAAGCTGGTGTATCTGGTCCTGTTGCAAGGGCACAGATTCGCAATATGGAATCTCTGCTTATCGGCAAAGACCCTTTGGATATTCAGGTATTATTTGACCGTATGGTAAATCTAATGCATCCTTACAGAGCAAGTATCCCGACGATTAGCGGGATAGACATTGCTTTATGGGATATAGCGGGCAAGATTTTGAATAGACCAATATCAAAACTGTTATCAGGAAGGTTCAGGGAAGAAGTTCCTTTATATATAAATACGGGAACAAATCTTTTAGATAAATCTGCATGCAAAGAATGGGCACAGAAATTGAAAGAATCTCCCGAAGGCTGGCATACAATAAAATTAGGTTTTGAGGGCATACTTCGTCACAAATCGCCTAAAAGGGAATTTTATCCAGGGCGTCCATCGCAGATGCTGACAGCAACTGAATTGAACCTGATCCGTCAGGGATTTGAAAATTGCCGTGAAGCATTGGGAGATGATATAGATTTTATCGTCCATTGCCATAATGAATGGGATTTGCCGAGTGCAATAGGTTTGGCAAAAGCTGTCTCATCAAGCAATCCTTTATGGATAGAAGATGCTATGCCTATTACATACTCCGATAGTTGGAAAGCCTTGAAACATGCTTCACCAGTTCGTATTGAGACAGGTGAAAAATTAGAATTGGCGAGGGAATTTTTGCCATTTATCGTCAATGAAGCAGTTGACGTTATTCAACCAGATATTGTGTTTGCAGGCGGTTTCACCGGTTGCCAAAAGATCGCAGACCTCGCGGGATTATATTATATCCCTCTAACAACACTCAACGTCGGAAGTCTTGTCCATAATATCGCCACAATACATTTTGGCGCTTCTACTCGGAATTTTGTTATGACAGAGACTCGCATTAGCCAATTAAAACTGATCCATGAGATGGGGCAGGAAGAAATTATTGTCCAAGATGGAAAAGTAAAAGTTCCAGATGGACCAGGACTTGGTATTACATTGATAGAGGACGTCTTAAAAGCTAATTTGGAGACGGGCGAGCCTTATTGGGATTAATTAGAATTTTGTCATTAGCGATATTCTATGAGAGTTTCCGAGTTCATGGCTTAAAAAGGCATAGTCAACAAGGAAACTCATTTCCGACTCCCCTTTTGCGAAGGAAACGTTTAGACCAGCACCAGCGGTAAAATCTTTTCCTTGAAGACCGGCTCTTAGAGCTAAAAGATCATAGAGTATATACTCTATACCATAGTGCATTCCTAATCCATATCTTGTATTTGCATCTATTGAAAGTAATGCCTTACTTGATATGCTTGGAATGTCTCTGAAATACGCTATGCCAAATTTGAGATTTGGTTGGATTATGTCTGTATGCGATGGAGATGATGTAGTGTTCCATATAAGCCGAGTTTTGAAGAAGTCCTGAGCTATTATTCCGATAGACAGATCAGCCGATCTTTGATCCTGATTATCTGACAATAGGCTTGATCTCCATATAAATCCAACATCACCACCTAATCCGATTGCATTTCTTTTTGCGCCTGATACTGAGTTATACAAAAACTTAACTGTTCCACCTAACTGAAAACCTGTATTTCCTAAAAAATCTGATTTCAATCTTTTTCCATAGGATAACATAAAGGCGTTCTCGGTATCCTGCATATATCCGACAATCTTGGGGCGATTTGATGCACTTATGGGGTTTGAAGTTGATAATTGTGTCATAGGAATATCCCCAATTCCAAGCCTTATCCAACTCAAAGCAGTTGTCCCTGATTTTCCAATAGGTTGAGTGATATTGACAAAATCATAGTTATCAAACCCAAACATGCTAGTATGCATAAATATCAATTCGGTCTGCTTTAATCCGCCAAGTCCTGCGGGATTCCAATATGCAGATGTCCCATCATCAGCAACAGCAACGAAGCTTCCTCCCATTCCTAATGCTCTTGCTCCTGTGCCAATGCTAAGGAATTCACCAGCGTATTTTTCTGATCCATAAGCAGTAAAATGATTGTAAAAGGAAAATAAACTTACTACAATTAGAATAATGGAAATTTTTAATGTTTTATTATTCATGCCTTAAAAATCCTTGATTTTCAATTGCCAAAAACTATATTTATATTCCTAATATATGATCATTAGTAGCTATTATACCACGAAAATTCCAAATATTCAATGTAGATTTTGAACTAATAATAATTAACTAATACTATTTCTCACTTTATCTTATATGAGAGTCCAACTCAAAGTTTTAATCAGTTAGCCACTAAGAAGGAGATTTTTTGACTATAAACTCAGGAAGGCAAATTTATCTCAAATCAATAATATCGCCAGTATTGTTGACAATCAATTTATCACCGAAAGCATATCGCAATTCCGAAAGCGCAAATGCCCCTGTGCAATGACATAAAGCCATTTTTTCTATATTAAACTCCCTTAAAGCCTCTATTGTCTTAAGGATTACTTCTTTGGTTGCATCTACAAGATGGATTCCACCGATTATATATGATATTGGCGCATTATCTGTCATTGCTCGGACATGGTTAAGTATATTGATAACGCCAGAATGACCACATCCGAATATGACAGCAACGCTATCATCTCCATAAACTATCAAAGACAGATCATCTAAAAGTTCATCTTTTACCAAATTTCCGTCTTTCACCACGCAGAACCTATCGCTGATAGTCTCAAAGCTTGTCCTATTATTGATTTCACCAGTGGTTTTAATCTTTTCCGTAATTTGAATAGGCTCTCGGCTTAAATGCAGGATAGCACCTTTTGATTCCAATTTTTCTTTTGTATATGGTATGCCGATATATCTGATCTCCTCTTTACCTCTCGCATATTTTCTCTCAAAGATATTAGGATGACCATATATTACAGGTTTATCCATCAAGTCCAAGACATTTGTCAAACCGCCAGTGTGATCATAATGTCCATGACTTAGAATGATCTTCTCTATCCTTGATAGATCAACAGACATATTTTGGGCGTTATGGAGTATTGCATAACCTTGACCTGTATCAAATAAAATTGATTCGTCATCAGTTTCTATCAAGAATGCTAATCCATGTTCTCCAATCAAACCGAGTTTGTTCACTGTGTTTTCAACTAATGTTTTTATTAACATCTTTATTTTCTCATTGCTTATGCTCTCACCATATTTGTCCCACAATTAGGGCATTTATGTTGAAAACAAGGAACACCTGCTTGATGAGGGATTGTTGTGCCACAACTTGGACAAACACAATCTCCGCCAGGACCAGCTCCTGCACGTGTTCCCCCCATTCGTCCTAAACGTCCGCTATTTTGTCCTGAACCTCGTCTACCCATACCTCGTCCTGTTCCAGGGCCCATTCCTCTCGGTCCAGTTCCGTCTCCTCTCGGCATATTTTAAACACCTCCTAACTTTTTTCTAATTCCTTGATTCTGACATTAATCATATCAAGCTGTTGTTTTAAAGAATCTGCTTGCTCCTTAAGCATCTGTAATTCCTGACTTTTGGACATCTGTTGTTGGGGCATAGAAGGTTGATTTCCCATCATCCCCATACCTCTACCCATGCCTCTGCCCATGCCGCGTCCCATACCTCTACCCATTCCCATATTTGTGATACCGGGATTCATACCAGTATGAGAAGCAACTGTCGCATTTCCTGTGGGCTTATATTGACCGCTATTAAATTTTTGTATCGCTTCTTTTACCGTCCCAGAGACACCTGTTATGATCTCTATTCCAGCAGAAGATAACGTCTGAAAAGCATTAGGTCCAACGTTGCCTGTTAAAACAACCTTAACCCCTTTTTCAGCCATTATCTGTCCAGACTGCACGCCTGCACCGCCCGATGCACTGATATTTGGGTTTTCCATTGCCTCAAATTCAAGTGTATCAGAGTCAACAATAATGAAATACTGCGCCCTTCCGAACCTCGGATCCACTTGGGAATCCAAATTATTCCCTTGTGATGATACTGCGATCTTCATAATATCTTCCTTTCATAATTATTCTGACCAATCTTTATATTTTGGTTTATTTACAAATTCTTCTATCCTCTTAACGATCTGAACAAAAGCCTGTGATGATCTTGATGGATTGTCAAAGGCGACAAAGGGGGTCCCATTATCCCCAGCCTCAACAAATTCAGGATCAAACGGCACACTACCTAAAAAAGGCACTTTTAATTCTTTAGATGCTTTTAATCCGCCATCTTTTTTGAAAATGTCTATTTCTTTTCCACAATGTGGGCAAATAAGCCCGCTCATGTTCTCAATTATGCCTATCACAGGTATATTAAGCTGGTGAGAGAATAAAACCGCTTTACGAGAATCAAGAGTTGCAACATCCTGTGGAGTTGTGACTATAATAGACCCTGTTATCTTATTTATAAACTGACAGACACTTAAAGGTTCATCTCCGGTTCCCGGTGGCGAATCAATTATGAGATAGTCAAGCTCTCCCCATTCTACATCTGACAAAAATTGCTTGATGACACCAGCTTTAAGTGGACCTCTCCAAATTATAGGTCTATCTGCATCAAATCCAAGTAAAGCCATACTAACAGCCTTTAAGTTTGGTCTAACCTCAACAGGTTTAAGCCTTCCTAAATCCGTGCCAGTAATGGATTCTCTCTCTATGCCAAGCATCTTTGCGATATTAGGTCCATGGATGTCAGTATCAATTATACCGACTTTCGCACCTGACTGGGATAAGGCATAAGCTAAATTCACCGCCACTGTGGTTTTACCAACCCCTCCTTTTCCACTCAATACAATGATCTTATACCTTACCTTATCCATATTGGCTTTGAGACGTAACTCTTGCTCTTCTCTTTCTTTTTCTTCAATCTCTTCCATTATTTCCCCCATTATAAAACTAACAGATTTTCTCCCAAATTGACATTATCTCTTTTGATATGTCATTTTGCATATACTCCACAATAGGCAACCCCTTTACTATTGATTCGCTGACCTGCTTAGAGAATGGAATTAATCCAACCAAATCCACATTCTCTTCTTTACATACCGCCTTTATATCTTCTGTTTTATCTTCATTGAGATCGTATTTATTGACGACTACCTTAGTATCAATATTGAAATGTGATGCAACTTCAAGAACCCTTTTCATATCGTGAATAGCTGATAATGTTGGCTCAGTAACAATGACTGCGGTATTAACACCTGTAAGCGATGCAATTACTGGGCAACCGATACCCGGAGGTCCGTCAATTATAACATAGTTCATGTCATTTTGTTCTGCTATTTCTTTTGCTATTTGTCTTACCTTTGTAACAAGTTTCCCTGAATTTTCCTCGGCTATATTCAGTCTTGCATGGACAAGCGGACCGTATCTTGTCTCTGAAATGAACCAGTTACCTGATATATTGTCTTTCATAGAGACCGCCTCAACAGGGCATATATAGCTACATAATGCACAACCTTCACAAAGTATATTGTCAACTTCAAAATCATCACTTATAGCGTCAAACCTGCATAACTCAACACATTTACCGCACTTTATACACAATTCTTTATTTATGTCTGCGGTTTTCCCGCCTACAAACTCTTGTTCTTCCTTAATAACAGGATGAAGCAAAAGGTGTAAATCTGCTGCATCCACATCACAATCAACCATAACTTTATTTTCCGCCAAAGACGCAAAAGATGCTGTCAAGACGGTTTTACCTGTCCCACCTTTTCCGCTTATTACTGCTATTTGTTTCATTTAACCTTCCCTTCAGAATTTTTATATATTTTCTAATCGTTATAAAATTATGGAAAGCACTATCCATCAGACAATCCATCGCCTTTGAATATTTCGCAGACTAATAAGAAATAATCCCAAGCAAAAAATACTGATCATCACAAAGTCGAACCATATCGGCATCAGGTGTTGTCCTTCAAAGGCTTTATGCAATATATCAGCACCATAGGTCAACGGAAAAATGTATGACAAAGGTTGCAAAAAAGAGGGCAACTTCTCAATAGGAAAAAACAATCCGCACAGAAAAATCATGGGAAATCGGAAAAAGTTGGAGAAAGTCTGCGCCTCAAAAACCTCGCTTACAGATACAGCGATAAACAATCCTAAGAATGTTGAGGATATAGCAATCAAAATAATTGCAGGTAAAAACATACCCCAAATGATTCCAGAAAGATCAGTTAAAAACACTGCCATAAGTATCGGTATAAATGCGTTTAATATCCCAAAAAATATTGCCCCCGATGTTTTAGCTAACATCAGCAAATTTAGTGGAATTGGTGCTAATAGTAACCTTTCAAAAGATCTACTTTTCTTCTCAAAGGTGACCGTTACAGCCAGCATTGAGGTTGTTCCAAAGAGAACAGATACCGCAACAACCCCTGCCAAAATTTTTGGGATACTCTCCAATCCAGAGCCAGATTTGACGAAAAACATACCTGTCCATGCTAACGGAAATACCAATCCCCAACTGATGTTCGGCGGTTTGATATAGTATGTTCGCATGTCTTTGAGCAAAATATTCCAGAAGGCAATCCAACTTTTCATGCTTTTCCTCCCGATTTTTCTTTTTCTTTTTTCATCGCTTCCGCCTTTATATCGGTAATTTTTACAAAAACATCTTCTAACGATGGTCTGACTTTTCGAGCCTCTGTAACTTCCACACCCTGATCTTCAAAAAATCTAACTAAAGGCGCAACCAGAATGGGCTTTCTGTCCTGTATCTGAATTATATCGTTAGAAATAAGTTCACATTCCATATCGGGAAAACCAGATTCAATCTTACTGCATAAATCCACTGTGGCTTTTGATATAGTAAACTGCACTACATAACGTCCCTTAACCTGCTGTAAGAGATTCTCAACGGAGTCAATCCGCACAATCTTTCCTGATACGATAAAAGCGATCCTTTCGCAAAGCCTTTCTGCTTCCTCAATATAATGTGTCGTAAGAAATATCGTCTTTCCAGAACGATTAAGCTCAATGATAAGCTGTCGGATCAGACGGGTGCTTGCAACATCAATGCCCGTAGTTGGCTCATCTAGGAATAAGATTGGCGGGTCATGGATGATTCCTGCGGCAATGACAAGTTTACGTTTCATGCCCTTGGAATATCCCTCAAATTTTCGTCCTCCTGCTTCCGTTAGGCTAAACTTCTCCAGCAATTCATGGGCTTTTTCTTCACGATCATGTTTTTTCATCCCATATAATGCCCCACAAAAGCAAAGGTTCTCAAATCCAGTCAGTTCATTATAAAGATTGCTTTCATCAGGCACAACACCCATTAGATGTTGAACAGATTTGACATTCTTTGAGCAGTCTATATCAGCGATGCGGATTTCTCCTTCGTCAGGTCTGGCAAGACCAGTCAACATACTAATAGTGGTGGTTTTGCCTGCGCCATTTGGACCTAAAAAGCCAAATAATTCGCCTTTTCTAACATCAAAACTAATGCTATCAACCGCGCGGACTTCACCAAAGCTTTTAGTCAAAGCAGAAACAGAAATTGCGTTTTGCATTTCTCCTCCATATATTAAAATCGAACCAACAATTTAAATCTTCCCATTTCCTTTTCTGAATAAAAGCCAGATTCCCAGACCAGCTTGTGAGCTTTCCGAGTCAGGTTCTCCATCACTCACTACCTCAAAATCCACTAATCCTGCGTCCTTCGCAAGTTGTCGGAAAGTGTCAGGACTACGGGCATCTTGAAAACGCTTATATGCTTCGGGACCTTCTTTCTTCATTTCCTCATGCCTGCGTCTGGTAAATTCCTGTCTTGCCCATTGAGGATATGAAGCCCCCAAGCCTCCGCCTATCATGGCTTTTCCGCCGGGTGCCAAAATACGAAAGACTTCTCGTAATCCCTGTGCCTTGTCGTTCCAGAAGAAGATAGAACCCCTGCTTACAACCAAATCTATACAATTATCGGTCAGTGGAATAGCTTCAGCCATCGCTTTGATAGCAATGACACGTTTGCCCAGTCCTGCTTTTTTAGCTCTACTCAACGCCTTTTGCAGGGCATCTTGATTTGGATCTATCATTACTATCATACTGGTAGTTCGTTCTGCCAGAGATAACCCAACCCCACCTTCACCAGACCCTAGGTCCACCCATACACCTTCTTTAGGATAACACCTACAAAGGACTTCTTCAGCAACGGTTTTATAGAAGTCAGGTAACTCTTTTTCCATATTAAATCCTTTCCAATCCATCTGTTTTACTTAATTTTGCCTTCAAGCCAACCAATTTTGACACCCGTTTTTGGCTCAAGGCTCGGAACATAAGGTTTTATATCAATTAATGGTGTTCCATCAATGGCATCTATGCCCTCGACAAAGAGAGTATTTTTTTCACGTATAAGCAATCTGACTATGGATAAGCCCAATTGGTTTGGTCTTCTTGGTGACCTTGTGGCAAATACTCCCTTAACATTTTCATCATACGGAGTCTTCACTTTTAGGCTATATCCTTCTGATTTATGGAATCTAAAAATTAAAATAATATGGGAAAAGCCCTCTATACCATCCAAACCTTCCTCATATTCCTCAAAAATCTCTATTCTACCAATGCTATTAGAAGCAATTGATTGATATGGCGATTCCTCTTTAGTTTTGAATGGGCTATGGATTATACCTATCGGTTTGACTTCCATTGTTTTTTAACCTTTTTATCATGTTATACATATCTTGGAACTTTGATATATATTCCTTTTTCTGCTTGATCATCGGTATTCCAATTGAATACATAGAGGCAATCTCTCTATCAAAAGGTATCCTCATAAGTATAGGTATATTATTCTCTTTGCAATATCGGTCAACTTCATCATCGCCTATGTCAGAGCGATTGATAACTACTCCATAAGGTATTTTCATTTTATTTAGGACTTCTACCGCTAATAATAGGTCATTCAATCCAAACGGGGTCGGTTCTGTTACCAATATGCAGAAATCACTGCCATAAACAGAAGCGATCATAGGACAAGATGTCCCCGGAGGAGCATCAACTATGGTTGTTCTTATAGGATTAATATATAATTTAACCTTTCTAATCAAAGATGGCGACATAATTTCCCCTATATTAAGCCTGCCATGAACAAATTGCACATCCCTGCAATCGCCTATTTCTATTATGCCTATCTCTTTTTCAACCTCATAAATAGCATTTTCAGGACATAAAATGCTACACGCACCGCAACTATGGCATAGATGGGGAAATATTAATACGCTACCGTCTCTGTCATCTGTTTTTGGCAATACTGCGATAGCATTATAGGCACATATTCTCTGGCATTTTCCACAATAGGTGCATTTTGACTCATCAACTTCTGGTATTGGAACAACTGCCGATATTCTTTTCTTTATAACTGGGTTCATAAATATATGGGCGTTAGGTTCTTCAACGTCGCAGTCCAATAATTGAATAGCACCTCGTATTGATAAGGCAAGGTTAGTGGCAATTGTTGTCTTGCCAGTTCCGCCTTTTCCGCTTGCTACTGATATAATCATATACAACCTCTAATGTTTATGTTCAGAATCTCCTTGATGATCGCAACCGATTTTTTCTACGCCATGACCTTTTCCAGCACCAGGACTACAAAGGCTTTCTCCGCCTTCCAATTCTCCAGATAAAAGCTTTTCTATTACATCATCAATATCGCCCTGTATTCCGACAATGGTCTGTATTCCATATTCTTGGAAAAAGTTTATAGCTCTTGGACCCATTCCCCCTGCGATCATAACATCCACACCTAACTGATTCATCATTTGAGGGATAGCTCCGGGCATGTGACCGGGATTATTAACGACTCTCGTTTCCACAATTTTATTATCATCAATATCTATAATAGTATAACTCGGACATCTTCCAAAGTGTTCTGCTACGAAATTTCCATCGGTTGATATAGCTACTCGCATAAATTTTCCTCCAATTTAAAGATTGATGGGGCAAGCCCAAGCCCCATCTTGCATAATTCGCTATTAGGCTTTATTGCTTTCTAATTCATCAATACGTCTTTGTATCTCGTCCAATTGCTTTTTAAAGAACTCAGCTTGATTTTTCAACATAGCGACCTCTGCTTCTGGTGTAGGTGCTTGAGGAGGATATGGTGGATACACAGGCGGGACACCCATACCATAGGCAGGCAATCCATAGCCAGCTCTCATCCAGCCGGGCATGCCTGTTGCATAATACCAGTGTCTCCAACCTCTGCCACGTCCTCTTCCAAAACCAAACCAACCCCTTCCAAATCCGGGATTCATATAGCCAGGTGTTGGAAAACCAGCACAATAACCCATTCCTCTACCAGTCATTGGTCCCATTCCCATTGGACCAGTTCCATCTCCGAACGGCATAATAAATACCTCCTTTTTAGAAATCACAGGGACACGAAGGTCAAGGAAAATATACCCTCCATAAGCTATCTTCGCGACCTTCGTGCCTTCCTGTGTCTTCACTTTTGTTTGACATTATAAAAACTCCATTTAATCGCTAATGAAAACCATTTTCAATAATAACCCAAAATAAAAACCACAGAAAATTTCTTTCCTGTAGTCTATTAAAGGTTACCTTTTGCTACATTTATCGCACAGCCCATAGAATTGGATTTCGTGACCTGTAATTGTGAAGTTGAACTTTTCTGAAAGCCCTTTTTCTGTCCTTCTCAAAAGCTCCAATTCCTCATTAATAAAATCTGTATAATCTATAATTCTTTTGCAATTTGTGCAGATTAAATGATGATGATGTTTCGTGTTTTTTAGGCTTTCAGATATCTCATATCTTGACCTGCCATCGCCAAAGTCAAATTTAGAGACAACGCCCATCTGAACAAGCAACTCCAAAGTGCGATATACAGTTGTTAAACCTATCTCAGGGTGTGTATTATGGATTTTAACGTATATGTCCTCAGCGCTTGGATGTCCCGAGTCATTGATTAGAGCATCAAGAACTACCTGTCTTGGCATGGTAACTCTATAACCACCATTTATCAATCTCTCTTGAAACCAGTCATGGCACCAAGGAGGACCTTTTCCACATCTTCTTGGCATATAAATTCCCTCTTATTGAAAATGATTTTCATTTGCAATTATATTATATAATAAAAAAATATCTTTGTCAAGGATTTTTTAAACTTTAATTTATTATTTACTTTCATAAAAATTCACATAAAATTATAAAAATCAGCATTAGATTTTACGGGTTAAGCATTACCATTCCGCCCTTTATGGTATTTATTGCTGATGCCTCGGACGACACCATTGCACCATTGGTATTGTTAGATATATCCGCTGACGATTCAATATTCAATCCCTTGATCTTAACATCTTTGCTTCCTTGAATGAGAATATCTGTCCCTTTGATCTGGATCATGCCATCTTGGCTAATCTCAATTGAACCTCCTCCACACTTGACCTTAAAATGATCTGATGAAACATTTATGTCATAGGGACCTTTAATATCATCCGATTTGCTTCCAGATGAAACTTTCAGCGAGTCATTGCCTGTTGCAATAGATATTGATCGATTTCCATCTGTTACCGTAAGTTCATCATTACCTTTGATGGTCGCACTTCTATTGCCAGTTTTAACGCTAAGTATATCATCACCTGTTGTTATTTCAATAATATTACTGCCCATGTTTATTTTAAGGCTATGGTCTTTTTCTATAACAATTATACGATTGCCTGATGTAACGGTTAGTTTATCATCACCGCCAACAATTTCAGTGGTTCGGTTATTTTGGATTGTATTTGTCTCATCATTACCGATCTTTTTTGTTCTATTATGCCCAACTGAAAGTGATTGATCATTTCCAACGCTTGTACTCATATTATTGTTGATGACTTCGTTCATATCTTTTTGGGCATGTATATAGATTTCTTCTTTACCTTTATAATCCTCAAATCTTATCTCGTTAAATCCTTTACCGCCCGGAGAGCTATTGGATTTTATAGTGCTTTTAGTTTTGTCGTCTGGCAATAAATATGGAGGCATATTATTGCCATTATAGACTCTACCTGTTATGATTGGTCTATCTGGGTCTCCCTCTTCAAAAGATACGATGACTTCCTGACCAATACGTGGGATATACATCGCCCCCCAAGACTCACCTGCCCATAATTGGCTAACTCTCATCCAACAAGAGGACTCCTCTTCTTTTTGAATTTGATATTCACCACGACTCCAATAAAACTTGACTTTTACCCGTCCATATTCATCTGTATAAATCTCTTCGCCCTCTGGTCCAACGACGATTGCAGTTTGGACGCCATCAATTATAGGCTTATATGCTCTTCTCGGTGGACGATACGTTACCGATGATGGAATACATTCAAATTCATTGCTAAAACTTAATCCTCCCCCTGCTTCACCCTCTCCTAATGGCTGTGAGGCAGATGTACTAAGGCGAGTTATAATGTATTCCCGATTGAAGTCATCACGAGGATGCGAGTTCATCTTAAATTTATAACCGGGCAAAAACCTTCTACAAGTGCTATTTCCAATTCCGATCCTTTGATTAGCTCTTATTTCCTCTACCCTTATTGATGAAAAAGTTGATCCGATGTCTTCATCTTGATATTTTCCGGGATAATCATATACCCATAAGTTCACTTCTTCTTCCAAGACATCATCTACATTTGACATAGCTAAAATATCGCCCAAAGAAGGCTGTTTGAAGTTATAATCACGAAGATAATATGCACTGGGTCGCATTTGCTGAGAAAAACGAAAGTTATATATGAACTCTTGTTCCTCAACCATACCAGATTGTTCGTTAAACACAATATCAGGTGGTTTAATGGAACTATGGACACTTTCATTATCAGCAATTGTCATAACGTGAATGTCTTCTTGATGATCGAAAAAGTAAAATATGCCCTCCTCTTCCATAAGGCGAGAGATGAAATTCAAATCTGATTCCCGATATTGAACGCAATATTCCCGCTTGGGATGTGTCCCTTGAAGCTTAAACGAGTAATAATCAGATGGAATTCCCGCATCTTTTAAAACAGCGGTTATTATCTCTTGGACATTCATATCTTGGAATATTCTGCTATCATGTCTCATAGACAAAATCCATATTAGAGGCACAACCTCGGCATGATAGATTGTCCAACGATCACCAGTTACACCCTGTGCAAACCTGTTTATTATGCCATTTACATATCTTTCGCCTGTCTCTCCCATAATGGATAAATATGCAGGTTTTCCAATAATAGCCTTAAAATCTATATTTGCATCTTCAGCTGCGAGTTTGATTTTATACGAGAATGGTTCGGATATGCCTTCTGTTCCGTTGAATCTAAGGACTCTAAGTTCCTCAGCATAATCTCTTGCCTTAAATACAAAATCCGCCTCATAAGCCCTTCGCATAACCACCATATATGATTAGCCTCCCTTAATATTGTAAGTTCATATATGATATAATGAGTCAACTAAACGTTCAATCTTATGTCTCTCATTAATAGATAGTGATCTAAATTTCTGTATTAAGTTTTCCTCAGAAAAGGATAAAGAATAATTGCTTTTATCAATAATTGTCTCTGTAAAATGATTTAACTGGATTTTCGTATTAACGCCAACATTTGGATAAGTATTTTTAATACATCTAATCTCATCAATAGACCATTCCCGACCAATACCTATACCATGGCATAGTAATTTTCCATCATGTCTTATAAAATCCTTTTCCCATTGCTTTGTTTCTATATTGAAATGATTCCAAGGAAAAACCTTACAGACGTCTGTTCTTGTTGAATTATATATTGCACAAGAATTATTTCGGTAAAAAATACATCCCCTTCCATTGCTGTTTGGAGAATTTGCCTTAAATGCTATCTTGAACATATCCGTTTGAGGATCGTAAATTTCTCTGAGATAGCGAATAGCGAATGATAATTTGGATATGTCAAGATATTTTGCGATGCTGTGAACTTCCTCAATGCTAGGATATATTAGAGCCATTTCTGTGCAACAAAATCCGCACCTTTGGCATTCAAATCTACGGTCATAGATTGCAATATTTTTATCAGAATTGCCCATATTATCATTCTCTACCCAAGGGAGGAACGATCGATCGTCTTGATCTTAAACCACCTATTACACTGGAATCTGAAAGTGGATTTTCACTTCTTCTTCTAACAATCTCGTCTGCATCATCAATTGCCTCTTGTATTGTATCGCCGTAAGCATATCTGACATTAATCGTATCATCAGGACTCCAGCCAGCCAAATTAGATATCGCATTAGCTGCAAATGAATGAACCCGATCGTTACCCACATATACTCTTTGTCCATCAGGGGTAATCATCTCTGCAATGACATGTCCTGTCCATTCCCCTGGCGTTCTGGCAGTGGGGGGGATTGCGATCATATAAGATGAAAACTGAAAACCTGCTTCAGATAGCAACTCTACCCCCATAACAGCGAATCCCCTGCAATCTATGATATGCCTGCCATTTTCTGATCTCCTAGCACGGACCTCGGCAAAGCTATCGCAAACGTCTCTTCCACCGGGTCCGCCGGGATATACTACCGTAGCATCTGGGTTACGTGACCGCTCTAAATGGATGAAGAATAAAGAAGCATATCCTTCATAAGCGTCAATCGCATCTTGTGTTCTACCGTTAAGTGTCCGAAAATATCGTCGGACTTGCTCTTCCGATGGATCATTTGGATTTGCTATATTCTCTCCAAGTGCATCCCTCATCCGAGAGACAAATTCATCTTTGTTTCTTGCTACACTCATAATTCTATCCCTATAATAATCAGTGATCAGTGATTAGTAGTCACTATTTAGTTATACTTGGTTTTAAGTTTGCCCCATGTAACTGACAACTTACCATTAACATTGACAGAAAGATTTGCCTTTGGATCTTCCATATCTTTCTTTATTTCATCAGCAGTTAAGGCACGATTGTAAATTTTAATCTCATCAATTACGCCGTCCATCCATCTGCTACTTCCACCTCTACAACCGATGAAAAGCGGATCGCTATTTTTATCAAGGCTTCCAACACATGATAGGCTTGAACTTTCTTTGCCATCAATGTAAGTTTTGATAACTTTGCCATTGAAAGTGCCAGCAATATGATGCCAAAGCCCATCGTCCACTTTTCCTCCAATTGCTTCATCATCGCACTCATCGGGGAGATCGTTCATTTGCAGAAGAACATTCCCAGAATACACAGGGAGCAAATTATATTCTCCTGGTCCCCATGCTGCGCCTTTCTCCACTGCACTTTGATGATCACCAGTCAAACTTTTGATTAAAACCCAACAGTTAATCGTGATCCCATCAGTAAGATCAAGACTGTCTGCGTCTTTAACTTCTAACCAGTTGCCTATGCCAAGAAGAACGCCTGAGTTATATTTCCCCTGCACCCAAGTTGGTTTCCCTTTAAACTCAGCATCATTCTTAAATGGAGAAAGGTCTTTGGCTATTTTGCCTGTGTTTTCATCTAAAGGCAAATACATAACTAATGACGGGTCTAATCCCGCCGAATACAACGAAAAAGGTAGTCCTAAAAACAAACAAAAAGCAAAAAATAAGAACCAAATTTTCAAATAAGTATCCTCCTTTCTATAATTAAGGTTCTAACAAAACGAAGACTACCCCTTCCTATTTATTCATCTAAAAACTCAAAGGTAAAATCCCCACTTTCACCGATGCCGACTTTAAGTTTATCAGGCAACGGACCGATCGTCATCTGTTGGAGTATTTCAGTTGATATACGGGGCAATAGCGTTCCACTTAGTATGTGATCGATGTTCCTAGCCCCTGTCTCAACTTCTGTGCAACGAGCGGCGATCTGATCAACAACAGCGGGATCATATTCAAATTTTACCCTGTGATTTTCAAAAAGCCTCTTGCCAAGACCATTCAGTTTAAGAACGACAATTTCCTTCAAAACATCTGGCGATAAAATGAAGAATGGGACAATCGTCATTCTGGCTAAAAGTGCTGGCTTGAAGTGTTGACTTAATGTCGGTCTGATCGCTGCTAAAAGCTCTTCGGTAGTCGGTGGAACAGGTGCAGAACACATCTCTGTTATTATATCCGTCGCAAGATTGCTGGTCAAGAATATGATCGTATTTTTGAAGTCAACAACTCTACCTTCTCCATCTGATAGCATACCTTTGTCAAATACCTGATAAAATAGGTTCATAACCTCAAGATCGGCTTTCTCAACTTCATCTAAAAGGACAACTGAGTAAGGTCTCTGCCTAACCGCTTCTGTAAGGACTCCACCTTCACCGTAACCAACATATCCCGGTGGCGACCCGATCAATCTTGAAACTGTGTGCTTTTCTTGAAATTCTGACATATTGATAATCGTCATAAATTGCTCACCGCCGAACAAAAGATCGGCTACAATCAGTGCACATTCGGTTTTGCCCGTTCCGCTTGGTCCAACAAATAGGAAAACTCCCATCGGCGTATTAGGTGGCTTTACTCCTGCCTTTGATGCCCTTATACCGCGACACACTGCTTCAATTGCCTGTGGTTGACCTTTAAGCCTTTTGCCGATCTCCTCTTCAAGATGAAGGATTGTCTCCGCTTCATCTTTGACCATCTTTCCGATCGGTATGCCAGTCATATCAGAGACTACTTTGGCGACGACATCTTGATTTACATCAATAAAGATCATGGGGTCTTTGCCTTGTGCCTCTTTGAGTTCTTCTAATGCCTTTGCCAAGTCCTCCTGAGTTACCATCTCTGCTAAGGCTTGATCTGATGACTCGCCTGATTCTCCTGATTCTGTTGATTCCCTAACGCTGTTCTGTTCTTCTAACTTTTTGCGGATCGCGATAACCTTTTCAGCAGCGGATTTCTCTCTTTGCCATTTTTCTATCAACTGAGCAGTTCTCTCTTTGGATTCAGCTATTGCCTTTTCTAACTCAGGTATTCTCGCTTCATCTACCGCTGAACCTGCTTCTTTATCACGCAGTAGTGAATTTAATTCTCGTTCAAGAGCCTGTGTTTTACGTTCCTCATAGTCTATAACATCAGGTTTGCTTGTAAGGCTTAATTTTGCACGAGTAGCAGCAGTATCAAGCAAATCAACGCCTTTATCGGGGTGATTACGGGCTGAAATATATCTACTGCCAAGTTTGGTCGCAGCTACTACCGCCTCGTCTAATATATGGATATTATGTGCAGACTCATATTTGTCGCGAATACCTCTGAGCATTATCATTGCTTCCTGATCAGTCGGAATTTCAAGTTTAACTAATTGGAAGCGTCTGGCAAGTGCGGGGTCTTTTTCAAAATATTTTTTGTATTCCGACCAAGTAGTTGCAGCGATAGTTCTTAGTTCGCCTCTGGCAAGAGCGGGTTTAAGAAGGTTAGCAGCATCGCTACCTCCCGCACTGCCACCAGCACCGATCATCTGATGTGCTTCATCAATGAATAATACAATAGGAATAGGAGATGATTTGACCTCGCTTATAACTGCTTTCAAACGATTTTCAAACTCACCTTTGACACTCGCGCCTGCCTGTAAGAGTCCCATATCAAGACCAAGCACCTCAACATTTTTCAGAATATCAGGCACATCACCGTTTACAATACGCAATGCCAATTCCCCAACCATAGCAGTTTTTCCAACTCCGGGGTCACTGACGATTATCGGATTATTTTTTTGCCTTCTCCCCAGAATAGTTATGATCTGCTGCATCTCACGGTCTCTTGCAAACACCGGATCAACTTCACCACGTCTTGCCTTTTCTGTGAAGTTTATTGTAAATCTCGCTAAGGCAGTATCTCCTGTTGGGAGTTTTCCACCTTCGCCGGGTCTGCCTGTAACCGCCTCTTTTACGCCCATCGCAGTTGGCTCTTCTGATGATTTGCTGACTATGCTTAACAAATCACGTCTCAAAATATCCTTTGGAATTCTGCTAAGTTCATCAATATAGCCACCAGTTCCGTATCTCGCCAAGTTAGATAACATCGTCGTCAAAAGCACGCCAGAACGGATCTCTGACAAGCTATATTCAACAGATGCGAACACCCAAGCATCTTGGATCCAATCTAATAATATCGGAGAAAATGTCGGTCTACCTGTATTCCCTGTCCTTAATGATTCTGCGTCTCTGTCAATAAGTCGGATCAATCTTGCAGGATCAATTTCAAAGTTACGCAGTATTAATTGTATGTCCGCGTTAGGACTATCAATTAATGCCATAAGGAAATGCTCAACAGTTACTTCATAATTACTTCTGTTTACGCATATTCCCGCTGCTTTTGTTAGTGAATCTTTACAAAACTTATTTAATTTGTTTGTCAAATTTTTTAGATCAACATTTACCATAATTTGCTCTCCCCTATTCGGCTTTATCAGCCTTTTTAAAATTTAGTTTCCCTTTTGAATTTTATATTCACCAGTAATTTATTTATCCTTGTATTAAATGTCTATTTTCAAAATTTATAGTTAATTTCTTAATTTACTATTTTAACAAGCCCAATCTTATCAAGTCATCTTCAGTCCATTTAGCTTGATCCTCAATCATTATTTCCAATTCTGGTATAGTTTCTCCATCTCCAATCATGCTTTCAACAACCATTTCTAATACTTCATTGATGTTTTTCAATGCTTCTTCTTTAGTATAGCCCCAAGTTGCCCCTCCCTTTTCTTTAAGTAAAGGACTATAAGCTATCCATTTATCTTTATCTTGTTCAACTATGATTTTAAACTTGTAAATTCTCATGTTTGCTTTTCAAATCCCATATAAAAAGGATATTTTTACATTATCCTGTAAATTGAATTTTGTATTCCACGTTTTCAATTTGCTTGAAAGATCACAGAGAAGTCTTCCTCTGGCGTTTCAGATATAAGCCAACCAGCCCAGCCAAGCATTGCATCTTCCGAGCCTAAGTCCATTTTTGGCACTTCACTCCCCGGAAGTATTAACTCTATTTCATAGTCTAACGGTGCAGGCAGATATGCAGATACTATTTCCTTAACTGAACGAAAATGATCGCCATTAGGCAAGAACCGCTTAAATTCCTGATAATTTGTAACTTTTATTGTAATGCGAAATTTGCCCGATCTATCAAAAACCATCTCGCCGATTGTAATTTTTGCCCCAAGTTGGCTATTGTTTTTTCCCAAAAATGCTTGATCCTCTTTGCTAATTTTTATCCAACGACCAACGCATTGTTCAATGCTGACAGGAATTCCATTAAAATAATCTGATAATAAACATTCAAGCCCCGATGCTGATCTATTCTGTTGCATAAAAAGTCCGACATATCTAAGAAGATTAACCGCTGGAATTTTCAACTGTTCTTTTAATCCGGGCGTTCCCATTCCAATAAATGAGAAAACTCGCCTTGAAAACTCATCTTCGCCACCGGGTAAATATTGAATGTAATAGCGATACTTTAACCAGCACCTATAAAGCAAAGATATTAACCTATGATGAAATATATCAAGAAAATCACGGACATTTGTTTCTTCTGGATCAGCATGTAATATTTCTTCTGCATAAAAGTCAGGCATTGGAGAATTTGAACCGTATAAACCGAGAAATGAGGTTGTCACGATAAATCTTGGAATTGCACTGCCTTCAATTTTGGTCTTCTCTATGGACACAATGTCAGAAAGCGGAAATGCCAATGATACATCAGGCTTGAATCTTATACATTCATTGCTTGCGGGTCCTTGCTCTCCGACGTGTGCTATTTTGCCTATTGAACTACAATATTGTTCCAATAGATAGACAGCTTGAAAAAAAGCAAAACGATGCCCTTCTTTCAGCATTCTTTGAATTATAGGATGGCTTGTTTCCCTATCCTCATCGGCCACGTCAGCACCTCCCCACTTCCTGCACCTTTAACGACAAGTTGCGTAAAAGAATTGATCATTGAATATAAAGACAAAAATTCATTAAGGACACTGCAAAAGAGATACATATCTCCATCTCCTACGAATTGATTTTCTTGAATTTCAACTTGTATCTGTGTCCCTCTAATAGGAGCCCCTTTATAAAGCCTATCTGTTTGGATACTATTAACATTAACAATGCTATTTATACGCTTTTCGTTCTCCATTGCAGAACCTCTATTGCTAAGAGATTGAAAATTGTATAACGAAAGTACGCCCTGCAAAGCAGATTTCGTCGCAATGGATAAGCGATTTAACGTGAGATGAGAGATAAGTTTCCAATGCAGTGATCCGCCAAGCTGAGTGTGTATCGTTGGGGTTACATTTGTGATGTTGCGAAATCTTGCGACCTCTGGTGAGTTACTAGTCGGTATTCTAATATCACCTAAACGCAGTTGTTCCGTCAATTGACGATTTATACAAGTCAGTTCTGCTGATATTATCTCGGTTGTTGGCGAAACTGTTGATTGATCTGCGTCAATAAATGAGATATAGGTTTCCGTAGTATTCTCACTTATCACGGAATCACGCAGAAATGTTTGATAATATATGTTGCCTCGTTCTGATAAGCGATGACCAAATGAATAAAACGGGTTATACTCATATTGTTGAGCAGTTCCAGGGACCAAGCCAAAAACTCTGTCAACTGAATAAACTTCATAATGGTTAGAATTTGGTCCTTCTGGACGAATTCGGTATTCTGTCCTTTCTTTATCAACCCTGATAGGTTCAGAAGACCAAGAAAAAAGGTTGATAACAGGCGTGCAATTGATATGGATACTGTCTTTGCTTACCCTTAGCGAATCAAGAGGTCTCTTTGAAAACTGAAAGACAATCTCAAAGGCGTCTTGTATTGCAAGTTTGCTGGCGTTTTCCATGCCCGTAATGTCAATAAACATAAACTTGTCAGGAAATGTAAAATATTCTTGTAATACACGATAACCTACAAATGAATTAGAAGGATAAGGCAAAACCGCTTCTGATTCATCAAAACCGACAGGTCTGATATTTTTCCTGTCCAAAACTACTTCTTGATCACTTTGACCTGTCACTCTAACAGAGAGCCTTTGGACATATCTGCAAAGCATATTATACAACTCATATTGGATTACTGGCTCACCATGAAGATTTAATCGGATTTTATCTAATCCCAAAGCTGGCAATTGAACGCCATTAAGCACCTTAAACAGTATCCTTAATTGCTGACCCTCTAATATAACATCTTCAACACTTAGAGGCAAAAGATCAAAATCATAACAAGTTCTAAAACGGCATTTAGTATTGCTTACAGGAGAAGATTCAACTTCCGTTTTGATTTTGGGGACAGGATATTTTCCTCTCAATGTCCTTTGTGGCTCAAATTCTATAATTGACATCGCAGGAATTGGTCTGAGATAATGAGGGCAAAGCATACTCATAACGGTATGAGTGAGTTCGGGCAACTCATCGTCCAATTTTTGGCGGATTCTGCCTGTTAGAAATGCGAATCCTTCTAATAACCTTTCAACATCAGGGTCGCTTCCTGCTTCAAGTATATAATGTGCAAGTGCGGGATGGCTTTCTGCGAATTCCTTGCCCATTTCACGAAGAAAAAATAGTTCATCTTGATAATAATCGTTAAAATTGCGTTTTCTATCCTCTTTACTATTACCCATTTAACTGCACCTCTCCTGTTGGGTCAACTACTGTTTCAAAATATACGGATTCTCTTGCTTTTCTGTCAGCTAATTGAGCGGTTATCTTAAATTTAAGAGTTTGTATATCTGTGCCTTCGCCTATATGTTCTACTTGAACGTTTTTTAGGCGGGGTTCATATTTTTCTATTGTTGTTTTAATAGCTTTTTGCACATCTGTTATGGAATCAGGAAATCTTGCGCTTATATCTGTTATATCAACCATGCCGTAATCTTCAGGTTGAATCATAGGTCCGCCTTGTCGGGTATTAAGCATTCTTGTAAGATTAGAAATTATTGATTCTATAAGTGCATCTAAATTTTGTGTGGCGTTTAATGGTTCATTAGTGCGAGGGTCTTTAAATCTTTCTAATAAAGTTCGTGGTCTAAACATCGCATACTCTCCAGAAATACATAAAGTAAAGGGCGGTCTTGAATTCCGCCCTTGTGAGTAGCACTTTGTTTTGGCAATAATTAATAGATAATCATTACTTTGGAACTTGCCATCTATCTTCGGCTTCAATACCATCAGGTTCCCATGTCCAAAGTATATGGCTATATGTGAAAGAAACATCTTCCATATGTGTAAAACTTTCCTTTGAAGGATCAAGACAATTGGGTATCCACGGCTTTGTTGAGACTACGATGGCGTCCTCTAATTTAATGGTGAAGTAATGCTCCTCGTTACCTGTCGGTGCTATCCTATAAAACTTAAAAGTGACATCAGACATACGCTCACCAGTGCATAGAGCTTGATATAGTTTAGGTGAGGCTTTATCAAACACTTTTGTTACTGTTACAGCTTTATGAACTCTCTTTCCAGTTGGTAATCCAGTTTGAATGTCTCTTGGGATATAAACCTCATGTTCAAGTGCCTGACAAAGACAGGTATCTTCTCTCCCCTGCATATCGCAGCATCCTTGAGTAATGTTGCCTTGTGTTTGTCCTGTTATGGACATGTGAAATGGCATCGGCATAGCAATTTCTCCTTTCTTGTGTAGATATAAATCTACATTTCAGTTAAAGTTATTTATCCAGTTTACCGACCAATGAAAGTTCAAAGAAGGCACCCATATATTTCAAGTGCGGTTGAACTTTCATACTAACCTTATACCAACCCGCCTCACCAGGGACCTCCTCAACTGTAATCTGAGCACGACGAAGAGGTCGTCTTTGACGGACACCGGGAAGCGGAGTATCTGTGTCCGATACATATTGCCTAATCCAATCGTTTAACTCACGTTCAAGTTCATTTCGTTGTTTAAAACTTCCGAGATTTTCTCTCTGCATAACCTTGATATAATGTGCTAAACGTGCAATAACGAACACATAAGGTAATTGTGTGCCAAGTCTGTAATTTGTCTCTGCTGCTTTGCCTTCTGCGGTATCGCCGAAGGTCTTTGGCTTTTGCACGGAGTTCGCAGAGAAGAAAACAGCGTTATCGCTACCTTTTCTATAAACGAGGCTTATAAATCCTTGTTCAGCCAATTCAAGCTCTCTACGGTCTGTAATGGAAATCTCAGTTGGAATTTTGGTGTCAATTTCGCCCATAGATTCAAACTGATGCATCGGTAAATCTTTTACCGCAC
>Ga0272448_1001950_pt1 | contig 26852 bp, 18 predicted proteins | sample YNPCB0191_FD_202220 | JGI IMG/M metagenome (GOLD analysis project Ga0272448, IMG submission 202220) | Hot spring sediment microbial communities from Yellowstone National Park, WY, United States - YNP-CB-019-1 | ecosystem: Environmental > Aquatic > Thermal springs > Hot (42-90C) > Sediment... | reverse complement strand
GCTTGTGGAGCGCCAGTCAATTTGCCGGTCTACTTGCTGGCGGCTCAGGCCCACCTATGCTAGCGCAGACCGGCGCCCGGTTCCTTGGCCCGTCATGACGTTGCCGCCAACGTTACCGCTTGACAGGGTCCTTCGAGCGGATTAACAATAAATTCGGCCCGGAGGCCTGGAGGGCGAGATGGCGGGAGGGAGGGGGTGCAATCGAAGGCAATTACTTGGGCTCGCCGGTGCGGGCGCGGCCTCGGCGAGCCTGGGCAGCGTCTTGAGCGCTCGCAATCAGACCTTGATCCTGCGGGCCTTTGATAGCTCAGGTTCGCCGGTCGCAAAGGAATTTCTCGCAACGCTGATTCTGGTGGCGCCTGATTCGCGTCCCTTCAGAGTGTTGCCCAAGCCGCAGCCGGACGGCAGCGCTGTGGTTGAGGCGCCCCGGGACAGATTCGGCCTGGCGATGGTGCTGCCGGTACGCGGGTTCGGGCAGGTGTACTTGCATGCCGACAATGCGGGGGCGCACTATTCGGCGGCTCAAGCGGGCGGCCGCGAGTTGTTGCTCAATTACGAGTTTGCGCGCAGTCGGGCGGCTTTGGTGCGCAGTTACCTCAGCCGGGGGCAGGCGGAAGGCGTACGGTTCAGTTCCGAAGTGATCGGCCGGCTGGAGCGGGGCGAGGCGGCTTTGGCCCGGGCGAAGCAGGCCCGCGAGGCTGCGGCGCGGGCAGGGTACTCGGACGACTCCCTGGCGGAGACAATGTGGGCCGGGGAAGCGGCAGCCCTGGAACGGGCCAAGTATCGGATCGGCCGCCAAGGGGGACGTCCCGGGTTTCTGTTCGGGGCGGCGGCGTTCGGCTACGCCAAGTCGGAAGATTACGCTCGGCTGTACCGAGCCTTGTTCAATTACGCCACACTGCCGTTTTACCGCGCCGCCACCGAGCAGGTTGAAGGAAGCCCGGATTACACGAATGCGGAGGCGATCCTCGAGAAGCTGGCCGGCACCGACATTTTGACCAAAGGGCATCCGCTGGTGTGGTTCCACCGCGCGGGCATCCCGGGGTTTCTGAAGAAAAAATCCTGGGAGGCCTTGAAGCGCAGTTGCGCAGACTACATCCTTCGCACGGTAGGCCGCTTCCGGCCACGCATTCACGCCTGGGACGTAATCAATGAAGCCCATGACTGGGCTAACGAGCTCGATCTGACGCAGGAGCAGTTGCTGGAAATGACTCGACTGGCCGCCGAAGCCGCGCGAGCCGCGGACCCGACCGCCTTCCGGGTGGTCAACTGCTGTCTGCCGTGGGGAGAGTACGCAGCTACAGGCCGCGGATATGCAGGTCCTTTCAAGCGGCCGGTGCGCACGCCGCTGGAGTATTACCGCGCGCTGGAAGACGCCCGCGTGCCTTACGAGTGTATCGGCATACAACTCTACTATCCGGCGCAGGACATGCTCGAGATCGAGCGGCAACTGGAGCGCTTCTTTGCCTTCCGAAAGCCCATCCACATCACCGAGCTGGGCGTGCCCACTTCAAACGAGGGCATAAAGCCGGGTGGTCCTTTGCCTTATGAACACGTCTGGCACGGGACGGCCTGGAATGAAACAACACAGGCGGATTGGGTCGAGCAGTTCTACACGCTCTGTTACAGCAAACCGGAGATAGAGGCCATCTCCTGGTGGACGTTTGCGGATGGCCCTCGCACCAGCAATGGTCTGGTCCACGGGGACTGGCGTCCAAAACAGTCCTACCAGCGGCTGGCCGGGTTACTGGCGTCTTGGAAGACGAGCAATCCTGCCGTACGGGGATAGCGGCAGCGAAGCTCGCAGGGAGGGGATCGCAGATGCATCAGTGGCGAACAATAATCGCGCTTGGGGTGTTGGGCGCGGGTCTGCTGTTTGGTCAGGGCACTACGGGAGCCATCTTAGGCACCGTCACCGATACTACCGGGGCGGTGGTGCCGGGAGTGAAGGTCCTCGTAACGAACGTGGATACCGGCGCCGCACGGCAAGTGGAGAGCGACAGCCTGGGAAACTACCGCTGTCAGTTCCTGCCTCCCGGTCAGTACAGCGTGGAGGCCGAGGCTAGCGGCTTCAAGAAGTTTCAGCGCACGAATTTCCGCCTGGAAACCAACCGGGAGTTGCGCATTGACGTGGTTCTGGAGCCCGGCGTGGTAAGTGAGACGGTGACGGTTACCTCGCAAGCCCCGCTAATTGAGACGGAGACCGGGACCGCTTCGACCACCATGGAGAACGCCATGGTGAGCCGTCTGCCCATGTTGGGCCGGGATCCGCTGACGCTGCGGAACCTGGTGCCGGGCATTACCGGCAGCGGCATCGCCTCCGGCGGCTTGTGGGCCCGCAAGGAGTCCTACTTGGTGGACGGAGGTCAGAACAGCCTGCACGTGTGGGGCGGTTACGCCGTCGCGCCGACCACCGAAGTACTTGACGAGTTCAAAGTTCTTACAAACAGCTTCTCGGCGGAGTTCGGCCAGACCAGCGGTTTCATCATGCTGGCGACCACAAAGTCGGGGACCAATGAGTTTCACGGCAGCTTGTTCGAATTCTTCCGCAACGACAAACTGAACGCGGGTAATTTCTACACTCACACACGTTCCACCTTGCGATACAACCAGTTCGGCGCCACCGTGGGAGGCCCGCTGCGCCGCAACAGGACGTTCTTCTTCGGACACGCTCAATGGAGGCGCCAAGTCGGCTTGTCGCAGTGGAACAATTTGACGATACCCATCGAGGATTTCAAGAAGGGTGATTTCTCAACGTTGCTGGGTTCGCAAGTGGGCGTGGATGCACTGGGGCGGCAGGTTTACGCAAACCAGGTTTTCGATCCGGCGTCCGCCCGGACGGTTCGGGACGCGACCGGCAAGGAGATCGTGGTGCGCGATGCGTTTCCCGGAAACCGGATCCCCACTTCGCGCTTCAGCCCGGCGGCCGTGAAGCTCCAGGCTCTTTATCCCCCGCCGCAGAGAAACACGCCCCTGACAAACTACGGCTACTCCGCCTCGTCACGGTACCCGCAAGACAGTTACGACATCAAGCTGGACCACCACTTTTCCGACCGCGACAAGCTGACGGGCCGATACTCCATAAGAAACATCAACAACCTGCAACCTCAGCCGCTGCCCGGGGACCTGGCCGGAGGCGCCGCCACCTACGGCCCGACCTACTATGAGCGGGGACAGCACGTAACTCTCAACGAAGTTCACATCTTCGGTCCGCGAGCCACAAACAACCTTTACCTTTCTTTCTTCCGCCGGAACGTGGAGAGGCCTCCGGCAGGCTATGGAAAGGTGGGAACCGAGGATTTCGGCATCATGGGAATGCCCAACGGCAAGGAGAAGCTGGGAACGCCCTACGTTGTGTACTCGGGCTTGTTGGCCCCGGTAAGTCTGGGGAGCCATCCGAGCACGCTCATTTTGGAACCGCAAGACAGTATGTCTCTGACCTCCATGACGTTGCTGATGCGCGATCGCCACAGCATCAAGTTGGGCGGCGAGATCCGGCGGCTGCGCATTAACAATTTCCAGCCCAATCCTTACAATACGTGGTGGACGTTCCAAAACACCTTCACGGATCAGGTGGGATTTGCCAGGACGGGAATAGACTATGGCAGTTTTCTGCTCGGACTTCCCACATCCATGACCTACAACATCTACCCCTCTTTCATCCAGCCTCGGACCTCGGTCTATGCGATCTTTGTGCAGGACGACATACGGCTGACGCGAAAGCTGACCATAAATGCCGGATTGCGCTGGGACGCCCCGCTGCACTGGCACGAGCGCAAGAACCGGAGCGGCGTTTTCGACCTGGACAAGGGCCAGTACGTGCAGTTCGGCACGGGCGGTTTTCGCACCACGAACTGGGAGCAGGACTGGGTGAATTTCGGCCCCCGCATAGGTTTCGCGTACACGCCCTTTGCCGGTTCGAGAACGGTGATACGCGGCGCTTACGGGATGTTCACGGTGGGGGACCAGGGCAGTGGGCAGGCCGGCGGCATGCCGCTGTCTCCGATTTTCGCGGACGGCGACATGGGCCGGTACACCACCCTGGATCGGATCACCTGGCGCACGACTCTGGATCGGATACCGTATGAACCGGCGGACAAGACGGGACGCAATGCAACGGCGGTGGCGGTGTATCCTGCGCATAACCCCACCAGCTACTTCCAGCAGTTCAACCTGAACGTGCAGCAACAGATTGAAGCTTTCATGCTGGAGGTGGCCTACGCCGGCAGCCGCGGAGTCCATCTGCCCTACGGCGGCTATAACTGGAACGCCATTCCCACGGCGCTGGCTTCCGAGGCGCGCGGAAGGTTCGTGCCGCCGTACATAAGGGACGGGAGATACCCGGGTGGGATCACCATCAACTCCTGGATCGGTTCCTCAATATACCATTCGCTGCAAGTGAAGGCAGAACGGCGCCTGTCGCGCGGCCTGGCTATGCTGGCGGCCTACACGTGGGCCAAGATGATCGCCACCGGAGACGTGGGCTACAGGGATCCGATCAACAACCGCAACCTTGATCGCGGCGTGACCTACGACAGCCCACCGCATCGGTTGACCCTGGCATACGCATACCAGCTCCCGGTGGGCAAAGGGCGGAGATGGTTGACGTCGGGCCCGGCTGCCCATATTCTCGGGGGGTGGGAGATCAGCGGCATCAACACTTTCGAAAGCGGTTATCCGCTTACCGTGGGTAGCACGTTCGACAGCGATGTATGCGGAGCCATTGACCGCCCCAATTTGATCGGCAACCCCCGTTTGGGCGCTTCCGAGCGCACGTTGGACCGGTGGTTCAACACGGGCGCCTTTGCGCATCCTCCGCTGTATAGCATCGGAAATGCGGGCCGGGCCTTGTTCTTGGGGCCGGGCACCTTCAATATGGATGCCGCCGTGGCCAAGCGCTTCGATTTGCCGGGCGGCGGAGAGGGACGGAACCTTGAGTTGCGCGGGGAATTTTTCAGCGTGACGAACACGCCGCGCTTCTCGGACCCGAACGTGACCTTCGGATCCGGCACGTTCGGGCGGATCACCAGCGTGCGCGGCGGCGCCCGTCAGATTCAGTTGGCGTTGAAATTGTCCTGGTAGGAGTCCACCATGCGCTCGTCATCTGTTCCGCTGCGGGCTTTGTCTATAGTTTGTGCGCTGGGCCTGGCTCCGGTGATGGTCGGGCAGCGCGGCCCTTCCGACTACGGGGCCGCGCACCGGCTGCCCGCGCATCTGCCGCCGGAGATCTGGGCGTGGAGCCCGGGCCGGGACCTTTCCGACAGCTTCAAAAAATCTCTGGACCTGATCGCCGCCCATACAAATTTCGGATTGCTTAGCACGGCGATGCGTGCTCCGGATCATGAAATCGCCGAGCCGGAGACGCACGACCACCTCAAGCGAGTGGTCGAGTACGCGCATCAGCGCGGCTTGCGGGTGGCCCTGGACCTGGACATCCGGCTGGCTCTGGGGACCTTTCTGAAGAGGTTTCCGGACGAGCAGCAATGGATGCTTCGGATCCGGTCGTTCCCGCTGCCGGTGCAGAGGGCCGAGATCGCTTCCCGGGAGCTGCGGGATCACATGGGCCAGTACCTGCTTCTGGACGGGCGGCTGATGGGGGTGTACCGCGTCTCAAGGAAGCGCGAAGCTGCGGGGAGCTTGCAGGAACTCAAAGAGGGCTTCCGAATACTGGAACAGTCGAAGGCGCGGGTGGCAATTGAGGTTCCTCCCGGTGCGCTGCAAGGTGAAGGCGAGCTGGTGCTGGCCGCAGCCTTCTGTTATCGCTACCCGGATATCTTTTCTCCCGCGGTGCTCCAATTCCAAAGGGAGCTTTACGAGAAATACCGGGACGTGCCTTTGGACGGCGTAATGAAGGACGAGTGGGGCTTCCCGCCCGTCTATACTCAGGGCGGCAGGGAGGGGGATTTCTGGTTCTCTAAGACCATGGCGGCCGAGTACGCCAAGGCGGGCGGCGGCGATCTACTGCGGGATTGCGTGCTGATGGCGCAGGGCGCGGGAGGATCCTATGAGCAGCGAATCGCAGCCGTGAACCGCTACATGCGGCTGATTCTGGAGCGCAACGCAAAAATCGAGCGCGCCTTCTATGACGACGTGAAGCAGATCTTCGGCCCCCAAGCTTTCTTGGTGGTACACGCCACTTGGGGCTTCATGCCCATCGGGGACGCCTTCAAGAACGGGTATGTCTGGTGGTGGGCGCCGCGGGACTACGGCCAGACCGACGAGTTCTGGCCTCTGCCGATCAGGACGTCTCTGGCGAAAAAGATGGGAGGCCCCGTCTGGTACAACCAGTTCTACCACCGGGACGTGGAACCCTACTATCGAGAGGTTTGGCGGGATGCGGCCGCAGGAGGGAGGGTGAACTTCCTGCCTTACCCGCGAGAGCTGTGGCGCGACCGGACCTTGATGCGCGCCGAAAGTCGGATCCGGCTGCTGAACTACGTTTCCCGCACGCCATTGGACTGCCCGGTGGCGGTGGTGTTCGGACACGCGGCCGCCCTTAACTGGGTCGGGCCTCACTTCGGCGACTTAGGCGTGGACTTCGCCGAGCAGCTTTGGAAGCTCGGCTCCCGCGCCGATGTGATTCCCTCGACGGAGGTCGAGTCCGGCGCCCTGAAGATTTCCGAGGACGGCTGGGTAAGTTACGGCGCGCAGAGATACCGGGCGCTGGTGTTCTTGAATCCCGAGTACGAGCCCGATGCCACGTTTGACTTTCTCCGGCGCGCGGCCGCATCAAAGACCATGTTGTTCCTCCGTGGCCGGCGCAACTTCAGCTTCGACGGACGTCCGGCAGATAACCCCCGGGTGCCGGGGGCAAGCGTAGATCCTAGCCCGGAGCGTGTGGCGCAGTTCCTCTACAACTGGCACAGCCCGCGCGAGTGGCCGGCGGATCTCGCCTGGCTGACCGACGGCACCTGTATTCTGGCTCGCGGCGCGCGGAACCCTGCCGGCGATCCCATAGACGAAAGCTTCTATTGCGGCCCCACGAAAGTCTCGGTGAAAGCGGTAGGAGTGTTTGCCATCAAGTTGTCGCCGAGCGGCGAGCTGGAAAGCCTGGCGGGCTCAGAGATCAAGCAGGTTGAGGCGGGCAAATTCCGTCTGGAGCTTTCGGAGCCGGCCGACCTGGCTCTGTGGCGCGGCGACGACGGCGCCTTGCACGGCGTCTTGCAGGACCCCTCTCAGCCTTCCGAAGCGCTGCTGGCGCTGACCAAGGACTGGAAGCAGTTGCTCGACGCGCCGCCGCCCGGCCAGTAGGGAAGCTTCAGCGCCTCCTTGCAGTGCCGATACGCAAAGGGCGCTCAGGAAGAAGGCGGAGCCAAGCGCGGAACAACCACGTCCCGGCTGGTTTTTCCCGAGCGCACAGTAATGCGGAGCGTGCCGTACTTCTCGTTTCTCACCACGGCTGTGACGCCGGGCAAGGCGTTGCGTTCGGCCTGAAGCACGACGACGAAAATCGTGGACTTCGCCCGCCTGCGCGCCATCAGCATTGCAATGCCTGGCGGCCGAAAGGTGTCCGTTGCGGGAAACTGGCAGGCGATCAGGCTGGTCCCCGGCTCGGCCAGCATGGTGAGCCGCGCACGCAGAGCGCCCTGAGCGGCGGTCGCGCTCCAGTCGCCGTCAATCCGCCGTTGGCGCACGTTCTTCAGCCACTTCCATGGCGCGCCGGCGCCGAGCTCAAATGGCACGAACCCATCCTGGGGACTAAAGGTGAAACCGCCCTGATCATCGTGGCTGTGGAAGAGGTAGTCGTAGGTGTGCTCCTGGTCCGACCACACCTGAAACACGTCCAGGACGTAATCCGGAGCGGCCGCCACGCTCCGCATCATTTTGACGCCGGGGTAGATCAGTCCCTGCCGGTCTGCCACGCTGGCCAGCTTCAGTTCGCCGGCATCCGCGAACTGCTCCAGGGCCAGTTTCTGCGCAATGCGGTTGTGGCTCTTGCCATCCACCATAACGGTGTTGTGGCAAACGGTATGGCGGTTTAGCTCATTCTGAATCTGTGAAGAGAAGGCGTGGGCAGCCGAGGAAAGCGCTTCGGGGTCTACGGCGATGTGGGCGCCCCGGCCGAAGACCATCAGGTTGAACTTGTCGTGGTGCGAGTGGATGCCGTCGGAGTCGAAACTCAGGAAGACGGAGAAGCCGTCGCCCTTCCAGTAGTCGGCGCCCTCCTGCGTTCGCAGTGCGAGGTAGCCGTGCTCAGGCCAGAGCTGCGTCTTCACAGCAGGGGCCGGATAATCACCGTCGGGGAGGTGCTTCAAAAAGAACGCCTCTGCCGGGCGTTCAGCCTGCCGCAGGATCCAGCCGAGGGCGGGATTCCGACGGGCGCTGAAGGCTTCGAAGCAGGACCGGATGTTACGAAGTGCGACCCGCCGGCCGTAGGTGTCGCCGATGGTGGGAATGGTTTCGTCCGGAAACAGGACCTCGACCGGGGCGCGGAAGAAGTCCGCCAGCGTTCTGCCGTTGGCGAACTGGCGATTCCACAAGTCCAGAGGATGGCCGGCGTTGGCCAGTTGCGTAGCGAAGTCTGCGATCGGCGCGACGCCGGTGAAGTGGTAATTGAGGCTGGATTCGTGCCACAACCCGCCGTCGCGGCCGGCGTATTCGATCAGCTCACGAAAGCCTTGCTCGCTGTTCAACGCGTAGTCCACGTATTCCGGCTTGTCGTAGAACAGACCGTAAGAGCCGATGAAGAGCTTGTGATGGGCGTAGTGATTGTTGAATCTGCCGCCCCAGCCTTGCCGCAGCCAGTCCTGATCGTTCTCCATTATGGCGGCGAGCGCACGAGAAAAGAAATCGTCTAGCGCGCGGCGTTCCGGCTCAGGCACAGCCTCATAGATCAGGTCGTAGGATCGAAGCCCGGCCATGCACCAAATGGACCAGTTCATGCCGACGTCCGGGTGCCTGGCGAAGAACTGGTAACTGGTATAGTGCTGCAAGACCCTGCGCACCGCGTCCGCACACCGGCGATCCCCGCTTATTGCGTAGGCGATCGCGGCTTCTCTGGTCCTCAGCATCGGGCCGGCGATCGCCGACATGGTGTGGAAGTTGATTTCCGGGTAGGTGTCTTGCCATGACTTCTTGCGAGCGATCTCCCACCATGCGGTCTGGAATACCGGTAATTGCTCCCTCTCCAGCGCCTCGCAGGCCTGGCGGAGGCGCGCCAGCAGGGCTTGGGCCCAGCTCTGTTGCTTTACGCGGTTGCGGGCCAATTCGACGCCGGCCGGGCTGGCGGCCAGCGAGGGATGAGAACCGGCCGGTAGCGGCGGCGCCAGGGTACAGGCGGCCAGCGTTAGCAATAGGACAAAGCCAGCCAGGTTTCTCATGACGGCGGGCTCCGGCAGCAAGGTTGACGGACGCGATTTTACCACCCGGCCATCCCGCGGAGTAGGCGGGCGGATTACTACCCGGAACGGCTACGCTGCTGTGGTTGCCCGTGCGCGCCGCTTCCCCGTAGAATGAGAAATGGGGCCGAAGCCCGAGCGTAGCCATGATGGTCCGGGATCCGGTTCTGAGCCCTCGCAATGCGGAAATCCTCCACTCGATTGTGGAGACCTACATCCAGACGGGGCAGCCTGTGGCTTCGCGGACCATCTCCAAGCGCACTCGGACCGGACTTAGTCCGGCCTCCATCCGTAACGTGATGGCGGACCTGTCGGAAGAGGGCTACCTGGAGCAGCCGCACACTTCCGCGGGCCGCATCCCCACTGAGAAGGCTTTCCGCGTGTATGTGCAATCGCTGGGGATGGCGCGCCTGCGGGCTTCCGAACTGGAGCGGTTGCGCGCGGAATTCCGCGGGTTGGAAACCATTGAGGGGCGGGCGGAACGCTCTTCGCACGTGCTGACGGAGCTGACCGGTAACGTCGGCATTGCCGCCGCCATCCCGGCCGCCGGGCAGACCCTGCACCAAGTGGAGTTGCTCGGGCTGGCCGACCGGCGGATCCTGATGATCGTGGTGACGCGCGACGGCATGGTGCGAGAGCGGATCGTTTCGCTGGATGAGTCTGTCAGCCAGGAAGAGCTGGACTCCATCCGCAATTACCTGAACTGGAACTTCAGCGGCTGGGTGTTGGAGGAGGCCCGGCAGGAACTGGCGCGCCGGCTGGAGCAGGAAAGCGCCATGTACGACGCGATCCTGCGGCGGCTGGCGTTGCTGCGCGCCAAGGGCTTACTGGATTTCGAGGTGACGCCCGCGGTATTCATGGAGGGCGCGGCGAACCTGGTGGCCCTGGACCTTCACCTGACGCGGGAGAAGATGCGCGAGCTGTTCCGGGCTTTGGAGGAGAAGAAGCGCGTGCTCCAACTCCTGGATCGCTTCCTGGGAAAACCCTCCGGGCAGATCGAAGTCCGGGTGGGTTTGGGGGAAGCCCACCCCAGCATGAAGGCCCTGTCCTTGATCGGCCTCCAGGTGGTTCTGCCAGGCGGGCTTTCAGCCAAGATCGCCGTGCTGGGCCCGATGCGCATGAACTACGAGAAAGTGATCTCGGCGGTGATGCACGTTGGGGACGCTTTTCGCGGCGTCCCGGCCTGACAGGCTTCGGGCGCGGCGGGGCGGCGATTGCTACGCTGAGTAAAGTGGTGTTTGATCATGGCGGATAACGATCGTCTTGTGGATTCCGCTGCTGAGGCGGCACAGCCCGAAGCGCGGGCGGCGCAGACCGGCGAAACGCAGGAGGCGGGCGCGCCGGATCAGGCCGGAAAGGCCGAAGCCGATTCAGTGGCGCTTCAGGACCCGGCCGTCTTGCTGGCCGGCTTGACCGCAGAGCGGGATCAACTGGCGAAGGAACGCGACGAATACTACGACCTGCTACTGCGGCGGAGCGCGGAGTTTGAGAACTACCGCCGTCGGGTGGAGCGCGAACGACGCGAGCTGGTGGAGTTCGCCGGCATGGAGGCGGTGCGCGAGCTGTTGCCGGTGCTGGACGACTTCGAGCGGGCCTTGAGGACGGAATCCGCCGACCGCGATTACGCCAGGGGCGTCGAGTTGATCTACCAGCGGATGGTGGAGATCCTCAAGCGGCTGGGCTTGGAGCCGATTAGTTGCCAGGGGGAAAAGTTCGACCCCCACCTGCACGAGGCGGTCGAGATGACCCCCAGTGACGAGGTCGAAGACCACACAATCCTGGAAGAGTACCGCCGCGGGTACAATTTTAGAGGAAGGCTGTTGCGCCCGGCGATGGTGCGCGTAGCCGTCAAGCCCTGAACGGATGGCCGTGGCCAAGCGCGATTACTACGAGATCCTGGGCGTAGGCCGCAACGCCACCCAGGATGAGCTCAAGAGCGCGTACCGCAAGGCCGCGCTCCGCTACCACCCGGACCGCAACCCGGGCGACAAGCAGGCCGAAGAGAAATTCAAAGAAGCCGCCGAAGCCTACAGCGTATTGAGCGATCCCCAGAAGCGTGCGGTCTATGATCGCTACGGCCACGAGGGCCTTTCCGGCGCCGCCGCGCCGTCGTTCGATCCCACGGTTTTCGCCGATTTCAGCGACATTCTGGGCGACTTGTTCGGCTTCGGCGACCTATTCGGCAGCACCCGGCATCGCCGCACACGGCCGCAGCGCGGCGAAGACCTGCGCTACGACCTGGAGATCAGCTTTGAAGACGCCATGCGGGGGATGACCGCGGAGATTCAAATCCCGCGGCAGGAGGTCTGCTACCGCTGCAATGGGCGCGGCGCCGAGCCCGGCGACATCACAAGTTGCCCGACCTGCCGCGGGCGCGGGGAGCTCATCTACCAGCAAGGCTTCCTATCCATCCGCCGGACCTGCTCGCACTGCAACGGCACCGGTCAGGTGGCCCGCAAGGTCTGCGGCCATTGCCGCGGTCACGGCTGGGTGCGTAGCGAGCACAAGCTGAAAGTCAACATCCCGCCGGGAGTGGACAACGGCACCCATCTAAGGCTGGCGCAGGAAGGCCAGCCGGGACTGAACGGGGGCCCTCCGGGCGATCTTTACGTAGTGATCAGCGTCAAGGAGCATCCCTTCTTCGAGCGCCGCGAGAACGATCTGCACTGCACCATCCCGATCAACATCGCGCAGGCGGCGCTGGGCGCCGAGATCGAAGTACCCACGCTGGACGGCGCCGAGACCATCCAGATCCCGGAGGGGACTCAGAGCGGCGCTACCTTCCGCCTGAGAAACCTCGGCGTGCCGCGCTTGAACGGCCACGGGCGCGGCGATCTTTACGTACACGTGGAGGTGAAGGTCCCCACGCGATTGACCCGCGAACAACGGCGGCTGCTGGAGCAGTTGCGTGAGACGCTGCCCGTAGAGAACCAGCCCAAACCTAAAGGACTGTTCGAAAAAGTCAAAGACTACTTCATGTAGGCCGAAGCCGCCTGCTATTGCAACCTGCGACCGGCCCAGAGAATCGCATTCTTGACCAACTGCTGGAGGCCGGGATGCAGGTGGGCCTTCTCATCGTGCCCGAGCTGGATCACCACCACCCGCGCCTTTTCATAAGGGCTGATCCAGGCCACCGGGCCGTCGCTGGCGGGATGCTCGGTTTTGAGCAGGATGGTGTTGTTGGGTGAGATCCACATGTTCTTGTAGACCTCATCCCAGATGTGCATGCGCGTGACTCCGGCCAGCACGGGATGCTTGGCCACCGGCTCGACGTCCAGCTCCACATCGTGCTGGTAGCTGGAGGCCGGGCGTTCGCCTTCCGGCTTGAGCAGGTACTTGCCGCCGACCACCTCGTCGGTCCACCAACTCCAGCCCAGGTAATCCACCAGGGCGTGATGTAGCACGACCAAACCCCGCCCGCTCTCCACAAAATTGCGCAGATTCGCGCGGCCGGCCTCGCCTATGTGCTCCTCTTGTACGGAGTCATAGAGCACCAGAACGTCCCAGTTCTTGCGCAGGTCGCGGTTGAAGGGCCCCGGATGGGGGAAGATCACCGCCCGGATTCGTTCGTCGCCTTCGAAGAGGCGGTACAAAGTGGGATCGTAGCTGTGCCCGCCGGTGACCACCAGAGTGCGTAGCGGCGAGATGGCAGACTTCGCGGCCGGCGGGGCCACGTCTCCGGTGGCCGCCCACTCGGCGCCGCGCGCCAGCGTCAGCCGGAAGCCGGCTTCACGCATTGCGGCCACATCGTGGCCCAGCACGGTATGAAAGACGCGGCCTTTGCCGTAGGCCACGGTCCACAACACAGGTTCGTCTTTGCCGGTGCCGCCGAACTTGGCATCGTCGAAAGCCGTAGCCAGCACCTTGGCCTGGGGCTTCATGCGGATTTGATGGTACAGCTCGTCGTTGACGAAGAAGCTCTCCTGAAGCCCTCGCGCCACCGGGTGCTCGCGGTCCACGAACTTCACCCGGAAGGTGTGCCGCTGGCCGTGGCCGGTGCGCGGCGGCTGATCGGAGAAATGTCCGCCGATCATCTCCGCGTACTCCGGCCAGGGCGGCTCCAGGATCGAAGTTCGCACATGGTTATCGCCTAGCACCGGCAGGCCCACGAAAGCGTAACTGGCGGCGTGCACTGCGACCAGCCCGCCGCCCGAACGCACGAAGCTCTCCACGGCGCGCTCGGCGGCGGCGCCCCAACGCGGGCCGTTGTAATCGAGGATCAGCACCTGGTAGGCGGCCAGGGTTTCGGCGGTCACGCCTGTCGGTTCTTCGATGACGCGCACGTCGAAGCGCCCGGCATCCAGCAGAATCCGGCGCAGCTCAGGCGTGGTGGTGCGCCAGTCATGGTTGTTGCGTCCGGAGAATATCAGTGCCCGGATGGCGCCCGGGCGGAACAGGGGCAGGGAGGCCTGGCCCGCGAGCCAGGCCGCAGCGGCAAGCAGAATGGCAATCAGGCGCATGGTCATTCACGGCAATAGCAAAGGCGCGCACACGCTGTCAAATCCGGTATGCTCGAAAAACGATGCTTCAGACGGTGGCCGCGGTGTTGCGCGCCCCTTGCGGGCCGGTGAGCGTTGAGCCAATCTTTATCCCCGAGGCCGGCCCGGGCGAGGTGCTGCTGCGCATGGAAGCCTGCGGATTGTGCCACGCCGACTTACTGGTGGCGGGCATGCAAAAGCTGTCCCTGGCGCCCCTGGTGCTGGGGCATGAAGGCATCGCGCGCATCCAGGCGCTAGGGCCGGAAGTGAGCGGCTGGCGGACGGGTGAGCGGGTGGGAGTGACCTTCCTGGCAGCCACTTGCGGGCGCTGCGAGTACTGCCGCAGCGGGCGCGAACGCTTCTGCCCGTGGCAGTCCAACATGGGCTTCAGTCGGCACGGGATGCTGGCCGAGCAGGCGGTGGCCCCGGTCCAGTACCTGGTGCGGGTGCCTGAAACGCTGCCGGCAGCCGAGGCTGCGCCGTTATGCTGTGCGGGCTGGAGCGCCTGGAGCGCCGTCTGCGAGACGGGCCTGGACGCCGGCGGGCACGTAGCCCTGTTCGGAATGGGCGGCCTGGGGCACTTGGCGGTGCAGTACGCCCGCGAGCGCGGCTTGCGGGTGACCGCGGTGGACGTCTCCGAAGCCAAGCTGCGGCTGGCTCGCAAGCTGGGCGCAGAAACCACGCTGCCGGCCGAAGACGCCGGAAGGGCGCTGCTAAAGCGGTTCGGCGGCGTGGATGCGGCCGTGGTGCTGACCGCCTCGCCCGAAGCGATCCGCGAATCCTTCCGCGCCCTGAAGCGCGGCGGCACGCTGGTGCTGGTCGGATTGACCAACGCGCGGCCGGAATTGCCGCTGTTCGAAACCATCCTTAAGGGCATCACGGTGCGCGGCCATTATCTGGGCACGCGGGAGCACCTGGAGGAAGTGTTTCGGTTGGCGGCGCGCGGCGTAGGGCGGCCGCAAGTTGAACCGTACCATTTGGCCGAGACTCCGCGCATGATGGAGCGGCTGCGCCGCGGCGAACTGATGGGCCGGGCGGTAGCGGTGATGGCCGCCTAGCGGCTCCGCGCAGCGCCGCGCTCCGGCTCATCAGGCCAGGCGGCCATACCGGCGCGCGGCGTCGCGCAGGTATTTCAAGTTCTCCCAAGGCGCGCCCGCGGGCGTACTGCAACTGGAGGCGTAAATGAAGCGGCGCTTGTCGCCCATGGCGGCGAACAGCTCGCGCGTGTAAGCGTGAAGCGCGGCCTCGGCGTTCTGCCGCGTCTCCAGGCGCAAGGCGTCCATGCCGCCGTTCACCGTGAAGTTCTCATAGCCGGCCAGCCGCCGGGCTTCCGGGAGCAGCACGTCGCCATTCGGCGGCGGCGTCAGCCCCTCCAGGCAATCAATGCGCGCCTGGCCGACCAGCGGCATCAGGGCCTTGTTGCGCCCGCAAGCGTGCACCAGGAAGACCTTCCCGGCCCGGTGAATGATCTCGGCAGCTTTCCGGTAGAAGCTTTCCGCGTACCGGCGGAAAAGGTAAGGCGGGTGAAAGGCCGAGTCCAGATTGTCGTTCGATATCAGCACCTCGACTTCGGGGACGGCCACCATCTGCTCTATCAAAGCCAGCACCTTTTGCTCGTGGATCCGGGCCAGCTCCTGCATCTGGTCAGGATGATCGGCAATGAACAGGCTGGCGTTGGCGGCGCCGGCCAGCCAGTGAAATTTCTTGAGCGGCGAGTAACTGACGCTGGCCATGACCAGGCCGTCGTCGCCGACGCGCTCGACCCAGCGGCGAAACTCCGCGGCGTCGAAGACAAACTCGCGGGCCTCAACCAGGAACCGCACGGCCTCGTACTGGTCCCAGTCCTTCCACCAGTACTCGGACTGGAGGTCGGCGCCGGCTTGCACGCTGAGAGTCCAGCTCTCGCTGAGGGCGCCGTAAGGAGTCACCAGCCGCCGTCGGCGGACGCTGGTGTGCGGCGGATAGATGTTAAAGGCCGTGACCATCGGCCGTGCAAAGGGAGACTCGCCGGCGAACTCCTCCGCGTACTCGCCGGCCGTGAAGACTTCGCGCGTGGCGTACTGCGTGTCCCAGCGGGCCAGGATGTCGGCGCCAAGAAAGCGAAGCACATCGAAGGGGTGTTGCGCCCAGGCAATCTCCTCCGGCAGCGCGCCGCGCGCCAGGCGGCTGTAGAACCAGTAGTAGATGTTGGGGGCGAAGGGTACGTAGTCGGGCGACTCGCCGCGAAAGGCCGCCAGAATCCGCTCCCGTCCGGTCATCAGCATTTACTATGATGCCTCGGATGCCGCACTTGAGGTGGTGGATTGCCGGCCTGCTGTTTCTGGCCACCGTGATCAATTACGTAGACCGGCAGTGCCTGTCGGTCCTGGCGCCGGTGCTGCGCGAAGAATTCGCGATGACCAACACCCATTACTCGCGCGTGGTGGCGGCCTTCATGCTTGCCTACCTCATCATGCAGACCGGCTGGGGGCGGATCACGGACTGGCTGGGGACGCGCGTGGGGTTCGCTTTGTGCATCGGCTGGTGGTCGGCGGCGGCGATGCTGCACACCGCGGCGCGCTCGGCGTTGCATTTGGGGATCTTCCGTTTTCTGCTCGGTTTTGGCGAAGCCGGCAACTGGCCGGGCGCGGTGAAGGCCATCGCGGAGTGGTTCCCGGTGCGCGAGCGGTCCTTTGCCATCGGCTTGTTCAACAGCGGCTCGACGGTGGGCGCGACGGTGGCGCCGCCGCTGGTGGCCTGGTTGGCCGTTGGCTACGGCTGGCGGGCGGCGTTTCTGATCACCGGGGCGCTGGGCTTTCTGTGGGTGGCGTTTTGGCTGATCCTTTACCGGTTGCCGCAGGAACACCCGTGGCTGCGGGCAAGCGAGCTGGAGCTGATACGCAGCGGGCGGCAGCAGGCCGAAGGAGGAGAGCGAATAGCTTGGGCCTCGCTGTTCGCTTACCGCGAGGTTTGGGGATTGGTGCTGGCCCGCATGCTGGCCGACCCGGTCTGGTGGTTTTACGTCTTCTGGCTGCCGGACTACTTGAAGAGCGAGCGAAATTTCAGCCTGGCGATGATCGGCTACTTCGCCTGGATCCCTTTCCTGGCCGCCGACATCGGCAACCTGACGGGGGGCGCGATGTCAAGCTTGCTGATAAGGAAAGGCGTCGCAGTATTGCGGGCGCGCAAAGCGGTCATGCTGGCGTGCGCCCTGTTGATGATATCGGGGATCCCGGCGGTGCTGGTCGAGGACTCGCGGGCGGCCATAGTCTTCGTCAGTCTGGCTACTTTCGCCTACTCGGCATGGGCGGCCAACATGCTGACCTTGCCCGCTGACCTGTTTCCGCCGCAGGTGGTGGCCTCGGTGTCTGGGCTAAGCGGAACAGGAGCGGCCACTGGCGGGATGCTGTTCACGCTCCTGATCGGCTATGTGGTGGACCGTTTTTCCTACTTGCCGGTTTTCACCGCCGCGGGATTGATGCCCCTAGTCTCGTTTTGCATCATCGCTTGGGGCGTTCGGCGACGGGCATCCGGTTAGCGGCTTCATATATTCCCTCTCCGCGGAAACCCTCGCGGGCCGACGCAAGCTCGTTGCCGAGCAGGCTGATGTCTGTGGAGTCGGCCGCCTCAAGGAAAAGCGCTGCGGGTTGGGACAGGCGGCAACCGCGGATGAGCGCGCGTTCCACTCCGCGCACCCGAACGACGGTGTTGCGGGCGGCGAATGAGCAGCCCGCCAGATCCAGACCGCGCACGTCGTGGCAGACCAGCGCCGGCCGCTCATCCGGCTCGGCGCAGGCGGTGCGCACGCCGTCGAAACGGATGTCGCGCACGTGACGGCAGAAGAAGCCGTAAGCGGGCAGGGTGCCGAACATGCGGTGCTCGGGGTAGGCAGCGGGATTCTCAGGCGCGCCCTCGGGGGCCTGCTTCACACCGCCTTTGAAAATGATGTAAACATCACGCAGCGAGACGTTCTCGATGTAGTGGCCGGGGATGCCGGAGATCGGGCAGCCGATCGGGCCGGCGCCCGTCGCCTGAACGTTGCTGATTTGCACATTGCGCAGCGCGCCGACGCCCGGCCGCGGCCCGCCCTCCTGGAACGGCCGGCCACGATCACCCAAGCGGATGAACAGTACGTTGTTGACGTTCCGCATGGTGACGTTGGAGATGCTGACGCCGTCGAGCAACCCGCCATCCACCATCTCAAGGGCGATGCCCGAGAGATTGGTGTCGTAAACGGTGCAGTTGGCGAAAACGATGTCCTGGAAGCCGCCGTTTGATTCGGTGCCCAGCTTGAAGGCGTTGCAACGGCTGGAGAGCACGCAATTGCTAATGGCGACGTTGCGCGTAGGGCGATCGGAGGTGCTCTTCAAGACAATGGCGTCGTCAAGCGAGGCGATGTCACAGTCCGAGATGCGTACCCGCCGGCAGCAATCAATGTCAATGCCGTCGTTGTTGGCGTTGACGTAACTGTGGACCGTGATGCCGTGGATCAGGACGTTCTCGCAGTCCAGGTAGTGCTGAACCCACATGGGCGAGTCACGGATGGTGAGGCCGGTGACGGATACGTCGCGGCAGCTCACCATCCGAATCAGGTATGGCCGGACTTTGTAAGGACCTTTGAAGGCCGCGCCCCGTCCATCAATCACCCCTTCGCCGTGCAGGCCGACATTTTCCAGTCCCTCCCCGAAGATCAGGCTACGCTCGGTGTAGTTGTCCGTGTAGGAGCGGAACTTGGGATGGGTGATCGGATAATCGTCCAGGACGACGCTGCCCAGCAGCGTGGCCCCGGCTTCCAAGTAAAGATGTACGTTGCTGTGTAGCAGCAGGCCGCCGGAGTGATATCGGCCCGGGGGAAAGTACACCACGCCGCCGCCGGCCTTTGCGCAGGCGTCAATGGCGGACTGGATGGCCTTGGTGTCGAGCCGGCGCCCGTCGCCCGCAGCCTCGAAGTTTCTTACGCTGAACACGCTCGCGCCCGCAGCGGCCTGCCCTGGCGCCGGGAGCGTCAGCGCGCCGGCGCCGGCGAGGCCGGCGAGAAAACTCCTGCGAAGATTGGCGTCACGCATAAGCGGGAGTGTATCATCGCAACGAAAACGACGGCGTGACGGCCACTCACAGACCCGCCTGTTTCCAGAGCTGGTCGACGCGGCGCCGGACCTCCGGCGTCATGCGGATCACATCGGGCCAGGGGCGCAGGAAGCCCTCCGCAGGCCATTTGCGCGTGGCGTCCACGCCCATCTTGGAGCCGTAGTTGGGCAGGCGGCTGGCGTGGTCCAGAGAATCCACCGGCCCCAGCGAGAATTCAATGTCGCGCTCGGGATCAATGTTGTTGAGGGCCTTCCAGGCCACTTCCCGCACGTTCTGCACGTCCACGTCCTCGTCCACCACCACGATGCACTTGGTGAACATCGCCTGCCCCATGCCCCAGATGGCGTGCATCACCTTGCGGGCGTGGCCGGGATAGGATTTGCGGATGGAAACCAGCATCAGGTTGTGAAAGACTCCCTCGGCGGGCAGCGAAATGTCGCAGATTTCGGGCAACTGAAGGCGCATCAGCGGCAAGAAGATGCGCTCGACGGCCTTTCCCAGGTAGTAGTCCTCCATGGGCGGCGGCCCCACGACGGTGGCGGCATAGATCGGTTTCTTGCGCTGGGTGATGGCGGTCAGATGAAATACCGGGTAGTCGTCTTCAAGCGAGTAGAAGCCGGTGTGATCGCCGAAAGGTCCCTCGCGCCGCAGTTCATCCAGCTCCACGTAGCCTTCCAACACGATCTCGGCGTTGGCCGGGACTTCCAGATCGCAGGTCTCGCAAGGGACCATCTCGACCGGCTCCCGCCGCAAGAATCCGGCAAACAGCATCTCATCCACATCCGGAGGCAGCGGCAGCACAGCGGAAAAAATGGTAGCCGGTTCTGCGCCGATAGCCACGGCAACGTCCATGCGACGCGCAGCGCCGGCGGCTTTCCAACGCCGGTAATGTTCGGCGCCCTGTTTGTGGGTCTGCCAGTGCATTCCGGTGGTCCGCCCGTCATAAATCTGCATGCGATACATGCCGCAGTTGCGTTTGCCGGTCTCCGGGTTCTTGGAGAACACCAGCGGCAGAGTGATGAAACGGCCGCCGTCCTCAGGCCAGCAATGCAGAATGGGGTATTCCTCCAGCGAAAAGCCTTCGCGGCGAATCACCTCCTTGCAAGGGCCGCTGGAGACGCGCTTGGGGAAAAACGATCCCAGCTCGGCGAGCCTGGGCAGCATCTTGAGCTTGCCCAGCAGGCCCTGGGGCCCCTCCAGCGCCAGCAGCTCTGCAATCCGCGCCGCAACGTCTTCGAGGGATGAGACCTCCAAGGCCAGTTCCATGCGCCGCAGGCTGCCGAAGGCGTTGATCAACACAGGGATCTCCGAGCCCTTCGGTTTCTCGAACAAGAGGGCGGGCCCGCCTTGCTTGACGGCGCGGTCGGCGAATTCGGTGATCTCCAGCACCGGATCCACTTCAAACGGAATGCGCTTGAGCTGGTTGTGTTGTTCAAGCGCGCGGATGAAGTCGCGAAGGTCGCGGTAGGCCATCGGCGTCGCCTCCTTTCTACTATGATTGAGGTTTTGCGGGCGGCGCAGGCCGCAGCACAGTAATAGGAGCAAGCATGAGCGAGTCTCGCACAGCATTCGTCACCGGCGCCAGCCGGGGCATCGGGCGCGCTATCGCGCTGGCGCTGGCCGAGGCCGGCGCGCGCATCGTGGTGGCCTCCAATGAGCCCGAGCGCAACGAGGAAGTGGCGGCGGAAATCCGCGCCCGGGGCCGGGAGGCTTTCCCGTTGTTCGTGGACATGGCCTCGGCGGAATCCGTCCGGGAGGCTTTCCGCCGAGCGGCGCAGGAATTCGGCCGCACAGACATTTTGGTGAACAACGCGGGCATAACGCGCGACACTCTGGCGGTGCGCATGAAAAAGGAAGATTGGGATCTGGTGCTGGCGGTCAATCTGAACGGGGCTTTCCTGGCCGCACAGCAGGTTCTGCCGGACATGATGCGGCAGCGCTGGGGCCGGATAATAAACATCGCCTCGGTGGTGGGTCTGATGGGCAACGCCGGCCAGGCCAACTACGTGGCCTCCAAGGCCGGAATCATCGGGCTGACTAAAGCGCTGGCCCAGGAAGTGGCCAGCCGCAACATTACGGTCAACGCGGTCGCGCCGGGCTTCATTGAGACCGACATGACGGCGCGGCTGCCGGAGGAAGTCAAGCAGCGAATGCTCGGCATGATCGCTTTGAAACGCTTCGGGCGACCGGAGGATGTGGCGGCGGCGGTGCGGTTTCTGGCCAGCGAGGAGGCCGGCTACATCACCGGGCAAGTGCTGAGCGTAAACGGCGGCATGTACATGTAGCCGCCGGGTGGCGGATAATCTCAAGGCGAAGGGAGGTTGTGATGAGCGACAACCAAGGTGATCTAACGCGGCGGGATTTCCTGAGGCGGGAGGCGGGCGCGGCCGCGGCGGCCGCCTGCGTGGCCGGCAAGCGCGTGCTGGGCGCCAACGACCGCATCAGCATCGCCTTCATCGGCTGCGGCATGCAGTTTCTTAGCCTGGTGGAGATGTTCAAGCGGCGGCAAAAGGAGCGCGGGGACGTGCACTTTGCGGCGGTGTGCGACGTCTGGGAGCCCCGGCTGGAATACGGCATGAAGCAGTCCGGCGCGGAGAAAGCCTACCGAGACTACCGCGAGGTTCTCGGGAGACCCGACGTTGACGGGGTGGTGCTGGCGGTGCCCGATCACTGGCACTGCCGCATGTCCTGCGAGGCCATGGAGGCGGGCAAGGACGTGTACCTTGAAAAACCCATGACCCGCACCATCGAAGAGGCCGCCAAGGTTTACGCCGCCGCGCAGAAAACCGGACGTCTGGTGCAGCTTGGCGGCACGGGCCCGGCACAGCGGCTGAATTGGAGGATCCACGAGTACATTAAGGCCGGCAAGATGGGCAAGATTCTCTGGGGCCTGATCAGTTACAACCGCAACACGCGCGAGGGCATGTGGGATTACCCCATTCCGGGCGTGGGCAGCGAGCACTGGCCCGACGCCAAGGTGACCCCTGAGAACCTGGATTGGAACATGTGGCTGGGGCCGGCGCCCAAGCGGCGCTTCAGCGCCGAGCGTTACTTCCGCTGGCGTAAGTTCTGGGATTACTCGACGGGCAACGCGGGCGATCTGCTCTATCACCGGCTGGGGACCATGTGCACTATGTTGGGATTCGAGTTTCCCACACGGGCCGTGGCGGTGGGCGGCGTTTACGTGCAGAAGAACCGCGAGGTGCCCGACACCTACCTGACACTCATCGAGTATCCCGGGGACTACTCGATCAACATGGTCTCCTGCATGGCCAACGCCACCTCGGTGCCGATCACGGTGTACGGCAACTGGGCTACGCTCCAGATCCTGGAAGGCCCCGCCGCCATGGACGCCATGGGCGACCAGCGCAAGGCCCCCGCGGGCACGCCACGCCGCCCGCCGGCGGTAGCGGTCATCCGCCCGGAGAAAACGTTCCTGGAGGAATTCCGGCAGGCCAACGACGGGCAGACCGAGGTCAAGATCGAGTCCGAGCCGGGGCCGGGCCTCACCGACGATTGGCTCGACTGCATGCGCAGCCGCCAGCAACCGGTCTACAACGCCCTGCGCGGCTACCAGGTGATGGTCGCCATCGCGCTGGGCGTGGAGTCCTACCGCAAGGGAAAGGTGATGGCGTTCGATCCGGTGCGCCGCGAGGTGCTGAGCTCGCCCAAGCCGCACCCGGAGTTCCCGCCGGCGGAAGCCTGAAAGTCGGGGCCTGTTGCGAGTCGCGCGTGGGCCGGTAGTATCGGGACCCCGGAGGACCGCCATGGACAAGGAGGCTTTCAGCCGCAGGCAGTGGATCAAAGGCTTGGCGGCTGGGGTCGCGCAACCCTCCGCCCAGGCGCCGGGCGCCGCACAGCGGCCGCCGTACCGAACCTACTGGGGCGACCTGCATAACCATAACCACATTGGCTATGCGCAGGGTTCGCTGCGCCGGGCATACGAGATCGCCCGCGAGCACCTGGATTTCTTCGCCTTTACGCCTCACGCCCACTGGCACGACATTGGGCGCTACGAAAACGCCATCGAAAACAAGTGGATTAACGGATTCGCGGTGACTCGCGCACGCTGGCCGGAAGTCGTGCGCCTAGCGCGCGAGTTCGACGCGCCGGGCCGGTTCGTTCCCATCTTGGGCTACGAGTGCCACTCCGCCAGTCTGGGCGACTACCACATCCTGTTTCCCGATCTGGAAGCGGAGCTGAGAATCTTCGACGATCTGAAGCAGTGGCAGGAGTTCGCCTTGCAACGCGGCTGCCTGCTGATCCCGCATCATCCGGCCTGCCGCCAGGGCCATCGCGGCGCCAATTTCACTTTCCGGGATCCGCGCGTCTCGCCGCTGCTGGAAATTTATTCGGAATGGGGCAACGCGGAACACGATCGGGCTCCGTTTCCTTATGTCCGGCACACCGAGCCCGGCCGCTGGACGCGTAACACCTGGCAGTACCTGCTGGCCCAGGGCCATCGCGTCGGGGCCATAGCTTCCACCGACGATCACTTGGGCTATCCCGGCGCTTACCGCGAGGGGCTGGCGGCGGTGAAAGCCGTCGAGCTCAGCCGCGCCGCCATATTCGACGCGCTCAAGGCCCGCCGCTGCTACGCCGTCACCGGCGACCGCATCGAGCTGGAGTTCACTCTGAACGGGCGCATGATGGGCGAGGAGCTGCCCCAGGCACGGAAGCGCGAGATTCGGATTCAGGTTTGCGGTTGCGACCAGGTGGATCGCGTCGAGCTGTTGAAAAACAACCGCGTCATCCATCGCGATTTCCCCGTGGACCGGTTGCCCTCGGCCCGGAGCTGGGACCAGCCCGTGCTGGTGCGCTTGGAATACGGCTGGGGGCCGTGGCCGGCCCTGGGCATCACGCGGGTGTGCGACTGGGACGTACAGATTCGTCTTGAAGGCGGGGAGCTGGTCGGTTTTCAAACCTGCTTCCAGTCGGGCCCGCTGGAGGAAAGCCGTCGCGATCGCATCCTGGAAACCACCCGACAGGGCCTGCGCCTGCGCTCGTTCACAGCTTTGCGGGAACGCATTGATGATATCTCGACCAAGGCGGTGGTCCTGAAGGTTCGCGGGGCCCCGGAGACCCGCCTTACGGTTTCGCTGGAAGCGCCGGCGCGGGTGAGCCTGACGCAAACTCTGGGGCAACTGGCCGAGAGTTCGGAAATGCTTTTTACCGGCGACTTTCCGAAGGAGTCGGCCATGCTCCACCGCCTGGTCTTTAGCGATCACTACGCCACCTGTTTCCAGCTCTCGGACGAAGCAGAGGGGAACCGAACAGATTGGTACTACGTGCGTGTGGTCCAAGCCAACGGCCAGATGGCATGGTCAAGCCCGATCTGGGTGGAAAGGACCTGAGACCCCGCACCGCTGTCGGCTTACGCTCACAGCGAGGCCCAAGACCGAGCCTCTTCCTTGGTTTTGCCGAATCGGCTATGCTGAGCCCCCGGGGGACCAGATGGACGATCCCACGCGCCGGGAGTTCGCGGCAGTGCTGTTGCCCGGCGGGCTGCTCGGGGCGGCAAAAAAGAGCGTGCCCACTATGCTGCGCAAGGATTTCCAGCCGGCCTACCTTAAGCTGGAGCGCACCGGTGAGCTGGCTGAGCGCGCCCGTGCCTTGTGGGCGATCTATAAGAGCTGCCGGCTCTGCCCGCGCCAGTGCGGCGTAAACCGTTTGAAAGGAGAGAAGGGCGTCTGCCAGGCGAGCTCGCGCGTGAAAGTCGCTTCCGCCCACGCTCACTTCGGCGAGGAGCGGCCGCTGGTGGGCCGCTGGGGCTCGGGCACCATCTTCTTCAGTCACTGCAACTTACTTTGTTGCTTCTGCCAGAACTGGGAGATCAACCACCGCGGCGACGGCAGTTACATGAGTGATGAAATGCTGGGGCGGTTGATGGTCCAGATGCAAGAGCTGCGCTGCCACAACATCAACCTGGTGACGCCCACGCACGTGGTGCCGAACATCGTGCAGGCGCTGCGCACCGCAATCCGGTTGGGGCTGCGCGTGCCGCTGGTGTACAACTGCGGCGGCTACGAACCGGTGGAAATCATCAAGTTGCTGGATGGCATCGTGGATATTTACATGCCGGACTTCAAGTACATGGATGGCGCAATGGCCGAGAAGTACTCCTCCGGGGCGAGCGACTATCCTGAACGCGCCGCCGCGGCGATCGAGGAGATGCACCGGCAGGTGGGCGAGCTGACGGTGGACGAAAACGGCATTGCGCTGCGCGGACTGCTCATCCGGCATCTGGTGCTGCCGCACAACATCGCGGGCACCGACAAGTTCGTGCGCTGGGTGGCGGAGAAGCTGACCAAATCAACTTACGTTAACATCATGGCGCAGTATCGGCCAGAGCACAGGGCGCGCGAGTACCCGGAGCTTTCCCGGCGGATAACGTTGGGGGAATACCACCAGGCGATCCGCTGGGCGCGGGAGGCGGGCCTGACGCGGCTGGATAGCGATCAGTGATAAACTGGTTGGGGTGTCGATCTCGATAACGATAACGCGAGGAGGCCAAACTCAGCCACCGCCTTCATCCCACCGCACCTGCCTCCCACATCCATTGCCCCAGACGCCAAGGAGTACCCGTGAAGCACATCGCCGCTGACATCTGCATCGCAGGAGCCGGCATGGCCGGAGTCTCCGCCGCGCTGGCCGCTGCCCGCAACGGGGCCCGGGTCGTTCTGCTGGAAAGACGCTCAGTGCTTGGGGGCAACGCGTCTTCTGAGATCAGAATGCACATCGTAGGCGCCTCCTGCTCAGGCCGCCGGCCGGGCGCCCGTGAGAGCGGCATCATCGAAGAGCTGCGCCTGGAGGACGCGGTGCACAATCCCCAGCGCAGCCCCTTCATGTTCGATCTGCTGTTGTACGACAAGGTCCGCCGGGAACCCAACATCCTGCTCTTGCTGGACACAGACTTGACCGGCTGTCTCACTGAGAACACGCCCGGCGGCCGTTCGATACGCTCTGTCAGCGCGACCCGCAGCATGAGCGAAGACAAGTTCCTCATAGAAGCCTCCATTTTCCTGGACTGCACAGGCGACGGACGCCTCGGAGCGGAATCCGGGGCTGACTGCCGCATGGGCCGCGAGTCACGCAGCGAATATGGCGAATCCCTGGCGCCGGAGCAGGCCGACGCATGCACCTTGGGAAGCACGATTCTGTTCCAAGCCCGTAAGCATCCTCACCCCATGCCTTTCACGGCGCCGCCTTGGGCACGCCGCTTCAGCGAGGAGGACTTGCGTCTTCGCAGCCACCGGGAGCTCGATTACGGATACTGGTGGGTCGAGTGGGGCGGTACGCTGGACACCATAAAAGACGGTGACCGTATTCGGCATGAATTGTTGGCGATCGCCCTTGGAGTCTGGGACCACATCAAGAACGGCTGCCAGGCGACAGGCGACCCGGCGGCCGAGTACGAGAAGTGGATGGACGGCGGATCGCCGCCGGAGTCAGCCGACAACTGGGCGCTGGAGTGGATCGGAATGTTGCCGGGCAGGCGCGAATCCAGGCGGCTGCTGGGATCTTACGTTCTCACCGAGCAGGACCTGTTGCAGGGCCGCACGTTTGAGGACGACGTGGCCTACGGAGGCTGGTGGATTGACCTGCACCCACCACTAGGCGTTGACGCCGTAGCCGAGTATCCCTGCCGGCAGGTTGAAGTCCCGTATTTGTACGGCATTCCGTTGCGTAGCCTTTACTCGCGCAATGTCGGGAACCTGTTTTTCGCCGGTCGCAACATCAGTGCTTCGCACGTGGCGCTGGCTTCCACCAGGGTCATGGCCACTTGTTCGGTTATGGGTCAGGCCGTCGGCACGGCGGCTGCGATAGCGGCTCGCAAAGGGAGGGGGCGTCCCGAACGTAGTTGAAGGTTGGTGGCAGACGGCGGCCGGCTTCGATTAGAATCCGGTTGACGAAAACCCTGAATCCGAAAGGAGCCAACCGCCTTGAGTAAAAGGTATCAGATCGTCAC
>Ga0272448_1001949_pt1 | contig 26864 bp, 21 predicted proteins | sample YNPCB0191_FD_202220 | JGI IMG/M metagenome (GOLD analysis project Ga0272448, IMG submission 202220) | Hot spring sediment microbial communities from Yellowstone National Park, WY, United States - YNP-CB-019-1 | ecosystem: Environmental > Aquatic > Thermal springs > Hot (42-90C) > Sediment... | reverse complement strand
TATACCTGTATTTAGTTATTTATTTTTAAGGGGGAAATGCCGATATTGCAAAGGGAAAATATCCCCTAGATATATAATTGTTGAACTATTGACAGCTTGCATATTTGCACTTATCTTATATAGAACTTTAAATCTTTATAAAACAAATTCAGATATAGCGTTAAACCTTTTAAGAGGTTGCATATTTGCGGGATTTTTAATAGTAATATCGTTTATAGATTTTCAATTTATGGATATTTATAATATTGTTGTTTATCCGGGGTTAGCGGTTGGATTTTTATTTACTTTATTTGAGACAATACTTAAAAGAGATAAGAGTATAATAATCTCAAATGTTTTAGGTGCAGGGGCAGGGGCAGTTATCATACTATTAATAGCGATATTAGGGACTTACGCTTTTAAGAAAGAAGCTATGGGGATGGGTGATGTCAGTTTGATGGCGATGATCGGCATGTTTGTCGGTCTTTGGCCTAATATAATTCTGACGCTGATATTAGGAGCATTTATCGGATCAATTGTCGGGATTATATTGATGATATTAAAAAGAAAAAAATCTGATAGCCAAATCCCTTTCGGTCCTTTCTTATCAATAGGTGGGTTAATTACCATGTTATATGGTAAAGAGATATGGGCATGGTATCATCACCTAATGGGGTTATAGATGATTCGTTTTTTAACTGCTGGCGAATCTCATGGCAAATGCCTTTCTCTGATCGTTGAAGGCGTTCCAGCAGGATTATGTTTGTCAGCAGACGATATTAACAGAGACCTGAGAAGACGGCAGATAGGCTATGGACGAGGCAATCGTATGAAGATAGAGACCGATACAGCCGAGATAACCGCAGGAGTCCGAAACGGAGTAACCCTTGCTAGTCCTATATCCGTTATTATACAGAACAAGGATTGGGAAAATTGGAAAGATATAATGTCAATAGAGGATAAGGGCGACAGTTCAATTTCCGACCGCTCTTTTTCACGTCCTAGACCCGGACACGCAGATTTTGCAGGCGGTATAAAGTATAATCAAAAGGATTTGCGGAATATCCTTGAACGTGCCAGTGCCAGAGAGACCGCTATAAGGGTTGCAGTAGGTGCAATTGCTAAAAAGATTCTTGATGAGACCAACGTCTTTGTAACAAGTTTTGTAACACAGATCGGTAAGTGTTCAATAGCTAATGTTTGGCAATTTATGGAAGATGCAAGATGCTTGCAATTTAAGTCAAAAATAGATTTTTTGAGATTTCAGGAAAGGATAGATAGTTCGCCAGTCAGATGTCCTGAGCCAGAAGCAGAAAAACAGATGATTGAGGAGATAGATTCCACTAAAAACTCAGGCGACTCTATTGGTGGAGTTTTTCAAGTTATGGCGTTCAACGTCCCAGTTGGGCTTGGCACTCATGTCCATTGGGATAGAAGGCTTGATGCAAGGATCGCTTATGCACTGATGAGTATTCCTGCTATAAAAGGTGTGGAGTTTGGTTTAGGATTTGAATTAGCCAAAAGAAAAGGTTCAAAAGTGCATGATGAGATATTCTATGATTCAGAAAAGGGGTTTTATCATAGGACAAATAATGCTGGTGGTATTGAGGGCGGAATAAGCAATGGTGAGACGATTGTTGTTAAAGCTGTAATGAAGCCTATTCCTACTCTAACAAATCCCTTAAAATCTGTTGATCTCATATCAAAAGAGCCTTTTATGGCTTTCAAAGAGAGATCAGATGTCTGTGCTGTGCCGTCTGCTGGCGTCGTCGCTGAGGCGATGGTCGCTGTTGAATTGGCAAACGCAATGCTTGAAAAATTCGGCAGTGATAGCATATCAGAAATTAAACAGGCATTTAAATCTTATATGGAATACATAGCTAAATATTAATGCTTAATTAAGTATGAAAACTGATAGGAATATATCAAATATAGTATTAGTTGGATTTATGGGAACAGGCAAGACTTCTGTTGGATTAAAACTTGCCGAAATAATGAATATGACATTTGTAGATACTGACGATCTTATTGAAAAAGACAGCGGAATGACTATATCTGATATATTTAAAAATATGGGAGAAGAGCATTTTCGCGATTTAGAATCCAAAGTTGCCGAAAGTGTCTCTGAAAAGGAAAATCACGTTATCGCTACTGGTGGGGGGATAGTAAAAAGAGAGAAAAATATTCAAAATCTTAGACGAAAAGGGCTTTTATTCTGCCTTGATGCCCGTCCAGAGGTCATATTACAACGAACAATGGGCTATAATCATCGCCCTTTATTACAGGTTGATGACCCTATTGGTAAAATAAAGGAGATGCTTAAAGAACGTGAGCCATTTTATTCTAAGGCAGATTATAGAATAGACACATCTGATCAGACAATAGATCAGGTTACAGAAAGTATAGTGAAGTTTTACAAAAATTTTATTAGTTGGGAAAATTCACGTTGAAAATAACTGGTCAAATGAAAGACCACTTTCATAGAGGGTAATAAAATTGCAGGAAATTCATGTTGATTTAGGAAAAAACAGCTATATTATATACATAGATAAGGGCATTCTGCCAAAATTTGGAAATATCGTTAAAAATCATGTTCAAATAAATAAAACTGCGATCATCACAAATAGGATCATTAATGGACTATATGGAGAAACATTGGAAGCAAGTCTGAAATCCGTTGGAGTAGAAGTAATAACAATAGAAATTCCCAATGGAGAAGAAAACAAATCACTTAAAAGTGCTATGACTATATATGATGCTTTAGCGGATAACAACATGACAAGACGTTCTGTGATAATTGCTCTTGGCGGAGGAGTGATAGGTGACTTGGCTGGGTTTATCTCCGCAACGTTTATGCGTGGAGTCCCATTTATCCAAGTGCCGACATCATTATTAGCTCAGGTAGATAGTAGTGTTGGCGGAAAAACTGCGATCAATCATCCAAAAGCGAAAAATATGATCGGAGTTTTTCATCAGCCAAGATTCGTGTTCATTGATGTTGATGTCTTAAAAACTCTCCCCGAACGGGAGTTTAAAGCAGGACTTGCCGAGGTGATAAAACACGGAGTAATAATGGATAAAGAGTTATTCTATTATGTAGAAGATAACCTTGAAGAGATATTGTGTGTTGATCCGCAAAGCGTTGAGCAGATCGTAGCAAGATCATGCAAAGATAAGGCAACAATCGTTGAACAAGATGAAAAAGAGCAGAATCTCAGAGCCATATTGAATTATGGACATACTGTTGGACATGGTATTGAATCTGCCACAAATTATAATGTTTATAGACATGGCGAAGCGGTTTCAATTGGTATGGCAGTAGCAGGAAGAATTGCAGTGAATATGGGCATATTAAAACAAGATATTGCTGATAGACAAAATCGCCTTTTGGAAAAATGCGGATTACCAGTTACATTTCCAGATATAGATATTGACGCTGTTATGAACGCCATTCAACTTGACAAAAAGATAAACGATAGCGGAAGACCGAGATTTGTTCTCGCAAAGGATATTGGGGAAGCGATTATCGTTGAAAATGTATCAGATGAGCAAATTCGTCGGGCTATTATGGAGATGAAAAAGACATGAGTGTTAAAATACTGGTAATCCATGGACCAAATCTGAACCTTTTAGGAAAGCGTGAACCAAGCGTCTATGGATTACAAACTCTATCGGAAATAAACAGTGAACTTGAAACATTGGCACAAAAATTAGATGTTGAGCTAAAAATTATCCAATCTAATTCCGAAGGCGGTATTGTTTCGTTTATACACGATAACGCAGATTGGGCTGATGGATTGATAATTAACCCTGCTGCTTATACACATACCAGTGTAGCTATAAGAGACGCAATTTCAGCGGTAGGTCTGCCCGCAGTTGAAGTTCACATCTCAAATGTGTTCAAACGAGAGGATTTTAGGCATTTTTCATATATATCCCCTGTCGCAGTTGGTGTAATATGTGGATTTGGTGGAAATGGCTATCTTCTCGCTTTACAGGCAATTGTTAAAGAGGTAAACAAAAGAAAAGGAGGAAATTTTTAGTTATGATCTCTCCAAACAATTTTCGTTTTGGAACAGTTATTAAACTTGACGGACAGTTATATTCAGTTACAGGATTTACTCATGTGAAACCGGGCAAAGGTGGAGCTTATGTCAGGACAAAACTTAGAAGATTTTCTGACGGAAACATTATAGAACGCACATTCAGATCAGAAGAGAAATTAGAAGACGTCAGAGTAGAGACTAAGGATATGCAATATCTTTACAGAGACGGCGATCTGCTATATTTTATGGATAATGAAAGTTTTGAACAAATACCTATGAATGCTGATAATATAGGGGAATCTATTAATTTTCTTGCAGAAGGTGCTAATATAAAAATGCAATTTTACGATAATAACCCGATCGGCATAGAATTACCGCCTGCGGTAGTGTTAGAGGTGGAAAGCACAGACCCCGGAGTAAAAGGTGACACGGCAACAGGAGGGTCAAAACCTGCTAAACTAATAACAGGATATGTTTTACAAGTCCCATTATTTATAGAAAGTGGAGATATGGTTAAAGTTGATACAAGGACAGGAGAATACTTAGAAAGAGCATAAACAGGTTTGAGGTTGAGGATATATCTCTACTTTATCCCTATTTTTTAGAAAAAGTCTGAAGTCTTGCAAAATCTGACTTTATAGCTAAATGCTTTGGAGGAAAAATATGCCAGAGAAAAAAGGTCTGGATATGGACATTTTAAAAGAAATTATAAAGATCATGAAAGAAAATGATCTCAGTGAAATATGTATTGAACAGGGCGGATTAAAAATACAAGTCAAACAGGGATATACTCAGCCGACACACGCAGTATATAATGTCCCGATCCAGACTATCCCTGAAAAAGCTCATGCAACAGCAGAAACTCAGATCACAGAAGATAGCTCTGTTTTTATTTCCTCTCCACTTGTTGGGACTTTTTATGAATCGCCGAAACCCGGGGAAGAACCTTTTGTCAAAGTCGGTGACAGTGTGAAAACGGGACAGGTGATCTGCATAATAGAAGCGATGAAAATTATGAACGAAATTACAGCAGATATGGACTGCGAGATTCTGGAAATATTAGTCAAAAACGGTCAATCAGTGGAATGTGAACAGCCATTATTCCGTGTCAGACCAAAAGCGTAAAAGAGCAATCAGTTATGAAGGTATGGTATCCATACCCAATTATGAAAGTGAGTTTCATAAATGCCTTTTAATAAAATATTAGTGGCAAATCGCGGGGAGATAGCTATCCGTGTTATGCGGGCTTGCAGAGAGATGGGCATCAGGACAGTCGCTGTCTATTCCACTGCGGATGCAGATTCAATGCACGTCAAATATGCAGATGAAGCTGTATGTATAGGTCCTAGCGATAAATCTAAAAGCTACCTCAGTCTATCTAATATAATCAGCGCAGCGGATATTACTAACGCAGAAGCGATACATCCTGGGACGGGGTTTCTCGCAGAAGCTCCGCATTTTGCCGAAGCATGCAGAGACCATGGAATTACATTTATAGGTCCTACACCTGAAAATATTGAGATGATGGGAGACAAAGCAAGAGCACGTCAGGTGATGGATAAAGCGGGAATTTCGCCGATCCCTGGAAGCAAAGGCATTCTACGTAATGAGAAAGAAGCCATCAAATTAGCACGTAAATTAGGTTATCCTGTTGTGGTGAAATCTGCCGCGGGTGGAGGCGGGATTGGCATCCGAGAGGCATATAACGATGCAGGATTATTGAATGCCTTTCAACTTGTTCAAAGCGAGGCTAAATCAGCTTTTGGACGCTCCGAAGTATATATAGAAAAGCTCATTGAAAGGGCAAAGCATATAGAATTCCAGATTCTTGCTGATAAATATGGCAATGTTGTCTGCCTTGGAGAACGTGATTGTTCCGTTCAACGTAGAAAACAAAAGCTAATTGAAGAAACCCCATGTCTAATGCTTAATCCTAAAATCAGAGAGGATATTATAAAATCTCTGATCAAAGCGATAAGGAATATTAAATACACTAACGTAGGAACCGTAGAATTCCTTATGGACCCCGAAGGAAAATCCTATTTTATGGAAATGAATACCAGAATTCAAGTAGAACACACAATAACAGAAGAAGTAACAGGTCTTGACTTGTTGAAGGAACAGATAAGGCTTTCTGCTGGCGAAAGACTTACGCTTCGTCAGAATGATATTCAACTCAACGGACATGCGATTGAATGCAGAATCAACGCAGAAGACCCTGACAAAAAATTTATGCCATCTCCTGGGACAATTGATGATTTTTACGCTCCTGGCGGTATCGGTGTCCGTTTGGATACGCATATCTATCGCGGATATAAAATTCCGCCATTCTACGATAGCTTAATAGCAAAGCTGATCACTCATGGAAAAAACAGAGATGAGGCAATATCAAGGATGAAGCGAGCGTTAGATGAGATAATCATATCTGGTATAAAAACTACAATACCTTTCCATAAAAAAATATTAGAAGACGAAAGATTTCTCCGAGGTGAAGTTTATGTGAACTTTTTGAACTCGTTCAGTATGTCGGAGTAAATAATGTTGCTTAATATTTGCTCATCTCTCTCTTTTTCGGCACTTCCTAATCAGAAACCGCTTAAAATTGACGTTGCTTTTACTCCAGAGACAATAGATCCGCTAAATATATACGATAAATCAGTCCTCATTGTTGACATCCTTAGGGCAACAAGCACAATTGTTACAGCGATAGAAAACGGGGCATCATACCTTATCCCAGTAAACACTCCTGAAGAAGCGTTCAAATTATATGAGCAACTTAATAAAAATGCAATTTTAGGCGGAGAAATAGAGGGAAAGCGTATCAAGGGATTTCATCTCGGAAATTCTATCTCTGAATATACATCTTCTATTGTAAAAGGCAAAGCAATAATAATGAGAACAACCAATGGCACTCGCGCTATTAATGCTTGTAAATCAGCCAAAAATCTTGTTATAGGTTGCTTTCTCAATAAGACTGCGTGTTGTCGTTACATAATAGAATTGGGTTGTGATATACTTATCGTTTGTTCTGGAAAAGAAGGGAGTTTCGGCATTGAAGATGCAGTATTCGCTGGTGCGTGTGTAAACGTTTTTGGGCAATTAATGTCAAATATAGAGAAAACAGATTCCGCCTTAGCTTGTGAAATGATGTATCAGCAATCTAAATCAGACATATTAGGACTATTACGCAAGTCTGAACATGGCAAATATCTTATAAATATATCTCTGGAAGATGATCTTATCTTATGTGCAAAAGAAGATATATCAACGGTTGTCCCAATATATTTTGAAGGGAAAATCATAAACAGTGATCAGTAATCAGTGATCAGTAATTAGTGATCAGTGAGCGTGGAAGTTTAGGAAGTCAAAAATGAGAAATTTATGCTTTGTAATCGCTATATTGCTTTCCGTATCCATTATCAGTGTTTTTGCAGATGAAACAGCCTCATCCAATGAAAAGCCAAACTCTGACAAAAGCTATATAGCAGGAAAAATTATATGGCGTGATCATAACCTTAAAGGTGCGACTGTTCAAGTATTTAAAGACCCAAAGATGAAAGAAGTATATACTCAGGGCGTTATTATGGATCCAAATGGGGATTATGCCCTTGAAATAGAGGACCCGGGCATATATTATATTCTCGCATTTGTAGATGATAACAAAAACGGCAAATTTGACTCTGGCGACGGAATGGGCATATATGGGGTCAGTGATTGGGCAGACTCAAATCAAAATCCGACCCCAGTAAAAATAGAAGCAGGCAAACAATTAGTTGATATAGATATTGAGATCACTTCAATAGCAGATGATAAAGGTCAGATAAAACCATTATATTTTGCCGATCATCCTAATATGAAAACAGGCATAACCGGTCGGATTATCCTTCCAGATCATAAGTTTAAGAATACTACCGTCTTTGTTTATACCGATCCAACATGGAGCAATAGAGTTGCACAGGTAAAAGTTTCGGAGGACGGAGAATATGCGATCAGCCTTCCCGCTGGAAAATATTATCTATTAGCGGTTATAGATGAAAATCAAAGCGATTTACTTGATGCTGGTGATAAATTCGGTATTTGGGGCATGACAAAATTTGGAATGTATCCAAAACCGATCATCATTCAAGAGGGAACTGTCCGAACTAATAGAAATATTTTAATAATAGGAAAAATCAATGAAAAAGGAAAACCTGTCCCATTTCAAAATCCTATAAACGATGATAATGTAAAACAGAGTAATAACTTTATTGTATCTGGAAAAGTGAGTTGGTCTGGACACGATGTTAAAGATGCACTTGTTCAGGTTTATAGCGATCCAAGCTTAACATCAGCAATAGCAACAACAAAAGCCGATGATAAAGGGAATTTCAAGCTTAATTTGCCCGAAGGCGAATATTACATTACCGCAGGAATTGACACTGACAAAGATGGAAAATGGACAAAAGGAGATGGGATCGGGGCTTATGGTTCAGATGATGCGACTAATCTAATGCCGAAAAAGTTTATCGTCACAAAAGACAAAGAAAACGAGGAAATCAATATTGTAATAACGTCTGAATTTGACAGCAACGGACAATTAATACCGACAGAAAAAATAGAAGAAAAACAAGAAGAATTGCCAGAGTCAGAGATCACAGGTATTAGCGGAAGGATAATATGGACTGATCATAAATTTACAGATGCAATAATGGTTCTCGCGAAAGATTCTGCATTTGAGGAAGGCGTTAGAGTTCCATTAAAGCTTGATGATAATGGCTTTTATACTGTTTCAACGGAAGTTGGCGTTTATTACATAATGGTCATTGTTGATGAAAATGGAAACGAAAAGACCGATTCTGGCGATGGTGTTGGATTTTATGGGACTGGCTATCATATTGACGGGCATTGGGGAGAACCTCAATCGGTCACTATTTTTAGCGGACGAATAACCCCTTACATCAATATCAGAATAAGTGCAATGATCGGCGACAATGGAAAGCCCTCTTTAACCCAAGATGGCGTAAGAATATCTTATGGAGATCCAAATAGCGTTTTCAATACAGACGAATATACTCAGGAATGGTGGTATTGGTCAAAAGGTCTGGCATTTACTTTTACAAAGGCAGATGAAGGCTGGCAATTAGACGACGTTTATCAATTTGAGCCAAAAGAAATTACAACCATTAGAAATTCAAAAGAGAATAATTCAGGCGTAATATATTACACCTTTGATAATAACATTTGGGCTGTAAATCCAGATGGATCAGATAAAAGGTTAATTACATCGGGAAAAACTGTAACAGGCACATTTGAAGGTGATAGATTGCTTTTCTTTGATGGTTATAAAGGTCTTGAAATATTTTTGCCATCGGAGCAAACATTGTTAGAATTAGATTGGAATCAAGTCAGCCCTCAAGCATCGTTATCAAATGACGGTAAATCTGTCGCTTTTGTAAGAGAATCAAACGGAAATAAACAGATAATCATACGAAATATAGAAAGTGGAAACGAAATCATTGTGCCGGGATTAAATACAGATATGTCATATCCGTCTTTATCGCCTGATGGAGAGTTGTTGGCATATTCAGCAAGTTCAGCAATCAATTCAGATCAGCAAAAGGATCAAAACAGGGATATATATTATTATGACATTATCGCTAAACGGACAGAAAAAGTAACAACAAGCCCACAAGATGATTTCAATCCAGCATGGTCTCCACCGGGGATGCGGAATTTGGTATTCTGTCGTTCAGAAAGCGGATACACGCAATTATGGATAGTCAGCTTTGACGCTTATGGAAAACCTAATGAACGACAGCTGACGAAATTTGGGGGACGTAATCCTGCATGGTCGCCTAATGGGGACAAAATAATCTATGAAAACAATGCTCAATTATGGACAATAAATATTGATGGGTCAGATGAAAAGCCAATATTAGTTAATGATGAACCAATATTTGGTCTTGATCCATTCTGGACGAGGTGAAGCGAATGTTTTTGTTTGTTGAATCACTTCCGATGTTGTTAATAATACAATTATCAAGTGCAATTTTAGTTTATTCTGATTCTAAAAAACGAAAAATGGCAAATGCCCTATTTTGGATAATTGGAGTTGCACTTTTTATGCCATTTTTCCTTCCATTTTATATATTGCTTAGACCGAGAAAGGGAATTTTTCATTGTCCCTTTTGTCTTGCAGAAAATCAATTTCCAGTAGATCACTGTCAAAATTGCGGGTCTGATATTGAGCTTGCACGAGTGAAGTTCAGAGAAATGGAATATGGCATCTTAGATGTTATCACCATTATTGTCCTCTCATTCTTTGTTATTCCATTCTCCGTTGCTGGTCTGCTTAATGCTTTTGGAATTATTGATAGAAATTTATCAAGTTGGGGTGATCTCGTCGGATTCAATTTCATCGGCACATCTTCACTATTGGTATTGTCCCTTTGGTTCATATTCAGAGTTTGTAAAAGACCTTTTGAAGACATCGGATTAACGAAAAACAAAATATATTATAATATTATAATTGGCGCGATAATGCTTATCCCTACTTTTGCGATAACTTATTTTGCAGAAGAAGGAATTGTCAGATCGCTCACAAATGCCTTGCCATCTCATGCTAATTTCATTTATGAGATGCAAGAACAGGAACATAATGTCCCTGCAAGCATATATCCAGAGAATATAAGCAATATCATCCAACTAATTATTGCGGGTTTTTTGATGGTTATATTAGCACCTATCGCGGAAGAGATAACCTTTAGGGGTATGATGTATTCTGCATTCAGAAGAAAACATGGCAAATGGTTTTCAATGACCTTTTCGTCATTAATATTTGCATTTTCACATGGACAAATTTTGCATTTCATACCGATATTATTTTCTGGATATATACTTGCATATTTATTTGAGCGGACTAAATCGCTTGTCCCATCAATATCTTTGCATATATTAATAAATCTGTTTTTTACAATTGCATGGTATTACAATCCTATTCTCTATACATAGAATAATAAGCACTACAAATATTATCCAACACAAATAAAAGGGGTATTACGAATGTTTAGGTATCATATTTTCATTTTTGGATTGTTGCTTGCTTGCATATCTGGTGTTGCTGACACGTTGCCAAAATCTATTCTTCTTCCTTCCGCTTCTGTTGCAGTAAGAGACGATGCTTTGGCGACAGCGGTAAATCCAGCGGGATTAGGTGTCAACCCAGGTTTTAGCGGTTGTTATTTTCATACTATCTCTGATAAGTTCGGCGGAGATGATGCCTATTTTTTGTCCTATGGCAGTATTGGGTTTGGGGCGGAATATGTGAGTCATAGTGTCTCAAAATTCAGAAAATACACTGTTTCTGATGGGATAAAGATCGCTGATGGTGTATATTTTGGCACTGCTTATTCTTGGTTTAATTCAGGCGATAAAAATTACGATAAACTGTCATCTTGGGACATTGGTTTACTCTCTCGCCTATCAAATACAATCTCCATTGGTATCGTTGCTCATAATTTGAATCGTCCTTCATTCAAAGGTGTTCGCACAGATCGGACTTATGACGCATCTCTTGCATTGCGACCAAATACTAATCGTATAACTTTGGCGCTAAACACCACTTTATATGAAGAAAAAAAGATAAAAGAAGCTACTAACAGTGTTTCAATTAGTTTTGAACCACTTGACGGCGTCATTTTCAAGGGCAATTATAGTAACGATCGTCGTTTTGAAATTAGCATAGGCATAGGTTTTCCAAAACTTGAATTCGGGTCATACCGTCGTTATGATCAAGATCGCAGAAGTGACGGTGGAGGAATTTATCTAAACTTATCAAGTGATTGGAACAGGTCTATATTTCAGATGAGACATTATGTCTTAGAGATGAAAAATCCCGATCCAGAGATTATATTGAAGGCGAAAGATGATAATAAAGTAGATGGAATTTTGATCAAGATAGAACAAAACGAGTATGGAATGGCGACATCGCAGGAGATCAGAGATGCTATATTTGATTTTCGTTCCAAAGGCAAAAAAGCTATATGTTATATGGGGATAGCAGGCAATAAGGAATATTATATTGCAAGTGCTTGTGATAAAATTTATCTCAATAAAGCAGGTTCTTTAAATTTATATGGGATAAGGTCTGAGTTTTCTTCATATAAGGGTTTTTTGGATAAATTGGGCGTCCAAGCAGATTTATATCGTATCGGGAAATATAAATCCGCAACCGAGATGCTGACTAATGAGGCTATGTCCGATGCTTATAAGGAATCGCTTAATTCCGTTCTTGATGATCTGCACGATCAGATGATAAAAGGCATTGCAGATGGCAGAAAAGTCTCTTATGATAGGGTTCAAGAATGGATTGACAGAGGTCCTTATACCGCCAATGAAGCGAAAGAAGCAGATATAGTTGACGATCTGATTTATGCAGATCAAATTGATGACGTTTCAAAACAAGTGATTGGAAGGAAAGTAACAAAAATAACTGATAAAGAGTATGAGGAGCGTAAATATCGTTATTATGATTGGAAAGAAAAGCCCAAGATTGCAGTCATCTATGCTGATGGATTAATGTTGCCCGGAAAAAGCGTTTTCAGTGATTCTGCGATAATACCCTCAATAATGGGATCAGACACTATAACTTCTGCTATTAAAAAAGCCAGGACTGACGATTCAATTAAAGCTATTGTGCTTAGGATAGATAGCGGAGGAGGGTCTGTTTTTGCATCTGATTTAATCTGGCGAGAGATTATGCTTACAAAAGGGAAAAAGCCTTTCATTGTCTCTATGGCGGATTCTTCTGCTTCTGGTGGATATTATATCGCATGTCCTGCTGATGTCATAATAGCCGAACCTGGGACGATAACTGGCTCTATTGGAATTATAACTGGAAAGATAAGCTTACGTGGTCTATATGATAAGCTTGGGATAAAAAAGGAGATAATTAAAAGGGGTGAGAATTCAGATATTTACACAGATTATAGCCCTTTCAATGATCAGCAAAAGATGATCATTGAGCGACAACTAAATGAGATGTATGATAGCTTTGTCAATAAGGTTGCTCAGGGACGGAATCTAAAAGAAGATTATGTTGATTCAATAGGGCAAGGCAGAGTATGGACTGGCAAGCAAGCAAAAGAGCTTGGGCTTGTTGATAGATTAGGTGGTCTGAATCAGGCGATCTTGACAGCAGTTGAAAAAGCAAATTTGAAAGACAAATCTCCTGATATTGTCAGGCTTCCAAAAAGAGAGTTTTTATGGCAAAGGTTATCTATTGAAAATCCATCTTTATTGAACATAAAACCTTTATTTTATTTGCCGAGAATTGAAGATATTTTATCAAACAATAAATTTTATTTTTTGATGCCTTACATATTGAATTACGAATAATATTGATTTATTGCCAATATGTTAAACCATTATCGGTTTTTGGCTATGGTATTAATTTATGATTTACACTCAATCTTAATATAAAATTTTAGGAATATTCTTTTACAAAATATAAGCAGTTCCAAGATATAATACAAGGAGGGATTATTTGTGTTGTCTATAAAAGGTATATATGATGGGGAAAAGATAATTCCAAAAGAACCCATTGATTTAGAAAAAGGAAAGCAATTTGATGTAATTATAACTTTTGTTAAACCTATAAGAAAAGGTAGAAAAAGGGACATAAGACGTTTTTGTGGAATATGGAAAGATGAACGTAATGCAGAAGAAATAGTTGACGAAATATATAGGCAGAGAAATAACTTTAACATAAGAGAAGTTAGAAAATTGGAGATTTTATGCGTAATAAGCTAAAAATAAACTTAAACTATATATTTTATGGATTTTGCTTCCTTCAAACGCCTGTTTTTAAGGGTAAGGAAGAAGATCGCATCGGTGATATTAAGCGATTATTATCAAGCATTATTCATTCAGAGATTTTCGCGATCGTCTTCGTTGCAATAAGTGTTGCAATTGGATTATATATTTTGTATAATCGGAAAAGGACAATGTCTGAGTTGGAAATGCAGTTAATTAAAGAAGATACTTGGTTTGCTACTCGTGATGATAATAGGCGAACTGCAATAATAGTATCCATTGAGATCAGAAACAAAGCCACTTATGGACTTTATATAACCAACTGCAAGTTAAGCGGATATTCTCCAAAGAATCACCCTGAGGAGATATGTTTAGATGATCTAAAAGGTGAAAATAAGCTAAAATTAAACCTTCCGCAATATAAACATTTTTGCAAGGGGCAAGATTTTTATATAGGTCCTTATTCTTCCGAAAAACTATGGTTTTATTACGAATCAAGAATGATAACTATGACAAATTTGCTTGAAACATCGGTTTCAATAAAGGATTCCAGAAACAAGCGAAAGTCAATACGCATTTATATCCCAAGACATTCCGATCAGATTGCTCAATATCAAGAAATGGCTAAGATGTGGTAGATATATGGGAAAAAGAAGGCAAAATAAAGAACAAAGCAGATATTGGAAGTATTTTGATGAATCGTGGAAAAACATCATAGAAGCACTTTTTCCACATTTTTTGAAATTCTTTGTTCCTAAATTATATTTTGACACAGATTTCACAAAAAAAGTCTATTTCCTTGATAAGGAAATGAAACAATTGTCAAGATCAGGCAGGAGTGGTGCAAAATATGTAGATAAACTTGTTAAAATATGTCTGAAAAACGGCAAGGAACAATGGCTTTTAATACATATAGAGGTTCAAGGATACTCTGATAAAAGCTTCCCACAGAGGATGTTTAGATATTATTATAGAATATTTGATAGATATGACGAGAAGATAGTTAGTATTGCTTTATTAACTGGGTCCGTAACAGATCCATCACAAGGAAGATTTGAATCAGAGGCTTATGATAGCGGAGTTGTTTTCAGATATTTGTCCAAAAGACTTATGGATTATGACAGATCTGAATTGGAAAAAGATAATAATCCTATAGCCTTGGCAGTGTTAGCTTGTCAAGAAAAGGAACTTGCAAAGCAAAAAGGTGAATTATACAATATTAAACGTCAGATAATAAGGTCTATGTATGAAAGAGGGTATAACAGAGAAGAAATAATAGCCCTCTTTGATTTTATAGATTGGGTTCTTCAATTAAGTGAAGAGGAAGAAAATTTGATAATGGAGGAAATAAGAGAAATAGAAGGAGAAAAGAATATGCCATACATAAATAGCATTAAAAGATTAGCAATAAAAGAAGGCAAACGAGAAGGGAGAATTGAAGGGAGAATTGAAGGGAGAATTGAAGGGAGAATTGAAGGAAAGAAGGAAGGAAGAATAGAAGGATTGAAAGAAGGATTGAAAGAAGGATTGAAAGAAGGATTGAAAGAAGGATTGAAAGAAGCGATAATTGAAATTTTAGATGAAAGATTTGGGAGTATCACTCAGGAGATTTCTTCTGCGATGAATAAAATAGATGATGTTGATAAATTGAAATCCCTTAATCGTATTGCCTTAAAATGTGAATCTTTGGAGGAATTTTCAGAGTTGGTTACAAAAATGGAAAATTAGCAAAATCTAATAGGTTTACTTTTTTAACTGAATATTGACATGCTCTTTTCTGGTATAGTATAATGGTTAGTAATAATTTTTAAGGGGAAATTATGTCTTATTTCTGTATTAACTGAAAAAGACCAATTAGCAATAATAAAATTCAGGGGAAAAGAGCAAGAAAAACATTTAACGAATTTGTGAAGTCCGTTGAAATAATTGATAGGTATTTTCGTGAATTTATCACAAATAAAAAATAAATAGACAGGAGGTAATGGTGTTGAAGATTTGGAAGCTTAATTGGATTTTCATTTCATTATTATTGTTGTTTTTATTTGTTGAAATGGCTTTTGGCGCGAAAAGTGAGCTTTCAGAGGATGCTGTTCGTGTGGCAAATGAGATCAGCTTACGAAATCTGAGGGCTACCATTGCGCGCCTTTCTGCACTTCCTACCAGAGTTACTGGATATGAAGCTGGCGAAAATGCTGCAAAGTTCATATTTGATGAATTCCAAAGGATCGGATTGGAAAATGTGGAAAGTCAGGAATACGAGATAACCGTTCCGATAGACCATGGCGACGGCAGATTAAGGATACTTGACCCTAATTCTAACATGCCTATATTAAATATCAATCCTGAAACTACACCTACGACAACTTCTGAACAGTCAAAGATTAGTGAACAATCAAAGCCTAACACTCAACTTGCCGAGTTTCGTATTTATTGTCTTTGGCCTAACCTTGTCCGCACTTCGTTTTTGCCAGAAGGTATAAAACATAAAGTTAAAGAGCATGACACACTTCAAAGCATAGCAAAATCTTATGGTATTGATGTATCTTTAATATTAAACCATCCTTACAACAAATATCTGAAAGATCAAGAATTTGATGGTCGTGATAACAACTCCGATGGACAGATAGATGAGCCGGGCGAAATGGTCTTATTCCCTGATAAAGACGTTTTAATACCAATACCGGGCATAACTGGAAAGCTTATCTATGCAGGATCGGCTGAGTTCTCAGAATTCAACGGAAAAGATGTAGGCGGTTTCTGGCATGTAGTTCAACCAGATGACACCATAGATGATATTGCACATCGTTATAGGGTCGGCGTTGGAAGTATCCTCGATGACGTTCTTAACCTTCACCTTGATAAAACTAATGATAAAATAGATAACAATAACAATGGAGAGATAGATGAAGACGGCGAAATGCCACTTATGGAAGATATAGCTAGATGGTATCAAGACGGCATTGATAATGATAACGACGGTATGATTGACGAAGTCCCCGGCGATGATAAAGACGGAATTGATAATAACAAAGATGGAAGAATAGATGAAGAAGGCGAATTTGTAGAAGCTAATGAATCCTCTATTTTTATTCCCCAAGGCTCTATTGTCATGTTAGATTTTAACTGCACTATGAATTGGATAAATGCTGCAATGTTAGGTGCAAGTGCAATTATATTCATAGAGCCTGATGATACTATTCGTGGCGAAGCAGAAGCTAAATTTCTCACAATTCCCGCCGCTATCCCAAGATTTTGGATCTCCAAAAAAGACGCTGAGTATCTTTTGAAAGAATATCTTAGTATAAAACATACCGTTAAAGCTGGAGATACAATAGATAGTATAGCAGATGAATATCGCATAACTCCTGAAAAAATCAGAAGATATGAATATAATAAAGATGTAATATCATCTGGTCAACCTCTCGTCGCTGGAAGCACTATCTATATACCTGACTTCGGCGCTACAAAAAATGTAAACGTCCAATTGACTGCAACAATGACTTGGGAAAGACGACTTGGTCAGAATATTACAGGTTTACTCCCCGGAACAGACCCAAACCTCAAAGATGAGCTTGTTGTCATTCAAGCATATTTTGATTCCATGTCTGTTGTGCCATTGAATTCTCCGGGTGCCGATCCTACCTGTGGTATTGCTGCGCTATTAGAAATGGCAAGAGTATTATCTATGGAAGAAAACAGACCCGGGCGTTCTGTTATGTTCCTCGCTACCAGTGGTCATTTTCAAGGGCTTGCTGGCATGCGCGCTTTTATGTATGGCATCAGTGAAGACCTCGTTAATGCTATGTATGAGATGCGCGAAGACCTATACAGAGATTTGAGAGATATAAAAGAGCTTGGACGTAGGATTGTGCTTGCAATTGGCAAAGGATTACTTGTTGAACTGCCCCCTTCATTCTTTGATCGAGTTGATTTGCTTGAAACTGATATGATAAATCTGAGAGCGAAGACCTTGCCTGACCTTTCAAATTTAAATAATACTATTAACTGGCTAAAAAATAACAGACGAGATGAGATAGAAAAACGAAAAGAGGAGAAAGACTCATCAAAGCGACGTGAAGATGAAAAATTTACCCCAGAAGATCAGGCAAGATTAGAAGCACTTACTGCCAAACTAACAAAAGATACTATTCAAACCGCATATCACTTTGAAGAACTTGTTTCAAAGTTATTAGAACTAAAAGAGGAAGCTATAAGAAAATGTAGGGAAGAAGAAAAACTCATAGTTAAATCTTATGCACTCCCGATCGCTAAAATGGACCTTGAAGCAGTGGAAAATTTATTAAAGGTTCATGAGACACTGAAAGATTATTCATCATTTAAGCCTTGGATGTATGAAAAAGATCAAGAAGACTATTTATTATCAAAACTACAAAAATACGCCCAAGATTATGGTGGCGATTTCGTTGTTGAGCATGCAGACGAGTTTACAAAGCAATATTCTTACGGCAAGATCGCAGACAGACATCTTGATTCAATGGAATTTCTGAGGTTGAAAAAGGCAAGACAAGCTTTGTATCATGAAAGAGGAAAAAACACAGATTATAAGTCTGATGAAATCGCTGTCTTAGAAAAATTATATAAAGCGATTTCCCAAGAAGGCGTCCCTGATGAACAGAAAGATGCAGGCAAAATAGATAAACTTATCCAAAAAGTGACAACCCCGGGATACCATGAGGAGTATTCAAAAGATGAGATAAAACTTGTCTCTGCACATTTATCTACTGATAAAGTAGAGAGGTTAAAAGAATTACGCAAACAGGTTAGAGACACTAAAAATGATGAAGATGCTACTAAATTCCTTGCCAAAGAGAAAGATATTCTTTTATTGGCTAGATATAACGCAAATAACGAACCTATTTTAATATCAAAATTGATTGATCTAGCTAAGAATGATCAATTGAATCGTGATTATACAGTTGAAGAAAGACGAATATTAGACTACAATAGACAGGTTGGGAAAATAACCGAAGATGATTATAAACGAGTAACTAAGGCGAGAGAACAGCTTTTTGCAAGATACGAAGAGCAGACTTTGCTTGCTAAAATTCGTTCTAGGGCGACCAATGATGTCGCTGATCTTGAAGGGTTTCTTGCCAATATAGACACACTTGACAGACCGATGACAGATCAGGAAAAGGCTCTCCTGCGTGATAATCTACCTACATTGAAAAACTCCCGTATCCAAAATATACACAAAAAAGTTGGCATACTCTCCAGAATAGATAAAGATGAATATGAGAGAAGAGTATCTCAACTGATGCAAGTTGCAAGCCTTCAAGAAAAATTCAACAAATATTATAGTTCGCTTTTCATCTCAATAGACCTTTCAAGCCAAAATGATCAATTAGGCGTGTTTGGCAAAGGATGGTTCTATGATCAAGAGCCAGAATTCGTCCTAAGAAGAGAATTTGCATCTATTGGCAATAAATGTGCTGAATATGCTAATAATGCGAATTTTGGCAAGAATATGCTTACATTGAAGAGTTTCACTAATGATCAAATAATGCAGTCCGCTTTGGCAGGTCAATGGGGTGCTGCTGCTTCCACTAAGGCGATAGAAGCAATAGAGGGAAAAACTCTTGAAAGCCTCGTCGCAGATAATTTTGATACGCTTGTAAATCTTGGAGGAGTTAATAGGCTGATGAAACTTCAGTTCCAAGATATGAAAGAACGAGGCGAACCTTCTAAAGAAATGCTTAAAGATATGGATTATCTGCGTAAAGAGGTCGCAAGATTTATAAGAAGTGCCATAAGAGATCAGCGAAAAGCACGAAAATCTAGCATTACGTTATATAGAAAATTGGACGAAATGCTTGCACTAAAAGACCTTAAACCGGAGGAACTAACACCAGAAGAAACTGATGACGTGAATACTCTTATCAATCTCGTCGGAGCGGGAAGTGGAGTAAAATTCGTCAATGCAATCAGTGCCACTGGTGGTAAAACATGGCGAACATATATCCCCGGCAAGATAGCCTTTGATAGCGAGGTCGCTACGCTTGCAGGCAAGACAGGAATCGCTTTTGCTACAACTGATGATGCAAGAGTGTTGACAGATACACCGTTAGATACTCTAAAGAGAGTAAATTTTGATAACTTGCTTACTCAAACGAGAGTTTTATCCTCTATTCTCATTCAAGCATTAAGAGACCCTGATATGCCTACCGCCGCGAAAGTTGGAAACTACTATTGCACCTTATTTGGAAATGTTGTTGAATTTGACGCAAAAGAGAGTCCAATTCCAAGCACTCCTGTTCCATATACAGTTATGACAATAAGAGGAAGAAATAAAACTTTAATGGGAGTTCGTGGCGATCTATTCACTACTGCGGATAGTAAAGGAAAATTCCAAATATCCGGACTTGGAATGGAAGGTAGAGCGGTTTATAGGCCCGACGGAGCGCAAGAAGTTGAAGCGTATAAACTTGATGCAGAATCCGGCGATATAGCTTATGCACCCGATCAAGGCGTATATGGTGCTAAGATATTTAGCAATAAAATCCCTATTAACACTCGTAGAAAAGGCGCCCGTATCGTTGTCTTCCCATGCGTTAGCACAACTATATATGATCTCGTTGATCAAAGATATTATCGCACATTACGTGAATTATCCGTATATGATGCGGTTACTGATGGCGAACCGATGCAATATGGTTTCTCAAAGCCTTGGCCTCAACCGATGGTCTCTTACGTAGAGCCTATCGCATTGATATATTCCAAGCCAGGAAGCAGGATAAAAGTTGGAATGGGAGCTGGCTTGCTTGGCAACCGTTTACTTTTGGTCAAAGCTGATGCAACCGATGAAGAAGCTGAAAGAAAACCGACACTTTATACTGGCAAGGGATTTGTCGTCAGAGAAAACGGTTCAATAAGGGTTACTCCTTATGTTGTCGTCAGGGACATGTGGGCATTGGACGAAGCTCGGGACGATCTTTACAAACGATATGGAATAAGCAATAATCGTTTGGATAGGCTTCACAAGATGGCTAATGCTTATCTGACAAAAGCCCAAATGTTGTTAGGTGCAAAGCAATATGATGAAGCACTAAAACTCGCACGCGCAGCATGGGGATATGAATCAAGAGCTTATCCTGACATAAAAGGCACCGGCAATGATGTTGTCAAAGGTGTTATGTTCTATCTTGCTATACTTATGCCTTTCGCATTCTTTATGGAAAGGTTGCTATTCCATTTCGCCAATATCAATAGACAAGTTATCGCTACGTTCTTGATATTTTTAGTTGTGTTTATATTATTATCACAGGTTCACCCTGCATTCCAAATTACCGTCACTCCGCTTGTAATTTTGCTTGCTTTCATAGTCTTAGCACTGTCAATACTTGTCATATCAATCATCATACGCAAGTTTGAGGAGCAGTTAGAAAAGATCAAGCGGGAGACATCTAAGATCCATAAAGCTGACGTAGGAAGACTCTCTGCAAGTGCAGCCGCATTTGCACTTGGTATCTCTAACATGAGAAAGCGTAAAAGCCGAACAATTTTAACATGCGGAACGCTTGTCATATTGACATTCACTGTCATATCGTTTACATCAGTAAGGACATTTATGCAAAGCAATAAGACACGTCTCCCGTCAGTCAGACCACCGTATACAGGAATGCTGGTAAGAAACCAATATTGGTATTCGCTTGAAGAACCGCTTTACACATCAATTAAAAATGACTTACAAAAGACAGAAATTGTTACTGAGGACCAGAAAAAGGTCGTTGTAGAAAATCCTGTTTCTGCTCGTTCTTGGTATTTTTCATCATCGCTTGGCGATCAATCTTTTGTTGATATAGTCGCAAGCAACGGAAAATCATTTACCGTTACCGCACTTTTAGGAATGTCTGATACTGAACCCGGCGTCACTGGCATTGATAAGACTCTCAAATGGGGAAGATGGTTTAAGCCCGGTGAAACTTATGCTGTTATTTTGCCAGCTGGCATTGCAGATGCGCTTGATATTACCGAAAAAGATGTCGGCAATATGGAAGTCAAGATCGGTGGTGGAAGTTACCTTGTCGTTGGCGTTCTTGATACCAGCTTTAAGGACTTAAAAGACCTTGATGGTGAAGAATTGACACCTGTTGATTATCTGTTAATGCAACAGCAACATGCCAGAGGCATACAGATGGGTGGTGAAACTCTTGAAGGCGAATTACAGAAGTATTTACATTTAACTCCACAGCAAATAGCCATATTGCCTTATGATGTCGTTATAAATATGGGTGGCAATCTCAAATCTGTTGCGGTTAAGATGACAGGTTCAAAAGAGAATGTCATGTTGACTGCGGAAAAGCAGTTAGAAAAGATAATGTCAGACCTTATGCCGAGAATCGCTTTGGATGTCTTTGTTGGCAATATGGAGACAAACGAAGCCTTCTTATACAGTTCAATTGGTATGACCTCGTTCTCTGGTATGAGTAATCTGTTTATACCGATATTAATCGCCGCTTTGATAGTCCTTAATACTATGTTAGGTGCTGTTTATGAACGTGTCAGGGAAATCGGCATATATAGTGCTGTCGGACTTGCTCCTGTCCATGTTGCCTTCTTGTTCATTGCAGAAGCCTGCGTATATGCGGTTATAGGCGGTATTTTGGGCTATTTGTTAGGACAGATGACCGCATGGGCTTTAGTCAAGTGGGGTCTGCTTGGTGGGCTTACATTGAACTATTCCTCAACATCAACCGTAACTTCTACGATTATTGTTATGGCAGTTGTCTTGGGATCAACGATATATCCTGCTGTGAAGGCATCTCGTATGGCTGTGCCTGATATTGAGAGAAAATGGAAATTACCAGAGCCAGAAGGAGATGAATGGCATTTTGATCTGCCGTTTACGGTTCTCAGTGAAGAAGCTCTTGGTATGAACATCTTTTTGAGAGACTATTTTGAAGCACATGCAGACGAGTCCGCAAGCGATTTCTACACCGATCAAGTGAACTTCCGCCGAACAAAGCGACCGACAGGCGAGGAAGAATATGCTATTGAGATGATGGTATGGCTTGCCCCTTATGATTTGGGAGTTAGTCAAAGGATAAGTTTAACAACCGTCCCTGCGGAAGAAAAAGAAGAAAAAGACCTTTACAGGATATTCCTCAACGTCTATCGTGAAAGCGGAGAAATTGCCTCATGGAAACGTGTCAATAGAAGATTCCTTAACCTGTTGAGAAAGCAATTCCTGCTATGGAGAACGTTCAACGTCGCAGTCAGAAATGAATTCCACGAAAGAGGACGAAAAGAGACGATTGATATGACTGCGGGAGTTGGGGACATAACAGGTGCAGAACCTCAACCAGCGAGTTAGTCAATACTTTGGTGATAATGATGGAAAAGATAATGGAAAAAGTATCTTTGATAATAGAGAAAGTATCTTTGTTGAATAACGAAGACAAAAATAAGATATTAGAATTTACGAATATTCTTTTAAAGCAAAATAAATATAACAAACTGAGAAAAGAGATAGAGGATAGGCGAGGCGAAATAAAAAGAGGAGAAATATTATCTCACGAGGAAATATGGCAGGATAAAGGTGTTTGAGATAAAATATGCCAAAAGTATAAATAAAGATTTAGAAAAAATAGATGTGCAGAATCTTGCGAAAATAAAGAAGGGAATAGAGAATTTAAGGAATTTCCCAAACGTTTCAAATATAAGAAAGCTGTCAGCTCATCCTTTGGCGGATTATAGATTGAGAGTAGGAGAATATAGAGTTTTATTTGATGTTTCTTGGAATGAAAAAATCATTTATATTTTAAAAATAGGACATAGAAGCGAAGTTTATTGATTTTAGCGTCTTATAAAGAAGTGATTTCCTTGAAAAATCTTGATCCCGAATTATTAAATGAAATAGTTCAAAGGCTTGTAAACGCTTTGAAGCCAGAGAAGATTTATCTTTTCGGTTCACATGCCTATGGACAACCGAATGATGATAGTGATGTTGATCTGTTCATAGTCGTCAGTGATTCAGATATTCCAAGTAGAAAAAAAGCTGCTGAGGGTTATCTCGCTTTGAGAGAGTTTTTATTTCCAATAGAAATATTGGTTGTAAATCATTCTGTGTTTGATAAACGATCCCGATGGCTTAATTCAACTGAAAGAACGGTTGTTGATAAAGGAAAGTTACTCTATGAGTCCCAACCTTGATGAAGTAAGGGAATGGCTTCAAATAGCATGGGAAGATCTAATTACAGCTAAGCTTATTTTAGATCATAATCAAACACTTTTAAGGATAGCCTGTTTTCATTGCCAGCAGTCTATTGAAAAATCGCTAAAAGCTTTCTTGACTTGAAAGACAAGTATTTTGAGAAAACACATAATATAAGCTGTCTTCTTGAGCTTTGTAAGGTGTACGGACTTGAATTTGAATTCCTCAAAGATAAAGCGGAAATTATGACTTCTTATGCTGTTGAGATACGCTATTCGTTAGTAAGTTCAGATATTACATTAAAAGAGGCGCAGGAGGCTTTTGATATAGCAGAAATAATTTATAAATTTGTGAAAAATCTTATTAAAGTGTGATTTAGTTTTAATTTTGCGTATTTAATAGGAGGTTGATATGGCTAGAAAAAGGGTGTCCATGGCTGAAGAATGGCAGGCATGGGCGAAGAGATACGACATAGAAGGCGGTGTCAGAAAGTTTGAGTCAGGACTTAGCCTTAAAGTCGTTCTTGGTGCTTTGTTTGTTGGTCTATTGATGATGCCAGGGTCTATATATCTGACACTTGTTGCTGGTCAAAGTGGTGCAGGTGCAGCGCCTTGGGTTACTGTCATTCTTTTTACTGAACTTGCCCGAAGATCGTTTACCACTGTTAAAAGGCAGGAGTTGTATATTCTACTTGGGCTTGCTGGTGCCGCTGTCGGTGCTGGTGGGTCTTATTGGGGGATGATCCGTGACCAATATTTCGTTCAATCTCCTCAAGCGATGCAATTTGAGATCGCTGACAAGATTCCTACATGGGTTGTCCCTCCGCCGGGATCAGAAGCAATAGCGAAAAGAAGCCTCATACATAAAGATTGGATGTGGCCATTATTGCTTATGCTTTCTAATACTATACTTGGTTGGCTCAGAGGAACTGGCGGAACATATTTCTTCTTTAGATTAACTGCTGACCTTGAAAGGTTGCCTTTTCCACTTGCCCCAGTTTCGGCACAAGGTGCAACCGCTCTTGCTGAAACTACTGGAAAGCGTGAAACTTGGCGATGGAGGGTGTTTAGTCTTGCGTCAATGCTTGGCTTAATTTGGGGGGCGATATATATCGGTGTCCCTGCATTAACTGGCGTTATGATGTCTAGACCTATACAAATTCTGAAAATCCCATTCATTGATTTTACTACAAACATAGAAGGCATCGCTCCAACTGGAACTTTTGCTCTCACTACTAACTTAGACGCTATGCTTGCGGGGTTTGTCTTGCCGTTCCCAATGGTCTTATCGCAGTTTATCGCGAAAGTCTTGACGCAGTTTCTTATTAACCCGCATATCTTGCATCGTATGGAAATACTCCATTCATGGCATCCGGGAGACGATGTCCGTGCCACAGGATTTGCCAACTCTATTGACTTTTGGATGAGCTATGGTATGGGACAGGCTTTCAGTATTGCGGTCATCGGTCTTTTTGTTACTATCCCGATGTTATTTAACATTAAAAAAGCTAAACAAAGGCAGGTCGGCGAAAGAGGTTCTTGGGCTACTCCACCCGGTAGAGGTGATTTCCCGATTTGGCTTGCTGTTGCCGCTTGGCTTTTTGGTATGTCTGCACATATATTTATATTGCATAAGTATCTTGTCCCGTTATTCCCATTGGGATTCCTTCTGTTCTTTGGTTTTGTATGGACTCCGCTGAACTCATATATCAACGCAAGAACCTATGCTATATTGAACCGACCTCTGTTTGACATTCCATATCTAACACAGGCTACCTATATTCTAAGCAGATATGAAGAAATTGATATTTGGTTTGCACCTATACCTCAGGAAGACTATGGCACTGGAACAGGCGGATGGCGAGTGCTTGAACTTACAGGGACAACTTTCACTAGCTCAATAGCAGCAGGGCTTATTACTATGCCGATAACATTGATCTCTGGTCTATTAGTATGGCATTTCTTGTGGAAGATCGCGCCAATTCCTTCCGCAGTTTATCCTCACGCACAAATGATGTGGCCTATGGAAGCGACAAGTAGGGCTATGTGGGTTACTTCTCTAAGAGACGGCAATAGCTTAATGCTCCAAGCTATACGAGGAAAATATGTTTTGCTTGGGTTTGTATCCTGTATAACTCTATATCTGATAATGTGGGCAGCTAATCCGTTGTTCCCCGGCGGACATAGCATGTATTTCTACGGTTTCATCGGCGGAATTGGTGGCGATCCCGGAAGCGATGTGTGGCTACTTATCGGTGCTTTGCTTGGAAAGTATTATATGATCAGACGATTTGGTCTCAAAAAATGGTATAGATATACCCCTGTTATGATGGCTGGGTTTGGATGCGGAGTTGGGCTTGTCGGTATGGCTGCGGTTGCCATTGCTCTTGTCTCTAGGGCAGTTATCGTTAAGCCATTCTAATGAGACACAACATTGATTTGTCACAATTTACTGGGGAAGAAAATCGTGTCCACGTCTATTAAGCAAGAGATCATAGAACAGATTGATAAAATGCCTATTGAATTACAAAAGCAAGTGCTTGATTTCGTTCACACTCTCATTTTGCGAGAACTTAAAGGTGTTCCCGGTGTAGAATTATTAAAATTCGTGGGTATATTGAAATCGGAGGAAGCCGAAGAGATGGCGAGAGCAATTCAAGAGGGATGCGAACAAACAGATAAAAGCGAATGGTAGATTTCTGTTAGATACCAGTGTTATCATTGCGATCTTTGGCGGTGATAATTCCGTAGTCAAAAATATGATACAAGCTATTGAAATTCTTGTTCCTAGTATCGCTATCGGGGAATTATACTATGGTGCTTATAGATCTGGAAATGTTACGAAAAATCTAAATCAAGTGGGAAAATTCGCTG
>Ga0272448_1001947_pt1 | contig 26886 bp, 17 predicted proteins | sample YNPCB0191_FD_202220 | JGI IMG/M metagenome (GOLD analysis project Ga0272448, IMG submission 202220) | Hot spring sediment microbial communities from Yellowstone National Park, WY, United States - YNP-CB-019-1 | ecosystem: Environmental > Aquatic > Thermal springs > Hot (42-90C) > Sediment... | reverse complement strand
GTGACGCCGAGCAGCTCGGCAGCCAGCGCGCCCGGCAGAAACGCATGCGCCGCCGCTTTCTCCAGCCAGTCGGCCTTCGTGCCGTAGGCGATGCGATCGGCGGGACGGAACACGTGACTTATGTCAAACCACAGCGGATCGGGATTATCGACATGCAGTATATGGCCGTCCTCGGCGATCTTGGTAAGATTGTCGCGGCAGCCGCCGTACTTGCAGGTTTCGGCCGTGCAGTACTCGTCGCGCGAGCGGGCCTTGTTGCCGCAGCCGGAGCACACGTCGAAAGGCACGCGGCAGGCCATGCTGACGGGGATGTCCTCCTTGCTGGCCAGCTTTTCCAGCTCGCTGTCGGCCACCTTGCCGCCATTGCGCTGCGCAGCTTTCTCCGAGCCGTTGAGCACCACCAGCAGCTCGACGCGGCGCATATCCTCGTTGTAGGCGGAGGCCTTTATGACGCCGTAGCTCTCGCGCGGATCCTTGTTGCGGTGATTGCGATACATCCGCGCGTGCTTGACGAAGGTGTCGTGATACTTGCGGCAGGTGGCTTCCTTGAAGCCGTCGCCGTTGCGGTTGGGGCCGTAGGCCTCGCTGGCGCCGAGAGCCAGCAGATGCACCGGAACCTCGTCCTCGGCGACTTTGATTTTATCGATGGCGTCGAGGAACACAGGAGCCGCGCTGCCGGCGCTCTTGATGAAATCGCTGCGGTCGTTTCCCACCAGCCCGCGCGACGACACCTTCACCAGCTGCGCCACCGGCCGCTCCCAGTCCCAACCGCATGGATCAACAACCTTCAGCATAATGAACTCACGTTACTGTGACTATCGCGGGCCGAATATCTGTTGTGCCACATCGGTGCCAAGCCCCAGCAGTATACCAAGGCCAGCAGCAGCTGCAGCGTTTGCACCGGCCCGCCTCCAACCAGTCAAAGAAGCAAGCCACGGTGTTTTCGGCGTGGCAGGCGGAATAGACACAGGCGGCCGCGGTTTGACCCCAAACCATCGCTCCTGTGCTACAGCAAGTTGGACGTCCGGCGGCAAGTTAGGGTCCTTCTTAAACAGCGCAGCTCTTGCATTAGCTATCTGGTCAGCGTACCACGTATCGCGAGCGGCAAGTTCTCGCCGCAGGTCGGCAATTTCTTGCCCATACGCCTGTATTTTCGCTGTGTCTATTAGATGTTTCCTCAGAGCCTCCGCACTACCCCAGCCGGCGCCTGCTCCCAGGGTAGCTACAAACGCATCAGCTGGTAGCCTACTTCGAACTGTGGATGCACCGGCTCCAGCCCCGGGCGTGCCCTGTCGGTTTGCTGCTGGCCGCTCGCTAGCTGATCCTTGCGGGTTTTTATCGTCAGACAGCAGCGGTAACAGCGCAGCCAGCCCTGCTCCGCCCGCGCCTCCCAGCGCAGCTCCGAGAAGTATCCTGCGCAGAATCTTCTCGCGCTCTGCTCCTTCCAGCCAGCTGAGCAGGCCCAGCAGAGCAGCCCCGCCGCCAGCTCCCAGCAGGCCCCACCCGCCAGGCCCAAGAGACGACAGCCATCCTCCGCCCTGAGAGCTATTCGGAGGCGGCTGCGTACCAGACTGCTGATTCTGGCCCGTGCCAGGCCGTGTAGTAGGCCCCGTAGTAGGCCCCGTAGTAGGCCCCGTAGTAGGCCCCGTAGTAGGCCCCGTAGTAGGCCTCGCTGCCCATTTGTATAGCTGACCTGTCAGCGCTGTCTTTATAAGACGCCGTTGTCTATAAACATCCATCGCCTGCTTCAGCAACAATGTTTGCAGTGCAGTCATTTTCAGTACCTCCAGCCGACACGCGCCGAGCATCTATACAACCTAGCAGCTGGCATAAACCTCAACTCCTCACCGTGCCTAACGCGAGCCGAATATACTATTCGCAGCGGTCATCGCAGCGCGACCAAATATATAGGTGGCCAGCATAGCCGCTACGCTGCGTGCCACACGACCACTCGGAGTGATCTTGGCCTTTTCCCCGGAAAGGTTCCGCAACCTGGCAGTCCACTTATTTTCGCCAGGAAAAGCAGCCCCGCCAGCGACCAGCGCCGCCCCTGCTGGAATCCTCCAGGTCGAGTCAGAGTAGGATGAACTCGACTCTCCCTTACTATTATCCGCCCTCTCGTTTAATGCGCGCGACGCATTGCTCAGGCCAGATAGCAGCAGGGCCGTGCCTGCTCCGCCGCCACCGCCGATCAGGGATCCCAGCAGCATATCACGCAACATCTTGCCGCTGCTTCCACCTTCGGCCCAGCTCAACAGCCCGCGCAGGGCGCCACCAATACCAGCGCCGTACAATCCCCATCTCAGCGGCGAAGGCCCTGTGCTCCCCCCGCTGGTGTCCTGCTGCTCTTCAGCTACCTTCACGTGTGCAGCCTGACGGCGCATAGCGGCATAGGCGCTGAGCCATTCCGCTGCCTCCTTCTCCGTCATATTGCACAGAAAATCAATCATCAGAGCCTCCACCGCGCACATTCGACACTGTCTGCATGAATTTCCGCTCCGCGTCCACAAGCTCTTTCGCCTCGAAAGGCTCCAGGCCTCCCTGCAGTCGGCGACGCAGCAGCGCGCGCAGCGCCAGCGGCTGTTCGGACAACCGCGGGGCCAGCGACTGAATCTCGTTGTACGCTTTAAGCACCTCGGCCGGGGCATAGCTGCCTATGACCTCGTCGGAAAGCATCTGCGTAAGAAGCGCCTGGGTGCGTATCTTACGCATGCTCGCTTCATGCATAGGGTCAAGAAGCTTTTTCTGCATCGACTTGGCCGCGTCATCCGCCCCTTCCTCTATACGCTCCACTGTCTTCTGAGCTACATCCGAGAAAGGCAATCCCGCTTCCTTGGCAGCCCCGACGAGAATATTCTGCGGCGCAGGCGTCTCGGTGCGAAGCGGCACGGCGCTTTGTGCCTTCTTCTGCTGTACAGTTACGCGCGGCAGCTGCCCTACGAACAGCGGCAGATTGGCGTCATCGTAGTAGCTGACAGGCTCCTCGGGAATGAGAACGGAGCCGGATTTAACTATCTTCCTGGCGCCCACGAAGGGAAGCATGTGGCAATAGACGACAGCTTCCGCCTTCGTCACATATTCGGCCTGCTTGCTGCGCCACGTCGCCACGTCCGCGGCCGCAGCGACGCATTCGTCTATCAGCGACCACGGTTCGCGATTGCTCTGCCATTCCAGCAGAGGCGGCTTCTCCGTCGTTTCCGCCTTCTTTCCCACGTAGGCAAACATGTGCTTCACGGCTTGCCCGTGTCGTGCCTCTGCGGCGGCCTTCACATGATCGACGGGCAGCCTGTCGCGCAGATCGCGCTGGAAGTACTCCGTCAATCTGCCCATGCTTCCCAGCAGCCTGTCGTAAGCGGCCGAAGCCCGACTGCGGGCCTCCTCGGCAGCCCGCTTAAGCCGGCAGTATTCGCTGTATGCCTGCTGCGGAAGCGGAGGCTCCTGCGGTGCAGCTGCCGGCTGCGCTGCGGCCTTTTTCGTCATCGTCCTGGCGCGCAGGGCGTCGTATTCCTTTTCGCTAATCCAGGCCGGCGGCCGCTCATACTCGGAGCTGGCTTTGAGAAACAGCTCATCTTCGCCCGATTTGACCTTATCCGGCCAGATTCTGGAGATAACCTTTTCCGGATCCACAATGGGGAAGGAGGCGAACTTGTCGCGCGCTGAAGATGCCAGCTGCCGCTGCGCCGTCTGCCGGCCCGTGTTATAAGCGTAGCTGGCAAAACGAATAAGGTGCGGCGTCCACTTCTCCTCGCGAGCCACTTTCTCGATGGCATCGTCGGGAGTCATGCCGTCGCGATCCACAAGCGCAACAGCCCGCTTGACCGCAGCAATGATTTTCTCTTCAGCGTCCTTGCTGAGCGTTCGCATCGGCGACATCCTCCTGCCGGCCGGCGGCTGCCGGTTGTGGCAGCTTCAGCGTTTCCACTTCCCTGATTGTATCTGCTGCCGTATCATCTGTCAGCAGATGCAGCTCGTGGTCGCGCAGCTCTGCGGCCAGCGTATCCGCGCGACGAAGCTTGTCGCTTCCAGCAGCCTCCTCGCCCTTCCGGCCCGTGGCCCAGCGCATCTCGTTGAGCAGTCCGGCCACGGCCTGCTGCACCTCGCTCTCCTGCATGCTGGCTGCCGTAGTTCTCTCCAGACGCAGCAGCTCGCGGTGCAGCTCGAACAGCTGCATGAGATTGAACTTGTTGATCTCCATCGACGTGGCCGCAGCTGCGCTCATCTGCTTCAACCGTCGTGCCACAGCCGCGTCGAGCCACTTGCCGACATCGCGCGGCTGCTCGCAGAGGTTGTCCCGCAGAAAGCCGCTGAGAACGAAATTGAGAACGTGCTTGCCCCCGTAATAGGCGAAGAACTTGAGCGATGCGTCGAAGAAGGGATCGACGACGTTACGAGTGGGCCGCGGCGCCGTTCCGGCCATAGACGACGTATCGATCAGCAGCTGCTCCACGCGATGCGCGCGGCTGGCCAGAAAGGCAGGCACCAGGACGTTATCCACGATCCAGTCGTGGCAATGCAGCCTGTCGCGAACGTTGAAGAACAGCGCCTCATACCACCGGATGACATCGGGTATGGTGCCCATGTCGGCGGCTATCTCGTCGTCCGTCTGCCGGGCCAGAATGCGGCTCTCTATTATGATCGCCTTGCGATGGCCGTCGTCGTGCCTGCGGTCGTAGATCTGATAAGCCCAGTACAGACCGGGATTCTCGTAAGCCAGCTGATTGCGATCCTCGTCCGTGCCGGAACGGTAGCGCAGCAGAAACGCCCGCAGCGCCCGGATATATTCGTCGTCGCGACGGGTGGAACGCGCCGGGGTCGTGCCGTGCAGCATGGACGCTACACGCTCCATGCGCCAGTCAGGCCGGCGGAAAGGGTTATACCGTTCCCAGTCGATAGGCTGTTTCATCAGGTGTACACCAGCAGACCCGTGCGGCAGCGCAGCGCCACCTTGTAGGAAGCGGCGTCGGCGAAACTGACATATATCCTGCGCGGCACGCCCGTGTTGATGTTCGTCACAGGATCCAGATTCACGTAGGCCACTTCGGGGGTAACCTCCACAGCGTCGGCCCCGGAAAGCTCCAGCACCCTGTACAGAGGCTTTTCCTCGTCGGGAATGGACAGCGTGATGGTGCCGCCCGTGACCGTGGAGGAAAACGCTTTCGACAGATGCACTTCCGTTTCCGAAGGCAGCGAGGTAACGCGCGCTGTGCCGTCGTACACGCCGCCGGTACCGGCTATCGTCACCACATCGCCAGCGCGCAGAGCCGCCGGCGCCGATGTATGCGCCACGACCTTCGCCGGAGTGCCGCCGTCGCTGACGAAGCGGATGACGCCCAGCGCCGGACCGGTGAAGCTGCGATTGTACAGCACGGCATCGATATCTCCGCCGCCGATGCGCACAATGGCCACGCGATCCAGCAGGCAGCGGCCGGGGTAGGCCAGCTCGACCACCTCGTCGGCGGCGCTGGTCGTCACAAAGTATTCTTTTTCATACGGAGTACCCATGCATCATCTCCTGCGTCGCGCTCAGTTCCTGGCCGACTCGCCGATATCCGGCGTCATCATGTCATCGGTTCCGGTGCGAATGGTCTTTTCCTTCAGGAACAGCACAACGTCGCCGAGCACCTCGAACGCATTGCGCAGCGAGTCCTCCAGCTCGGGCATATCGGCCTTGCCGTAACGCTCCTCGAAGTCCTCGTTGTGCCAGTAGAACATGAACAGCAGCCGCCCCAGCTTATCCACGGCATTCATCAGATCGCCCAGATGCCTGTCGATCATGGTATCCTGGCGAACCGACTTGAGCAGCCCGCCCAGCATGGCCGTGTCGAACACTTCCTTCTGCCCCGCCTGCGCCGCGCGCTGAGCGATATTCATCGCTGTGGGATCGGGCAGAATGAACGGGTCGTAGGTCTTGGGATCGGTGCGGGCGGAATCCAGGCCGGGAACGGGGATGGCCTCTTCCTGCGGGTACGTGGACTGCACGGCGTTATACCGGCCCACCGTTTCCGTGCCCACCAGCGGCGGCGGGAATATGGGCGCATCAGGCCCGGGGCCGCTATAAGGATACGGCTCAGCGTACTTTACGAAGCACACCACCGGCTGGCGCGTCAGGCTGGCTACCTGCGCCTTCTTGAGTAGACCGCTGGCAGTCGGCTCATCCAGCCCGTGCGTCCGTATCAGGTGGAAAAGCGCCTGCGTGTATGGCAGCCGCACGGAACCTTCCTTGGTAATAATCGCTATCTCGTGCTGATCGCCGACGAGCTTCATGCGCGACGTCTTTTCCATGAACAGCGTGCCCAGAGACGTCGGATTGCCGAGCCACTGGCTGCCGCTGCCGATCAGGCTGAAATTTTCAGGCAGAGGCACGAACTTGAAAGTCGAGGGCACCAGCAGCTCGTCCCGCAGAACGCGGACAGCCGTGCCCGGCCGATCGTTGATACGCAATATGCACGAAACACGCAGCATACACGAAGGACACAGGCCGCCCTCTATCGTGCTTCCCTCCAGCACGGATTTCGGCAGGCCGATGGACGCCCCCGTGTCCGCGCGAGGACGCGAATCGACATACACTGTCCAGGCCTTATCGTCGATTTTGCGCACGATCTCCAAATCGACAACGGCTTCCTGGCTGGGTCCTATCAGCGCATACCGGCCGCCGGGCCTCGGCTCGTCAACGCCGCGCAGCCTGCTGAACCAGTCCTGGTATTCGGCCTTGAGGCCGGTATCGCTTACCTCGCGGCTGTCGACGAATACAGAGTGGGGATGCGCGATCAGCGCGGAGCGCTGGCTGCTGATCTGCCCGTCGTCCGTGAGCGGCAGAACCACGCACAGGCGGGAGTCGGAGGGAAGCGCCCCCTGCGGATGCATGACCACCAGAGATCTTACGAACGTGCCATCGCGGGCGAACACGCGATAGATGCCGGTGCTGTCGGGGTTGGCCAGAACCTGCTGAGTTTGAGTGTTGTAAACCTGCGTGACCTCATCCCCGGTGCGCTCGTCCTTGACCAGATAGCCGTGGCGGAAGAGCTTCTCCTTGTCCTCATCGGGGAGATTGCGAATCACCGCAAGGTCGTGATCGCGGGTTATGATGCGCACCTTGTCGGTTCCCACGGCCCGCTTCTCGACAGGTATGAGGCTTTTGCCAATTGCCGCGCGCGGCGTTGCCGGCACCTCTATCGTGTCAGGAATGAGGCTGTTGCGCGCGGCATCCATCGCCCGCTTTATCCTGGTCGCAACCCGCTGGAAAAAGTCCCGGCCGTAGAACTTGTCAAAACCGTTTTTTAGAAGCGGGTAGCGCTGGGCGGCATTCCAGGCCACGCGCGCCATCCTCCAGTCGGAAGAGCACAGCTGCTCCAGATCGACCGTGTAAGGCGCTACCGCCCGGAAAGGCGCAGCAGCTATCTTGACCAGGGACAGCGTTCCATTGTCGGCAGCCTCCTTGAACAAAAAGCCCACGCGCCGCCTGCGGCATTTATCGCTCAGGACGGCGAAATCCGCAGCCCACGTGGGCATATAGCTGCCGTACTTGCTGTACGTAGGCGGCCAGGACAATCTGTGCAGATCGGGAGACAGCCCGCCCAGCTGGAATACGTCCTTGTCCGACTGCTCGCCAAGGATGTAGGGTTTCTGGCTCAGCACGGCATTGACCCAGTTCTCCTTGAGCGGCACGAAGATGTCCTGCTCCTTGATGTACAGCAGCTCGTGGCCCTTGAGATCTCCATTGAGGAAGAACACGGGCACCATGAGCCACTGCCGGCCCGCCTTGAAGCCGAAAACGCCGACGGCCTTGGTATTATCCTCCGTTCTGTCAAGCAGCTGAAAGCCCACCATGAAATCGAGCAGGCGGGGGGCTTTATCCTTGAGATAGGCGTAGCCCAGCGCGCTGAATGCCTGCTCGAAGCCCTGCTCCTGCTTTCCGCCGATGCTGGCGGCCTTGCTCATACTGAAACTGCGGCACAACTGCCGCAGCTGCGGAAGAGACAGGCCATCGGCAAAGGCGTATTCCCCATCAGGCGTAGCGCGCTTGACAATACCGCACATCCGTGCATTGCTCGTCGGCATAGGCACCATCCGTGTTCGCTGCCGGATTTAAGACCACCATAATCACTATACCATTACGCTCCAGTGCGTTCCAAGACGCTCAGAGGGCAGGACGTTACCATTCGGTCATAGGTATCCCGCGCTGCCTCAACGTCTGATGCAGAGCCAGCGCGCTGCCGTCATCGAGTCCTATGAACATCTGACGAATTTCCGGATCGCCGTAACTTGCTGCCAGCCGCGCCCACATGGGCACCTGCTGCCAGTTCGGGTGCTTGGGATTACGGAGCATCTGCGATGTAGGAGTGCTCCCGCGCGGCAGCCAGCGCGTTACGCTATAGCCCGGCTTGCCGACTTGATACGGAACATAATATTCGTATCTGGGGCTCATAGTTGCAGGGTTGAATCCCCCCTGCTGCAACGGCGCTAAACCCTGCCGAACACGTTCATCCATGGCCGCCAGACGCTGCCGCGTGCGTGCGCGATCACGTGCATAATTTGTCAAAAAATCGCCCCAATCGTACAGTGTTCTACCGAAATTATAAGCCAGCTGCGGCGGACCACCGGACGCCAAAACCCTGGTTAGACTGCTGTCCGTAAGCGGTCGCATTGTCCGCATATCTCTTCCTAACATACGGTAGTTAGCCTCAAAACCGCGCCCGATCGCCCCCAAAACACCGGTCTCCGGATATAGCTGCTTTCCCAACATATATGCGCGAGGCAGGTCAAGCGCACTATCTACAGCCAGCCCTACAGCAGGCAACTCCTTGCCCATCTGTCCGAGCAAAGAAAGCACCAGGCCGTTGTACCGATTATGCGCCATTGCGGCGGGATCCATGTAGTTCCAGGAAAACACAAGCGGAGACGTGTAAGGCAAGGCTTTGCCTGTGAGTGCCGCGATATTCTTCAAACGCAGAATATTAGCCAGGAAATCCGCACCAGCGATTGACCCAGCAAGACTTTGCAGCCACGCGTTGACTTTGCTCAATCCGGTTCTATCTAGAGAATATTGAGCGGCAGCACCCCAGCCAAACGGATCATACATAGCTGGATTTATACTACGACGCGATAGCAGCGCTGGATTCGTTGCACCACGCGGACTCGCGCCTGCGAAGAGGCGCGGGTCGCTGGCACCAGCAGGAGGATTTGTCGGAGAACCTCCTCCAATAACGCCAGCATTCCCGCCTGACGAGGCATATATGTTCTGATTTCCACCAAAATGCGGCGTCAGATTAGAATTCGACGCGCCAGACGGGTACGCGCCTTGGAAAAGGCGCGGCGGACTGTTGCTTCCAGAACGGACTGTAGAAAGACCTCCCGCAGGGGACGCTCCAGACGAATGTCCGGGTGGCGTATCAGCCCGCTTGATAAGACGACGCACAGTTGTGTGCAGCTTTTCCATGTTGCTCATAGATATACTCCACTTTCCGTAACGCGCTCTCCTCACTGTTGCTGGGCCTGTTGCGCGGCCTGTTGCGCGGCCTGTTGCTGGGCGGCAAGCATGCGCTGGTTTAGCTCGTCAGAATTCTGCCTGGCCCAACGTATAAACTGCCATGCGTGATTCACCAAATCCGCTATCCTGTTTTGAAGGTTCTGCAACCCTTCCTGATCGCCAGCTGGCAGCCGCAATGCGTCGTAAATTATCTCGCAATATATCTCGTACAATCTCGTATCAGTGGGCACCATTTTGCCAGTCTGTGGATCCCGCGCCATCGCGAGCGCGCCGTTCAGAAAAATCTCGTTAAGCAAGCCGTTGCCGCCTCTGGCATACAACCAGCTACGCAGATCCTGTGCATCATCGGGTTGAAGCTTTTTTTCCACCTCTTCCACAGCATCAAACACCATCCTCTTGATCAGATCGCTACTCATCACTTCTTTTCTGAGATTTTCAGAGTGTATTATCGCATTGACAGCTTGCCCCTCCGTCGCCAGGGGCTGCGAAAGCCGCAACAACGGATTAGTGGGAAGCGGCCTCGTCAGCTGCCCCGTTGGCTGACCCGTTGGCTGACCGGCGGCAGCTTGTTGCGACGAAAAAGCTCTGAGAATAGTCTCGCGCTGCTCGGGCGTAGCATTGAGCGTTATGTACGTAATGGGCGCCAGCGGACCCAGCGTCCTCGAAATCTGCGGGATGGTAAGCCCGGCGCTCAGCATCTGTGGCAGAAAAGAGCCCCAGTCGAAATCGCCAAAAGGCTGCGAAAACGCATTTGTGCCCTGGTTCTGATTAGACCCGGCAGGAGCACCGGCTTGAGAAGCGCCCACCTGCGGAACATTCGCTTGAGGAGCGACCGGCGGAGGATTACCACCCAAGGTAATCGCTGGCGTATTGTTGACAGCGTTGTTTGGCGTTAAGCGCGGCACTGCTGACGGCGGTCCACCAGGAGACCTGCCGGGATTCGGAGCTTCAGCGCTGCGTTTCATAAACGGCGACACAGATGGCCTGACGGGGCGAATCTGCCCGGTCTCCTCGTCAACCTCCCAGCCGGGCTCAGGCGGCTGAATAGGCCCTATCTTGCCGAAATCCACACCTCTGGCCATCGCCGGAACGAAGCTGGTGCTGGCCTCGTTGCTGGTGGCCCCGCGATGCACAGCCTTGATGATAGAGCGTTTCATCTCGCCGCCGTACATCTTCGTCATCCAGTCGGGGTCGGCAGCAGCGATGGACATGCCGCGAACCATCTCGGGGCGGAACGGCGGCGGCTCGGGGTGCGCGATAACTTCGTTGACTCCGAATTCCTTCAACTCTGCAGCAACGCGCGGCGTTATCCTGGTGCCTATCGTGTAGTGCAGAACAGGCCTCTCCAGATAGCGATTGATCAGCTTGGCCGGGTCGCCCGCCGTCGCATTGCGCCGGGGGGTGTACAGATTCTCGAACATCGTGTACGGCATGATGTCGTCCGGCACGAAATCCCCCAGCTCCTCGGTGAGACGCACGTGGTTGACCAGCCCGCGCGCCAGCAGCTCTATGTTGCGTCTGTGCGTGCGCAGACCGGAGCTGGTGAGCGCATCGCGGAACACCTGCACGAAATACCTGCGCCCCTCGCCTATGCCCTTGTGCTCGACGACCTTGGCCGGGTTCGGAATGCCGTCGCTCAGCACATCGCCCGCTTCCACAGTGTCGCCCACCTTGACGGTGATGTTCATCCCGTGCGGCACGTAGTGCTTCTGACCGTTTATGATCACAAAATGTCCGCCGGCGGGGTTCGGCTCGATAGCTGAAACGACGCCGTCGACCTCGGCATGCGTCGCGCCGCCCTTGAAGTGCTTGGGCACCTGAATCAGCTGATTGATGTAATCGAAGCCGCTGACGGCGCGGTTGGCTCCGGCCACGCCGCCTACGTGCTTGGCCGACAGCTGCGCCTGCGTGAGCGGCTCGCTTATGGTCTGCACAGCGGTGAAACCCACGGGCGTGCCCCGCCCGGGCACCCTGCCGTTCTCCCTCACTCCCACATCCCGCGCATACAGCCCGCCTTCCTTCGAACCGTCTATGATCGGGCTGCGCACGATGATCTTCTTGTAGCCGGCTTTGCGCAGCGTCTGCAGCACCTTGGGCGTCAGCACCGTATTGCGCTTGTACGGCCCGGTATCCACCGCCAGGAAAGCACCTTCGTTGTCGGGATCGTCTATATCCACGGGCACGCCGCGCACCACGCCGTCGCCCTCGCCGTCGCGGTCCAGATCGACGACTATGAGGCGGTGCGCTATCTGGTTGAGCTGCTTGGACAGGTAGCCGGCGTCCTGCGTGGCGAACTTCAGATTGATGACCCCGTGCCTGGCCCCGTAGGTGCCCGCCCAGTACTCCCACGGGCGCAGGCCCTCGCTGTAACTGTTTATCACCGGAACGGGTATGACCCGATCGCGGTGATCGGTGTACAGCATGTCGCTGCCGAGCAGAGAATTGAGGTTCACCTTGTTGCCGCGCGAAGCGCCGACGATCTGCTTGACCAGCGGATTACCCTGTTTCTCGGCCTCGGCGAAGACCAGATCCTGCTGCTGTTGCGCCGCCTCTCCTACCACCTTGATGATCAGCCGCTCGCGCTCCTGCGGCGTCAGGCGATCGTTATCCACTATGGTGCGTATCTTGCGCAGCAGATCGCGGCGGATGGCTCTGGCTGCCTCCGTGACCCGCAGATGCTGCATGCCCACAGAGAAACCGCCGGTCTCCTGCGAAGCCCTGGCGCCGACGCGGCCGAGCTGATAGCTGATCTCGCGGTATTTGTCGGGATATTTCTTAGCTATCTCGGAGAGTATGCCGGCCAGAGACTTGGCCGTTATGACGCGGTTGAAGTCCCGCATCTCCGGCGGAAGAATGCTGTTGATAAGCAGTTGACCGACCGTGGTCTGCATAAGCGTCCCTGCCGCTCATTATAACTGTCACCGCAGCGGCTCCAGAATCTCCACCGGATCGCCGATGCTTATATCGCCGCGCTCCCAGGCCCGGCGAACGTCATCAGCATTACGGAACACGCGGGGCCGGCGGGAGGATTTCGTCGTGGTAGCCGCATACAGGCCGCCCGCATATTCGCGTATGGGCATGTGCACGGGCGTCTTGAAATCCGCCGGAGAGAGAAGCTGCCGGCTGGGAAGCATGACCTCCAGCGCTTCCTTACAGGCTTCGTCGGACGCCGGCACGTGGTACTGCATGGCATCGCCGTCGAAATCCGCGTTGAATCCCTTCACTATCAGCGGCGACACCTGCAGCGTGCTGCCTTTGACCAGCACCGGCTTGAAAGCCAGAATGCCGAACTTATGCAGCACCGGAGCGCGGTTGATAAGCACTGGCCGGACCTGCATTTCCTCCAGCAGCGCCTTGTGCGCCAGGGGCGTGCGTTCCTTGACCTGCCGCAGCGCCTCCAGCGCCGGCACGCCCGCACGGCGCAGGCGCCGGACGACATAACGCGCATACACGTCGTAGGCCCTGTCTTCCGGCAGGCCAACCGTATCCATATCCAGATCAGGATTCGGCGTGATGACCGCGCGCCCCACGTTATCCACGGTGGTGGTCAGCAGCTTCCTCTGCATGCTGTTGCCGCTGAAAACCGGCCGGCCGTTGCGCCGTACATAAACTATGCTGTTGGGCACGCTTACGCAGTAAACCTTGCCGAAATACCACTCGGTCTTCACCGCCTCGCGGCCGACGAGGGAAACGTAGGGGCTGCCCGCCTCGATTATGGCCTGCTTATCCTCTCTTACTTTGCTGCCGGAGACGATACGCGCTATCCGCAGAGATATGCCCGCCTTGCACGCAACTTCCTGCAGCTGCTCGGCGAGCTGCGCCGAGGGGACGGCGCCGGACTGCAGATAAGCGCTGAGAAGAGCTCTGAGCCACGACACCGGCCAGTCGAGAATCTCGCGCGACAGCCGGCGCGTTCCGCACGGCATGCTGGCGTGCCGCAGCAGCCAGCGGGCCAGCGGACGGCAGTTGATAAGCCATTCGCGCAGCACGCGGCCGGCGGATTCGCGCGTGTATTTTCCGCTGCTCTCCCCGCGATACTCGCAGCCCTCGCCGACGACGACATCGAAGCCGGTGGCGGCGCACACCCTGTCCAGCGTCCGGCACAGCGCCTTCTGGCCTGCGCGGCAGCGCAGACGGACGCAGGTGCGCGGCTTGTGCGCCAGATTGCCCAGCGCCAGCCACCAGCCCACCAGGGCAGCGAAGCTTTCCCCCGTACAGCCGGGCGGCAGCCACGACGGCAGCTTGCCCCTGCCCGTCCACGTGGCCGCAGCCGATCGCATCCAGCGCCGCTCGCCGGCGCTGGCCAGCTCATAGGCCTTCTCCATATGCCAGCCGGAGGTCATATCGTCCGGGCGATCCGCTGCCGCAGCCGTGCGCACCCAGTTGCGATGCTCGGGAGTGATGACCAGATCGAGCACGTGCGGAACGCGGAAGTGGAACACTATGCCGCGGTAATCATAGACGAGGATCTTCTCGGGCAGCTGCCACTCGAAAGCGCCGGTGCGCGGGTTGAGCGTGGCGACTTTCATGCTGGGCTTGAGCTGAGCAAAGCGCACCCAGCCGCTTTCAGTGAGTATTTCCGTGGCGTCGTCGAAGCAGCTGAACTTGGGCGTGGAGCCGAACACCGAGGCCAGCAGCCCCCGCAGATCCTTGGCGCGGCTGGACTGCGATATCGGATCGCCCAGCCCCGTTACCGCCTTGAATGCCTGATACACCGCCAGGCGTTCATCGGCCAGGTTCGCATCGCCTACGACCTTCTTCATGGCCGCCAGATTCTTATCCGCCTCGATGAGCTCCTTGTAGAGATAGTTGATGTCCGCCACCAGCGGCACGCCCGTGCCGGCCATGAGACTTATCGGCCGGAAACGCGGCGGCAGAATGGGCACGCGCCGCAGCATCCACTCGGAAGGATGCAGCCCCAGACGCTTGGCGGTCTTGAGATAGCCCAGGCGGCGTACGGCCATATCCCGGGCGTTGCCCGAGGAATTCTCCATCTCGTTGCGGGCGCGCTCGATTTCCTTATCCACGTCTATGCGTCTGAGCGCTTCGGCTATGGCCTGAGGACCGGTCCTGCCGTCCAGCTCCTTGCGCCCCGCCAGCACGTCCAGGAACTGTTTCTCGGTAAGACCGAGCAGGCGGCGGATGGGTTCCTCCATCACGGGATTGGGCATCGGCTCGGTGAGGCGATAGGCCGCCCAGCGATTGCCGTTGTGGCCGCCGGTCAGCGTCTCGTCAAACAGGCCGCCCTTGACGGGCCGCAGCGTGCCGCGCAGATCTCCGGTTTCCCCGTTGGTGACCTCCCTGTTGCCAGCCAGCGCGTCAACGTCCCTGTCGGTCAGCGCCATTATGTGCAGCTGCGCGCCGTCGCGCAGAACGTTTATGCCCGCGCCCTGCAGCTGCGCCAGGAACTTCTCATACACCATCGGGACTTTCGTGGCCCTGGGAGTGTAGCCGGCCATGAACTGCAGCCAGAACTCATCGTTGCGCTGGCCTCTGATGATCTTGGCATCGCGCAGCACATTGACCGCGCCGTGGCTCAGCAGCGCGTTGAGATCCAGCAGGCTCAGACGCTTGGCGCCGGTCTCGCCGCCCTTGGCGGGCAGCTCCTCGGCGGTGTAGCCGCCGGAGCTGCGCCCCTGGCTCTTGGAGTTGCCGCTGACCATCGGCTTGCCGTTGCGCCGCACGATCAGCAGGCCGGTGCGCATGGTGGCGCAGTACACGTAGCCGCTGTAAGTGCGTTTGTAGAACTCGCCGCCATGGCCCTGCCACAGCGCGGCCGTTTTCACTCCCTTCGGCAGAATCCGGCACGCGTACATGCCCTTGTTGACCTTTTTGATCTCCTTCCCGTTGCGGCGAAGCGTGCTGCGCATGTTGTACCGCTCGACGATCACGCCCATGCCGCTGCGCAGAGCCAGCTCCTGGAAGTCGTCGGCCAGCTCGCGGTGGGCGGTCAGAAAACTGTTAAGCCCGCGCACGCTGCCTGCGCGTCCGTGGCGCTTGCGCCCGCACTCGGCCAGCATGGCGCTTATGGCTGCCCTGCGAGCTTCCAGCATGCCGTTGGCCAGCAGACGCGGAACGCGCCTGCGCTGCAGCACCGGCCACAGATGATTTACCACGGCAGGCGTTTCGATGTACACGCCCACGGGCCGGCCGTACTGATGCAGGCGCACCCACTGCACGCGCATCCGGCGGGCCAGCTGCTCGATGCGCCGCACGTTGCGCTCGACATTGTTCTGCGGGCGAAGCAGCAGCCGGCGTCTATCGCCGGACCTGTGCACGGAGCCGGCGACCAGCGCCCAGCCCACCAGCTCGCCGTAATCGCTCCAGCCCACCGCCAGATCGTCGAGGAATATCTGCGGCGAAAGCGACTCATATGGCTCGGGCGTAAACGTGAACTGCGCCACGCTCAGGCGCACATTGCCGTGCACCAGCTCCGCCTCACGCAGCACAAAATCGCGACTGGAGCGGGCTCTGACCAGCAGCTTATGCTCGGGCGTCACCAGATACTCCACATCGCGGCTGCGGTAGCCGTACATGAGCTGGGATTTGACCGGAATGCGCACTACCTGCAGCGGCCGCTCGAACATGAGCCGGCCGTTATCCACCGTGGCCAGCAGCTGATCATCGGCGACCTGCGACCAGTTCATCCAGCCGCAGGAGGTCAGAACCTCGGTCTGATCATCGAAACACTCGGCGGTGTGATGCAGCTTCATGAAGAAGCGCGTGCCGGTGAAGATGTCCGGGATCTTCTTCTGCAGAACAGGATCGTAAACTTCCTCGGTGTCGGGAACGCCGTATTCCAGCATCAGCTTGCGGATATGCTCGGAGAGGTCCGGCCGGTCCGGGCGAAAATCCTCGATCTTGACGGGCCTGCCTAGCTTGCGGGCTATCTCGCCCAGCTTGGCCTCGGCCAGCTGCGCGGGATTAGTGCGGCTGATGAGCCCCAGCGGATTGGCCAGCACCTCGAACGGCCGACCCTGCGAATCGCGCGGCATCTGCTCGTCGGGCACTATGGCTGCAACGACGCCCTTGTCGCCGTAGCGCCCGCTCATCTTGTCGCCGACCTTCATCGGCTGCTCGGTCTTTACGACCACGACGGGGCCGGTCTTGCTCATTACCACGTCCGTGACTATTCCCGGCTCGTCATGTTCCCAGGTGACGCTTGCGTCCATGAACGGCTTTTCGCCCTTCTTGTGCACCTTGTTGGCCGTGTACTGGCGCTGGCGCACGCCCAGAATCAGCGGATCGCCATATTTCACCACCGTGCCGGGCCGGATCAGGCCCAGCTCATCAACGTTCTTAAGCTGTTCGTTGGTGAACTTCGACGGAAATATGCTTATGTAGGTGTTGCGTCCCAGGCGGGTGCTGTCGTCAACCTCCAGATCGTGCTGATAGATATGCTGCGAGGTCAGCCGCTTGGCCATGCTCTCGCTGATGACTATCGCGTCCTCGAAGTTGTAGCCGCCCCACGGCATGTAGGCCACGCGCGCGTTGACCCCCAGCGCGGTAGCGCCGGTATTGTCCGTGAAGTTGGATTTGGCAAGCAGCTGGCCGGCGGTAAAACGCTGCCCGGCCTGCACCACAGGCGTCTGCGTTATGCCCGTCTTGCGGTTGTACGGGAAATCCTTATACAGCTCCAGCTCCTCCTGCGTGCCGTCGGAATACTGCACCGTGATAGCGTCGGGAGACACGGAGAGGACCTTGCCCGGACGCTTGGCGCGCATGGCTCCCATCAGCTCGCCGTACAGCTCCTCGAAGCTCTGCTGCTCGTTGGTGCCGGGAACGGCGGTCTGCACCAGCGGCGCCTCGGCGCCGTTGAGCGGCAGCGCCTGCGCAGTCATGCGGCTGGCCATGGCCATGCGATGGCCCTTGGCCATGCTCTTGAGAGGCACCAGGTTGGCCAGCGGGCTGAAAACGCTCTCGAAGCTGGGCGGGATGAGATCTACCTTGTCGCGCTCCACCCACGTGAGCTTGCCGCGCACGACGGCCGGAACCCGCTTGCCCTTGAAGGTCTCCAGCGCCCCGGGGAACGTCACCACGGAATCGGCAACTTCCTGCGGGCTTTTCCACTCTTCCTTGCCTGTCCGCGCGTTTATGAACTTGCTGAAAATGCGCCCGCCGGGCCCCTTGCGGGAGGCGATGGCCGCGTACACGTCCACGCCCGTGCGGAAGCTCTCGGGAGTGCGAATCGGATCGATGAAGCCGTAGTGGCTCGGCTGCACGCTGCGGGCCTCATCGGGAATGGCGTCATAGCTGGGAATGCCGCCTTCGCCCATGCGCGTGATCTGGGTGATCTTGTCGAGAATCTCGGCCGGATTGATTTCCTCCAGCGAATTGCCGCTCCAGTGACAGCGCCCCCGCCGGCGCACGTACAGCAGCCCGCCGGGCACCTCGGCGCAATAGACTTTGCCCTGGTATTTCTGGCGGTAATACACGGGCTGGTTGTCCTTGCGGAAGCGCTCGCCGTCCGCCGGCACGCGCGTCTCGCTGCGCGTGATGAGATAGACGCGCCACTGGCCGTCCTCATCCTGAGCGACCGAGGCCGTCATGCCGCAGTGCACACCCAGCTCCTGCAGCCCCTGCGCCAGCAGTGCCGACTTGACCGTAAACGATATACAGGGATCGCGCCTTCCGCTTGCTTTGGAGTCCGGCGGTATCTTCACCATCAGATGCGCCAGAAGATGGTCGATATGCGAGCGCGCCCAGGAGAAGCAGTAGCGGGGCACCTGGCGCACGTCCTCGTTTATGCCGCAGCGGGCCAGTTCCGCCGCCAGCGGCGCGCTGCGCACAAACACGATGTTGCCACTAGTGCTGTCGTACACCCACGAGAGATGCAAAGACGACAGCAGCTCCGCCAGCAGAGGCAATCTGCCCTCCGGCACGCGGAATCCCACGCCGGCGAGCGGTTGTTCGCACACCCAGCCCCAGCTTATGTAATAGGCCAGCAGCTCCACCCAGGAATCGAAGGGAACGGTCAGAGCGTCGTCGCCTTCGCCAATCTTCCATGCTGTCGGCGATTCTCCGTCAGCCAGCGGATACAGCGCCGTACGGAAGGTTCTGGCCCTGCCGTGTATCTCCTGCGCTTTTTCGATGACAAATTGCGCCGTCAGATCGCCCCTGCACCACACGCGATGATTCGGCGTCACCAGGTAGTCGACGTCCTCGGTGCTGCAGCCGAGCAGTTCCCCGTCGTAGTCATAAACGAACAGCTTCTCAGCTTTATGGTATTCCACACGCTTGTCTATGCAGCAGGCGAACTCATCATCTTCGGTCACCTGCGGCCAGGGCACAAAACCGCGACGGGTGAGCACTTCCGTCTCCGCGTCATAGCACTGGCCCAGCCCGCTTTCCAGAATCGCCGCGTCCACCTGCTCCTGCAGCGGGCTGCTGCCCATGCGGGAGAGATTGCCGTAACGGCTTATCTTCCACAGCATCTTGCGCCGCACGCCGGCCCGATCCTTCTTAAGCCGCTCTTCGAACAGCTCCTCTGGACCCATGAACACCTGAAAGGCCAGATGATCGCGGTCGTCGGGTTCCGCCTCGCCGCGGCTTATGGCCAGCAGCTTGCGGGTGGTGTCCAGCGCCATGAACTTGTCGATATGGTCATACGGCCGGCCGAGCGTGCGCTTGGTGACCTCCGGATCCAGCGGTATGCGGGCCATAGCTTCGCGAATGGCCTGCTCCGGCGTTTTGTCCGGCGGCACGGTTATGCGGAACTTCTCCAGTATCCGGTTGAGCACCGCCGGCGACTCTTTCTCGGCATTAGCCTGATACAGCTTCTCGCCCCACGCCTGGCGCATCTCCTCATCGGTGACGCCCAGAGCGCGCAGCAGCGGAGCCGCCGGAATATTCGCCTGGCCGATCTTGACGTAGAAGATGCCCTTTACCGGATCCAGCCAGTAGCGATGGCTGGGGCCGTTCTCCACCACGTTGACGTGCGCCTCTATCTCGCCGTTCTCCTTGATGCGTGCATAGACGCCCGGGCGCAGGCGCTGCTGATTGCGCAGCGAGTATTCCACGCCGCCGATTACGAACGTCCCGTGATCGGTGAGATACGGCACCTTGGCGACTATGCCGCGCCGGCTGTCCAGTACCTGGCCGGTCTTCGCGTCCAGAAGCTCCCATGTGCCGCGCAGCCGCCGCGCCAGCGTCGTACCGCTCAGCACAGCTTCCTTGTGCTGCTTGCGAGTGAAAGTTTCCGGATCGGACCAGCTAAGTTCGCGCAGGCGCAGCACGTAGCGGTCGTTGCTCACAGGCGGCAGATTGCTGGCGGTGTTATATACGGCCTCGTAGATACGTCGGCGCGTCGCCGGAATGTCGGCAAACGAACGCAGCTGTGATTCATCGACAGGTGACGAGGGTGCCGGCTGAGCCGGCGTCGGCAAAGCAGTCGCAGCTGGCGTCGTCGGTGCAGCTGGGACCGCCGGCATCTGCCCGCCGGTAGCTGCCGGCAACGAGGAAAGTATGTTACCCTCCGCCGTTTCTTCTTTCTTTTTACGGCTGCCCTGCAGCAGATTGGCCTGCGGATCGTCTGGTATAAGGCTCATGATGCATGCTCATATAAGCCGGCCCGCCGCTGTCTGATCGGTCAGCATCCTCACCGGCCCATTGCCATATCCCCAACTCTGCGAGGTGTCCGAGGGCGTGCTGGTGATGTCAGGCCCCGGCAGCGCCGGTCTGGGTGCCTCCGGCTCCTTCTCCGCCGCCTCTTCCTTCGTGTCCTCGGTGTTCTGCGTCCTGGTCTTGCGTGAACTCGGCAGAACGGCCTTGGGCATGGCAGTAACGTCAATGGGCCGCCTGGAGTACTGTTCCATCTTACGGGCGCTCGCAGCTGAGCGCAGCTGCCTCGCTACGTCGTGCGCGGCTGCCAGGCGCCAGCCCGCTACGCCCGTCAGGAAACCTACTGGCAATCCCCACATGGTCAGATACAGAGATAGAAGCGGCGTAAGTTCCTTTGCTGTAAGCGAAAGAAGACCGGTTTCCCCAATCGCAAGTTTGAGCACGTCCCACAAGCTATCCTTGATTATTGTGGCTAATCCCGACCATCCTTGCTTTTCCAGCATCTGCTGCCTGCCGGCCCCCGCCAGGGAGTCATACATGGCGTCCAGAGCGGCCCCCAGCTTCTCGCCGGAACTGGTAAACATCTCCGGCCCGCGCACCTTCTGCGCCTGCGGAGACATGCGGCGCTGATACTCGATCAGCGTTTTCTCGAACTCTTTTTTCGCATCCTCCAGATCCATCGCGCGCAGAGTGCGCTTGGTTATGCCCAGAATGCGATCCATAAGCTTTACGCCGCCCCACAAGCCCAGCCCGGAAGCAGCCAGAAACAGTGGAACCCCGAGCGCATTCTGATCGAATTCCGGCGGAAGACCCAGCCAGCTGGCCCATGCAAGAGCCGGAGAGTCCGAGGCCGCCTTATATCCGCCTGTCTTATCCCTTTCCTTTTCTTTCAGCTGTTCCTCCAGCGCAGTGTCGGGAATTGCCGGTATGTCCGCGCGGAGAGGCTGCACGCGACTTCGCGCTACGTCCACTCCCTGCAGATAGGCCAGAATCTCCCCCAGCGCCCGCAGCGCCATGCCGGCTCCGAGAGCAGTCAGCCCCGCCTTTGCCGATGCTTCGCCTATTCGAGACCAGGTGCTTGCCGCGTTCTTGACGGCCAGCTCCTCGATCCTGTCCCCGAAATAGGCTGGGTTACGCGTAGTGCTGCTATTCATAATGAACTGCCTCCTTGGCCGGATATATCGCCGGCCGGAGATTCGGGTTTACCGTCTATCATGCACCATTCCGCCCACTCGATGTACACTTTCATATGCACGTCGGTGACCACGGAATCGCCGTCGCGTTTCTCGATCGTGGTGTGCAGATGCTCGCGATGCAGCAGCGAGGCCGCGCCGTTAGCTATCTTGTCCAGCACCGCGGTGTACTCCTTCACGTCCTCGCTGTTGTGCAGGTCGAAGATGCGCACGTGAGGCTCTGCGACTTTTACCAGGCGCTCCTCCAGCTCTTCCTCCGACATGGGCGGAAGCGGAGCTCCCTTGTACGGCGCGCCGTCTATATCGCAGCGACCCCAGTACAGCTGCTCCTTGCTGTTGCCGGTCTGCGTGGCGAATTTCATAAGCGGCGTGGCCACAGAACATCACCTTTCGTTTCCTGCTATGCGATCGAACATCCTATTGAGTTTCTCCTCCTCCATCTGCTGCTTGAGCCACTCCGTGTGGTACTTGTATTCGTCTATAAGTTCATTAGTTTGCACCTCTTTGAGCATCTCCTTGCGACGAATCTCAAACGGATTTTCCACGCCGGGGTTGGCCGCACCCATCAGACGGCGCAAGCCGTATCCGCTCAGACCGCCCACGATAAACGGTGCCGGGATCAGCACAAACTTGAACAGCGTTTTCGCCAGATCCCACAAGGGCCCGGTAATTTTACCGACCGTGCCGCCATCTTTACCTCCACCTCCACTGCCAGCGGCCGACTTTATGAATTCCAGCATCTTCTCGGGAGTGTCGTAGCCGCGGTCTATGCACTCCTTCATGAATGCCACCTTGAACAGCTGTCTGGCGTCAAGCATGCGATTTATCCTCCGGCTGGCAGATGACCACCTGCGAAGAGCGTTTCTGCTTCACTTCCTCGGCCTTGGCCTTCACGTGCTCCGGAACATCAGGCCGCCCCTGATTGTGCGCTATCTCGCACAGGTTGAGCATTTTGTTCAGAAAGTCGTTCATGTACGCCCTGTAAGCGGGAGTCAGATCGGTGCGGTCGAAGCGCTTGTTGCCCAGCATCGTGGCCAGCGCCTCGACGCGAACAAGGGCATCGGCCACCATCATCTCGCCGTATTCGCCCGTGACCTGATCCTCCCAATGAATCAGCCCGCGCTCGGCCCACCACATCATGGGATGAGCGTCAGGCGTCGGCGGCGTAACTACGAAAGCCGCCGCAGGATCCACAAGCACTGTCGCCATCGCCTCACTCCTCAAAACGTTTTTTAAATCAGCCACCTCGCCAGTCTCATTCTATCCGAAACGTTTCGGCGTCCCAAACTATGCGGCAGCCGAAAAGATCCGCAGGGTCGCGCTGGCGCAGCTTGCCGACCTCCTTCTCATGGCAGCCTTTGGTGCGCCCCTGGTCTATCTGCACGGCGGCCTCGTATGCGCGCGGAAGATGCAGCGCCTTGGGACGCCGGCCGTAAGCCTCCATATGCTGCGCGAGAATGTAACGTATGAGGCAGTCGATGAGATACCACGGCTCATTGACGGCAGTGGCCGGATCCTTCTCCGATGGCTCGAACGGACGTGACGACTGGGACGACATAGCCGTCGCCTCCTTGCTCCTGCCATGTTTTCTCTTCTTCATACATCACATTCCAAACATCTTCGGCAGCACAGCTCTGACCACTCCGGCGTACATGCCTGTGCGCGCCAGCAAGTCCTTGGTTTCCGACGGCATGCCCGTCAGAAGCCCCAGCACCGAGCCTACGATCTTTCCCGACAGATAGCCGGCGCCCATGTGCGCCGCCAGGCGCGCCATCTGCGCCGGCGTCACGAATTGCGATGAGCTTATGCCGCCGGGCATCTGCTGCGCGGCAGTCAGCACAGCGTCGGCGGTGCCGGCCACCTGCGGCGTGGCCCGCAGCCACAGCATGCTCCGCAGCTCAGGAGCATCTATGAGCGGAAACATCCCCCTCTGCGCCATCTCGGAGATTATCGTGCTGTCGTTGGGCATGAAGACGGCGGGTGTCGCACCATAGTCGAAAGCGCCTTTTATCGACGGCGGAGTAGCCGGCTGTTCGGGAGGAACCATGTCCTCCACCCGGGGCGCTCTGCCGCGATTTTCCACCCAGCCCGCTGTGCTGCCGAACGGCCTGCCCACAGCCTTGTTCATCATCCCGGCAAAAAGGCCAGGCGTCAGTCCCAGCAGCGCGCCGGCTATCGCCGTGACAATGCGCATGCGCCCCCGCCTCCAGCGCTCGGGAAACAGCCATTCCAGCGCGGTGCCCGCGCCGTAACCCAGCGGCGCTCCCAGCAGGCCGCCTGTTACCATAGACTGCACCGGCCCCGGCCAGTTGAGAAGCTCCCCTTTCTGGGAGTATCGCGGTATGAGATTGATGAACTGGCCCAGACGCCGCAGGAACGTGGATTCGGCCACCTTGACCAGACAGCGCCCGTCCTGGTCCTGCGGGAAACCGCTGCAGGAGATCACCTGCGGCTCACAGTCGGTGCCTTCCTCGACAGCCATCTTGACCGCCCCGATATCCGACTGACTGGCCAGACCGTAGTCGTCGCTTATCCAGGCGACCTTTATCGCCGGCAGCGGGCTGAGCCACACGGACACCGGTGCCGACGTGTAAACGCGGCTTACCGCCTGCTTTATGGTACGTGCCCGCGGCAACAATCTGTGCGCCGTCTCCTGCGCGCGCTTGCCTATGTCGCGCCAGGCCGCCACGTCATCGCGCGATGCGCGTTTACTGCTCATAACACCAATTGTAACAGAAGCCTCTCGCCGTATGTAGATGCAGAAAAAAGCACCGGCAGCCGTGGGCGAGCTGCCGGATGCTTGAGAGGAGGGAAAAGAGGGTTGTACTGCCGACGAACACTATAACCGAAACTCAGACGATGTCAACTGCGGAAAATAAAAGCGCCGGCAGCCAAGGGCCAGGCTGCCGGCACCCAAAGGAGGTGTAGGAAGGATCTCCGCCAACAGTATAGATCGTCCCCGCGCAGCGTCAACGGAAAATAAAAGAAAACAATAGCGCCGGCAGCGGAGGGCAGGCTGCCGGCGCCGAAGGGAGGGGCATGAGGTTCGGGAGAACCTCTACCACGGATTATATTACGCACTTATCGCCGCTACAAGCGCGTTCCCGATGGGCGTTCGTGTAATCGCGCCCGTGGTCGTAAGCCGCCAGCTTCTCCCAGTGAATGGTGGGGAACTTCTCCACGAACTTCTCGTACTGCGCCTTCGACACGGGCGTGAACGGCGCCTGCTGATAGACGCCGCCGTCCAGAGGGAAGAAGCTCAAGCCGCCCACCCAGTCCCAGTGCGCGTACACCCAGCGGCCGACATCCAGCCACTCGTCGTCGGCGACGTAGATGCTCACCGAGGGATTGTGCTCCGTCCAGTGCATCTTGAATACCAGCCAGTCCTCCAGCTGCTCTATGGCCGTGCGCCGGCGCTTTATGCCGACGACCTTGCCGGAAGCATCCGTCACGATGTCGGCCACCACCTGCGCGCCAGGAGGAGCGGCCAGCGGGAAAGAGAACACAGCTGTCTCGGGATCGCGATAGCTGACCTCGCAGGGCACGCCCTCATCCTTCAGGAAGCGATACATGGCGTTGTGCATGCTGACCTCGACATTGCGGATCATGTACTCGGTCAGCCAGCCCGACAGCGCCTGGCCTATGCCGTAGCGCTGGCCGGAGTTGCCGCCGGGCTTGATGCACGTGACGGCGGTGGAGGGATTGATGTTCAGGCGCTCCGCCCAGCGGGCGTTGGTGCAGATGACCTTCTGCCGCAGACGCTCCAGCAGCATGCTGCGATCGGGATTGCTGCTGCGCAGCAGCGGGCAGTCCACAGCCCCGGCCAGATCCACGCCCAGCAGCCGCTCGCGCTCGCAGTTCTCCTTCCAGCGCGGGCGCAGATAGTTGAACGTGGTCAGCATGCTCTGCAGCGTCCCGAATATCGCCGCCAGCTCCACCTTCTCTGCAAGCGACTGCTCGGTATCATCCGGCCGGCAGATGGCCATCGAGAGATTGCAGAACTGCCCGTCGGGATGCAGATATACCTCGCCGCAGGGATTGCAGCCCCAGAACACCTTCTGGCCCTCGTACATCCTGACGCGGCGCTGCGGCATCTGCAGATGTATCGAGCCGCGATTGAATATGCCGCGCTCGCCGCTCTTGCCCTCCGCCAGCGCCAGCCACTCGCGCATGAAGGTCACCGCATCCGGGCGCGTATCGTAGGCGGCGGAGTTGTTGGCCATCGTCCGCTGCAGCTTGAGCGGATCGCGCCAGAAGGGGCCGAACTTGGCCGTGCGCATGGCTTCGGAGTCGAGATCCGACAGGCTCAGCAGCGCCGCCCGCCGGAACCCGCCCATCTCTCCGGCGCAGCCTATGTAGCACATCCAGTCGTGGGCATCTATGTCGCGCAGGCGACGGCCCTGCCGGCTGAGGATAATCCGCCGCATGGCGTTGTGCAGATCCATAAGCGGCCTGGGTCCGGCAGCAGTGCCGCCCTTGGTCTTCAGCCGCGCTCCGGCCGGGCGGATGTTGCTGTAATCGATATCCAGGTCGTAACCCTCGTACAGGCGCTCGGCCAGCACGCGCACGCTGTCGCACCAGCCCTCGGTGGAATCCTCGACGACGTACTTGTCGCGCCTGGCGCCTGCCTTCTGGAACTTTATCTGCGGCAGCTTCTCCACGAACCAGCTCTCGCAGGAGAAGGCGTGGCCGGTCCCCTGCATGCTGATGTACAGGGCCTCGTGGAAATAATCCAGATCCGACAATCCGGCGAACGAGCAGTTGTAGATGCCGACGTTGCAGCGCCGGGCCGCCGGTCCGGCCGTCTGCTGCAGGCGCATGGAGGGCACAGCCCGCGCCTCCAGCATGGCCGTGCGCAACCGTTGCCATTCGGATGCGCTCACCACTCCGCTGCGGCCATGCCGCTGCTCGATTTCCCAGCGCAGATAGTCGATGGCCCGATCAACGGCCTCCACCACAGTCTCGCGCCGGCCCGCGCTCTCCAGAAAACGCGCATACTTGTCGTAGTGCTGGAACAGCTGAATATCGGTAGCGGCGTATTTGCGATCCACAGCTACAGCCTCCGCCAGAGCGGGATCGACAGCCAGCTTCTCGCGCAGGCGCGCTCTCTCGTCGCGGTACCGGATATACTGCCGGGCAGCCTCATGCTCGCCCAGCGCCATCAGCTGCTGCTCAACCAGATCCTGAATGACCTCGATATGTATCGGCCCGCTCATCCTCCTGATTATCTTCTCCACCTTGCCGGCCACCTTGTCCGCCAGCGCTCTGGTGGCATCGTCATCGGGACGGCAGCAGCCGTTCACCAGACACAGCAGCACCGCCCGCACTATCTTCTGCCGACTGTAATCTACTACGTCCCCAGACCGCTTGCGAACCCGCAGGCCCGCTTCAGAAGAAGACACAGCCATCCTTGCGCCTCTCTTTCAGGAAAAGACAGCGTTATGCAGATGCCAACAAGAAGTCAGCCTACAGCCCACCGCTGTCGGCAGTCAATCCCTGGCCGCTGCCAGCACGCGCTCATTGAAATCCGCCGGTATGCGCGGCCAGGCCCCACAAGGCAGGAGCACGCTTCTGTCGATCACGAAGATCGTGTCGGGAGCGCTGTTCTGCGCGGCGATTTTCTCGTCAGTGCATCCGGCGATGAGC
>Ga0272448_1001946_pt1 | contig 26896 bp, 16 predicted proteins | sample YNPCB0191_FD_202220 | JGI IMG/M metagenome (GOLD analysis project Ga0272448, IMG submission 202220) | Hot spring sediment microbial communities from Yellowstone National Park, WY, United States - YNP-CB-019-1 | ecosystem: Environmental > Aquatic > Thermal springs > Hot (42-90C) > Sediment... | reverse complement strand
GTCTAGCAGATGCCGCCGCATTCCTCAACCTACTCCTTGTCGCAAACTGGGGGCCCCCCAGCCGCTCGCTCTGCATAACATGTCCACTACTCCCAGCCATCAATAGCGAGCAGACACATCCATGGAGCAGGCCTAATCCGGTAACGTGATATGTCCGGTCACTAGAGTCATCAACCTTGGAGCGTGACGTTCACGGCGATCCAAACTGACATTGCGCATTGCATCTTGCGTCAGGCACTGCCATTCACCGTTGAATGCCTCGTCCCCAACAGAGGAGCATGCTTATGTTTCCATACCCCGGAACAGCCAAATCTGATCTCGACACTCCGGCTCTATGCCTTGACATCGCGACCGTAGAGGCCAATATCCGGCGTATGGCAGACTATTTCAAGGATAGCTCCGTGCGCCTGCGCCCGCATAGCAAGACCCACAAATCCCCTCTTCTCGCCCACATGCAGCTCGACGCCGGTGCCATTGGCATCACCTGCGCCAAGCTCGGCGAGGCTGAAGTAATGGCCGAGGCCGGTATCCGTGATATTCTCATCGCCAACCAGATCGTCGGCGACGCTAAGATCGCCCGCCTGGTCAATCTGGCGGCCTATACGGATGTCATCGTCGCCGTCGAGAATCTCGATAATGTTAAAGCCCTCTCTGCAGCCGCCCGTCACAAGGCTGTCACCCTGAATGTCGTCATTGAGGTTGACATCGGCATGGGACGCTGTGGCACGCAGCCTGGCGAGGAAACACTCTCCCTTGCTCGCCAGATTGCCGAGTTGCCTGGCCTGCATTTGCGCGGGCTGATGGGCTATGAAGGCCATACGGTGATGATTCCCGATTGGAACGAGCGCAAACAGAAGACACTCAACGATCTGGCGAAGTTGACGGCCACGGCCGATCTCCTGCGCAGTGAGGGCATCCCCGTCGCCATCGTCAGTTCGGGGGGCACGGGCACGTACGATATCACCGGCCACGTTCCCGGCATCACCGAGCTGCAGGTCGGATCGTACATCACCATGGACGCCCAGTATCATGAGACTGTCGGCATACAGTTTGGCTATGCCTTGACCGTTCTCGCCACTGTGATTAGCGTTCATGGCGACCGCGCCGTGATTGACGCCGGCCTGAAGACGATGACACGCGATTTCGGCATGCCCAAAGTGATGCAACCGGACGGTTGGGAAGTCGCCTATCTGTCTGAAGAACATGGCGCGCTCAAGCGTATTGATGGCCCAGCACTCACGGTGGGTGACAAAGTCGAGATCATCCCTAATCATGGTTGCACGACCATAAACCTACACGACTACTATCACGTGATCCGCGATGGGCGTCTGGAAGCCATGTGGCCCATCGCTGCCCGCGGCAAAGTCCGGTAGGGATGGTTCGCCTCAGAGTTAGGAGATAGGAGCTTCATTCATGTTGCGACTCGAGGGCAAGGTAGCACTGGTTACCGGAGCGTCACGAGGCATTGGGCGGGGCTGTGCCCTCTGCTTGGCAGAGGAGGGTGCCGATGTGCTCGTCAATTATCGTACCCACGCCGACGAGGCGCAGGAGGTTGTGGCTGCCATCGAGAAGATGGGGCGCCGCGCTCTTGCCTATCAGGCTGACGTCGGTGAGCGTTCGCAGGTCGAGGCCATGGTGCAGGCAACTGTGGAATATTTTGGCCACCTGGACATTGCCATCGCCAACGCCGCCCATAGCATCCGCAAGCCGGTCATTGATATCGAATGGGACGAGGTCATGGCAACGCTGCGGGTCACCCAGTTCGGCGTCTTCCACACCTGTCAGTTTGCGGCCAGGCAAATGGTAGCCCAAGGGCATGGCGGCAAGATTATCATCATCAGCTCCATTCACCAGGAGCTCCCTGTTGCCAACAGCTCGGCCTACAACATGGCCAAGGCTGCCGTCAACCACCTGGCCGAAACACTGGCCAATGAGCTAACCCCACATCACATCAATGTCAATGTGATCAATCCCGGCTGGATTGATACACCCGGCGAGCGAACCTTCTACAGCGAAGAGGAACTGCAGCGCGAAAGCAAGATGATACCATGGGGACGCCTGGGCAGCCCACGCGAAATCGGGCGTGTGGCCGTGTTCCTGGCGTCGGATGATGCCGACTATATCACAGGTTCAACCCTGCGCGTGGACGGCGGGTTCATGGTCGCGCTGACGTTAGCGCAAGACCGCTCGCACAAGCATCGCTAGTGTGACGGGACACCGCCGTCATGCCTATCCTTGACGGGAAGGGAGGACAGGCATGACTCGCCGCCCGGAGTGTTTACACGAGGAGGTGATGCTTCACAGAGTAACGATTATGTAATGCTGTCAGAGGGGCACAGACAGCGTACCCGGGATGTGCCCACCTCTTGTGCGTTCGACGCACTAGCTTAACGTGAAGGAGAGCTAAAAATGCGTGCTGCTCGTATGTGGTATGTCCTGACGATCGTCCTGATCGTCAGCATGGTTCTCAGCGCCTGCGGCGCTACCCCTACAGCTACGCCGGTTCCGCCGACGGCCACCAAGCCGCCGGCGCCGACCAACACGCCGGCGCCTGCCGCGCCAACGGCGACCAAAGCTCCGGCTGCTGCTCCAACCAACACACCTGCTCCGGCGGCCCCGACGGCGACGCCTGTTCCGCCAACGGCCACGCCAGTCGCCAGAAAGGGTGGCACCCTGGTTATCGGCTCGGCAACCATGTTCCAGAATCTCAACCCGTTCAGCATCCCCGGTGGGCAGTGGATGCGCGCCTTCCGCTTTACCCTTGTGCGCCTGATCAACCTTGATGAAAACGGCAATTACCTGCCCGATCTGGCCGAGAAGTGGACGATCAGCCCCGACGGTAAAGAGTATACCTTTAACCTGCGCAAGGATGTGCTATGGAGCGACGGCAGCAAGCTGACAGCCAAGGACGTTGCCACGACCTTTAATCTGCACTGCGCCAAGGAGACCGGTTCCAACAAGTTTTCAATCCTGAAGTCAATCGAAGGTTGCCAGGATGTTTTCGATGGCAAGACAACCACAGCAAGCGGCGTCCAGGTGGTTGATGACTACACCTTCAAACTCAAGGTCGCCGTTGCCACGCCGGGCTTCTTCTTCGAGATGCCCAACATCGTGATCGTGCCCGATGCTATCTTCGGCAAAATGGCACCGAAAGACATCGCCACTAGTGACTTTGTAGTAAAGGGGCCCACCTTGTCGGCCGGCCCGTTCACCGTCAAGTCCTTCACGCCTAACGAGCAGATCGAGTTTGCCGCCAACCCCAAGTATTATCGCGGCATGCCCAAGCTTGACACGATCATCGAGAAGAAGATCCCCGATCGCAACACACGCCTGCTTGCCTTTGAGAAGGGCGAAGTTGACATCATTGACGATGGTCTCACCAGCGAATATGACCGTATGATGAAGCTGCCCGGCATCACTGCTCTCCCCTATCCGTCAACTATCCAGGGGCTGTGGATCAACTATCACACTGACGCGCCCAATCCTGACGATCCCAAGTATGTTGCCATGCGCAAGAAGGAGTTCCGTCAGGCGTTGGCCTATGCCATCGACTTTGAGGGCTTCCGCAATGTAGCCACGGGTGGTCATCCCGATCTACTTGTGCCGCGCAACTGCTATTGGACCAACGGCATTAGCGGTTCGGGTACATGCGATGCGTCGCTCAACTCCTACAAGTATGACCCTGAGAAGGCTAAGGCACTGCTCAAGCAAATCAATTGGGATGCCAAGTGGGAGATAGACTTCGCTCCCTATGGCCTAACCCCTGGGCCGGAAATGGAAACATTGCAGCAGATGTGGACGAAGGTCGGCTTGAACGTCAAGCTGCGCGGCCTCGACCCGGCTACCTTCATTGCCGAAGCCTACGAAAAGGGCAATTTCGACATCACTGTCCTGGGACTGGCACCGAACGCCAACATGGTTGACTTCTACTATCGCTTCCGTTGTGGCAACATCTACAACTCAAAGACCTGCCCATCGTGCTACAACCTGGTGCGCTACTGCAATACCGAGTTCGACAAAATGGTGACGCAGGCCAACACGACGGCCGATCCAAAGGTTTACGAGCCGTTGATGCTGCAAATGACCAAGATCTGGAATGATGAGCTGCCGATCCTCGTCTACGGCCAGGGGCGGGCGTTCCGCCTGGTTGGCCCCAAGGTTGACGCCAAGACGATCAAGGTCGGCAACAACTACTCGTGGGAAGATGTGCACCTCTGGTCGCTGAAGTAAGCCTGTCTTGCCCCAGACCTCCAAGGTCGGCAACGGCCTCGGAGGTCTGGGGCCTGCCTGGTGTCGCCAGGCCTATACGTATGGATCGCAACAGCGAAGACGGCTACCACGCCGTCGGGCGTGGCAGCCCACCACCTGTTTTCTTGCATTATTCAGAAAAGGGGGGACATCCCTTGAGTTGCAGGTTCTGGGATGAATCATGACCAAATATATTATTCGTCGTTTGCTCATTTCAATCCCTATTCTGATCGGCATCACGATTATTACATTCACGGCCTACAACCTGGCGCCGGGTGACCCCATATCTTCGATGATTGACCCGGCCTCACCCCTGCCGCCCGAGGCGATCCAACATTTGAAGGAGGAGTTAGGCCTTAATAAGCCGCTACCTGTGCGCTATCTTATCTGGCTACGCGAACTGGCCAAGGGCAACATGGGTTTTTCGTATGCCAGTCGTCGCCCGGTCATCCAGGTGATTGGTGAGCGACTGCCGGCAACCCTGCAATTGACGGTGGCATCGCTGCTGCTGGCCCTCGTTACCGGTATTCCCCTGGGCGTCTATTCGGCTCTGCACCAGTACTCAAAACTGGACTATCTGCTGACCTTAGCTGCCTTCTTTATGGTTTCTGTTCCTGCTTTCTTCTTTGCCCTCGGCGCAATCTGGATATTTTCGTTGCGGCTTGACCTCTTTCCGGTGCAGGGTTTGAACACCCCCGGCGCGAAGAACATCCTCCTCGACCGCATCCATCATCTGATCTTGCCCGCCACGGTGCTTGGATTGGAGCGCATTGCCGGCTACTTGCGCTACACCCGGTCGGCTGTGCTGGAAGTGCTGGGACAGGATTACATGACCACTGCTCGCGCCAAGGGGCTAACCGAGCGGGTTGTTCTGTGGGGGCATGGCTTTCGCAATGCACTCATCTCACTCATTACTGTTATCACCTTGGGCCTGCCGGGACTCTTTGGCGGCGCCTTCATCATCGAGTGGATTTTCGCCTGGCCGGGCATCGGTCAATTGGGGATCAACTCCATCAACGCCCGCGACTATCCGACCCTGATGGGGACGGCTCTCATTGGCTCGATTCTTGTTCTGCTCAGCAACCTCCTTGCCGATATTCTCTATGCGGTGGCCGATCCGCGCATCAGGTATTCATAGGCGTTTTTGACGCCTCTGATGCCTCTGACGAAGGACAGCAGTTATGACAGCATCTGATGCTATCGCCAATACTACCTCTACCATCGTCGAAACGCGGCGGCTATCGCCAGGTCAACGCATCGTCCGCCGCTTTCTGCAACACCGCCTGGCCGTGCTCAGCGTTGTCGTTTTGGTTGTGTTGAGCATCGTGGCGATTGGCGCCCCGGTCTTTGCTCGCTATGATCCCTTTGCCATAGATCCGATGCACATTCGCAAGCCTCCTTCGGCTGCTCACTGGCTGGGGACCGATGAAACAGGGCGCGACGTGTTAAGCCGGCTGATTTGGGGTGGGCGTGTGTCACTCTCTGTTGGACTGGTGGCGGCCAGCATCAGCGTCACCATTGGCACCGTCCTGGGGCTGGTCAGCGGCTTTTCCGGCGGCCAGGTTGACTTCTGGCTGATGCGCCTGACCGATGTGGTGATGACTATCCCCACCCTCATCATCATGATCACTCTGGCTGCTGTGCTGGGGCCCAGTATTTGGAACGTCATGATGGTGATCGGCATCTTCGGCTGGACGGGCATTGCCCGCCTGGTGCGCGGAGAAACACTCAGCCTGCGCGAACGCGACTTTGTTATGGCCAGTCGCTGCCTGGGAGCGTCGTCGCGGCGCATTATGTTCCGCCACATTCTGCCCAATGTCACTGCGCCCATTGTTGTCGCCGGCACCTTTGCCATCGCCGGCGCCATCCTCAGCGAGGCTGGCCTTAGCTTCCTGGGTATCGGTGTGCGTATCCCCACACCAACCTGGGGCAACATGCTGACGAAGGCGCAGCAGATAACTGTTCTGGAAAGCATGCCGTGGCTGTGGCTGCCCCCTGGCCTGTTGATTACACTGGTTGTCCTGAGTATCAACTTCCTGGGCGATGCCTTGCGCGATGCCCTCGATCCACGCTTACTCAATCGCTAGCGGCACGTTCCGTTCGGATCTTTCGTGTAGGGGCAAGGTTCTGCTCGCCTCTACCATGGTGTTAGGGGAGGTGTATGTTGACACCGGATGATTTCGACCAACGACAACAGGTCGAGGGTTTTGCACAACTCGTCTCCGAGCCGAACCACCCGGCCTATTTGCCCGGAGGCCTGGGACCAGATTTTCGTGGCCAGAGTGCAGCGGCGACGACGCACCAGTGGTGGCGGCCCATGCAGTCCAACGAGCCAGACCTGGTTTGGCTCACTGCCCCTGTCCCACTGGCCGTTGATACGACTTTCAGCTTCATCGGTGAGAGTTCAAATCATCCCGAAAACGTCTTCCCGATGAACCAGGCAACCCTGTTTGCCAACGACGAGCGTGCGATTACCTTCGATCTCGGTGTACGGCAACGCTCTCTTTGGATGAGTGGTGACTGGGCGCTGGAATTTATTCCCAAGCAGGTGGCTACCACTGTTGATGGCTATCATCGCCAGTTTGGCATGCGCGGGTGCTGCGGTATTTACCGTCTGGCAGTGCCGGCGCGGGCGCTGCAGGCCGGGCAGCCGCTCCGGCTCAAGGTCATCATTGAGCCGTTGCGCTCGAACGTTATCACCTGGTTTGCCGTGCGCCGGCGTAGCGACGCGCTGGAGGTGAGCACGCACAGCAATGCCGAGCAGATACAACGCTTGCAGGATGAGCTGATTCATCTCAAGCGAGTCGTAGGGAATCTCGCGCGACGATCGTATGCCGGGCTCTTTCCCGAGCGGCTGGCAACCGAAGATGTGATTGTCTATACGAACGGCCTGGCCCATGTCCACGTCCCGGATGTGATTCGCCTGCACAATGGCGATCTTCTCGTTGCCTTCCGTGAGGCAACTGAGCATCTCTCCAATGATGGCCGCATCGTCATGGTGCGCTCAAGCGATGGAGGCAAGACCTGGGGCGAGCGCCAGGTGCTGGTCGAGACACCTGATACCGACGAGCGAGAGTGCGCCCTCTACCAGTTGCGCGATGGCACCGTGCTCGCCAACGAATGGCCCAATACCTACTATGATCGTGACGGTTACTACCTGGGTGTGCCTACGACACACCATGTGCGCCAGATGGGCATGTATGTCGGTCGCTCGACCGACAACGGTCACACCTGGACCTGGCCCACAAAGCCTTTTGATCCTGCACCATATCATTGGGCTGTTTCCAGCGAGCGTATCGTAGAGTTGCCTTCAGGGCGGCTGCTTATGGCCTGCTATTGCGGTCACGAGTCACGCCGCCAATGGGGATCGGCCATCTACTGTTCCGATGACAAGGGCGTGTCGTGGCATTATCTGGCGACGGTTGCCGACCTGCCGGGCAAGCGTCTGGGCGAACCGGCCCTGATCGAGACGCACAGTGGGCGACTGATCTGCATGATGCGTAACGAGGACGGCCTGACCTACTATGAGTCACTGTCGGATGATGGCGGCGTGACCTGGTCGCCTGCGCGCCCATCGGCGGTGCCGGGGATGTCCAACCCGTGCAGCCTGGTGACCTTGCCCGATGCCACGGTGCTGTGCATCTATGGGGCGCGCCCGCGCGAAGCGGCGCCCTATGCACCGCGCGACGATGTCGGCGGACTGTATGTGGTGGCCTCGTACGATGAAGGCGAGACATGGGACATGGCGCATGCTCGCGTGATCCGCGACGATTTCATGAACATGGACATTGGCTACCCGGCAAGCATAGTCATGACTGATGGACGCATCCTTGTCGTCTATTATTTCAACATGTTTGGCCGTTTCTTCATTGCGGGCAGCTTCTTCAGGTGGGAGAAACCTTGAGATGAAAGGCGTCATCTATAATCAGGATTGCACTGAGTTCTTCTATGTCAACCCGCCCGAGGTGATGAGTGCTGAGCTGGTGGACACCTTTGTGGACAGTCTCGCTCAGGCGGGCGTGACGGCGCTCTTCAGCAATCCCAATGCCATGCGCGTCAATGTGCCCGGTACAGTGCACGAGGTGATGTGGCATGGCTACGATCCCGATGGGCCCGACAATCAGCCCGTGTTTGATGGATTCCCCAGGGAGCGGATCAAAAACGTTCGCTCCATGCTCAACAGCATGATGCGCCTGGCCGAGATGGGGGTAGACTTCCATGCCCGTGCCCTGGCTCGCTGCCGGCAACGTAGCATGCAGGGGTGGATTAGCGTGCGCATGAACGATGTGCACGATGTTGATCTGGCCAATAGCCCGCTCTTGAGCACCTTCTGGAAGCACAATCCTGAGCTGCGCCGTGTGCCCTACCGATTCACACAGTCATTCGACCGCCAGCTTGATTACGCGCGGCCTGAGGTACGTGAGTATTACCGGCGATTCATCGCCGATGTATTGCAACGCTATGATCTCGATGGCCTGGAGCTAGATTTCATGCGCTTCCCCTACCACTTTCGTGTCGGTCACGAGCTGGAGGGCGGCGAGATTCTGACCGGCTGGCTGCATGACGTGCGAGCGCTGACAAAGGTAGCCGAGCAACGCCTGGGCCACCCGGTGGGACTGGCTGTGCGCGTACCCGCTGAGCCGGAAACGGCGCGCACCATGGGCTTGGACGGTGTACGCTGGGCGCGTGAAAACCTGGTTGACCTTGTGACGGTAACGCCGTTCTGGGAGACCAGCGACTTCAACATGCCTATCCGCCTGTGGCGGCGACTGCTGGATGGCACAGGTGTTGCCCTGGCCGCCGGACTGGAGATCCTGGTGCGTCCCTACCAGAAGGCGGTAATGGCTTACCAGACGCCTGAATCTTCGGCTGGCGTGGCAGCTGCCGCCCTCTACGCCGGCGCCGATTGTATTTATCTATTCAATCACTTCTATGATATGCCCGGCCAACGCACGGGGACATGGACACAGCCAGAGGCTGAAAAGCTGATCCGCGCCATGTCTTCGTTGGATACACTGGCGGCTCTGCCCCGTCGTCATATTCTCACCTACCGTGATACGCGCACACCCGGCGAGCCGGCCAACTATAGCTTGCCACAGACCGGTACCACTGCCACCTTTCGCCTGCAGACCGGGCCACGGCCGACAGGACGGAAGGTGCAGGTGATCCTCGGCTTTGAAGCTCTACAAGAACCACCCTTCTGTTTTGTGCCGCCCACACTGCGTGTGAACTCGTGCCTGTGTCCAGACACACCACAACAAATACAGGGTACAACCGTCATATATAACGTACCAGAAGGCGCGCTGAGCGACGAGGCACATACCATCGAGCTTGACAGCCGTGACGGCAAACCGTTCAAAGTGGTATGGGTAGAAATCAATATTCTGCCATCGTAGACGACTGGTCAGCAACGCGAGAGGAGCACATTACCCATGGTACCAACTGTCCACATGATTGCGCAGGCGCATCTCGACCCCGTCTGGCTATGGCGTTGGACGGAAGGACGCGCCGAGGCGTTGGCCACCAGTAAATCGGCCATTGACCGACTGCGGGAATATCCGGAACTGCATATGGTGCGCGGTGAAGCGCAGGTCTACAGGTGGATCGAAGATGAGGACCCAGAGCTTTTCGCACAGATCTTGGAGATGATCCGTGCCGGTCGCTGGCATGTGGTCAACGGTATGGTGGTTCAACCCGATATGAATCTGCTACAAGGTGAATCGCTTGTGCGCCAGGTACTGCTGGGCAAGAGCTACATGCGTAAGAAGCTGGGCGTGGACGTCAAGGTGGCCTATTGCGTGGACAGCTTCGGCCATGCCGGAACCCTGCCGCAGATTCTGAAGAAGTGCGGCTTTGATTACTACGTCTTCATGCGCCCAGGAGCGCACGAGAAGAATCTGCCTGCCCAGGCCTTCCGTTGGCGCGGACCCGACGGCAGCGAGCTGCTGGCGTTCCGCATTCCCCTTGCCTATACGACACGTACGGCCGACGCCGAAAAGAAAATTGACGATACCGTGGCTGATATGCCTTCGCTGCTCAATGATACCATGTGTTTCTTCGGTGTTGGCAACCATGGCGGCGGGCCTACCCGTGCCCAGATTGACAATATCATGGATATTGCCCGACGCCGAGATGATCTCAAGATCATCTTCAGTCACCCGCAGGCCTATTTCGAGCAGATTGCCACCTCGGCTGCCAAATTGCCTGTTGTAGCTGACGAGCTGCAAATGCATGCCATCGGCTGCTACTCCCTGAACAGTACAACGAAGAAGCTGTTCCGCCAGGCCGAGTGTTCGCTGCTGATTGCCGAGCGCATTGCCTGTCTGGCAGAAATCTGGGCCGGCAAGCCGGTGCCGCGCCCCCGCCTGGCAGCCCTCTGGCATGATCTTTCATTCAATGAGTTTCACGACATTCTGGCAGCCAGCTCGATCAAAGAGGCGCAAGATGAGGCAAACATGACTCTGGCCAGCATCGTCACGGCTGCCCGTGCCATCGCCAACGATGCGGGGCGATATATCGCCGCCCGGGTCAACACAAGGGGGCCGGGCGGCAGTGTGGTCATGTTCAATCCGTTTCCCTACCGTCGGCAGGAGTATGTGGAGTATGAACCGTGGACTGACTGGGAGGCCTGGGATCAGGGGGATTGGGGACTGGTGGACGACGCCGGCTGTGCGATTCCGTACCAGCAGGTAGAACCACAATCGGCGCTGAATTCAGAACGCTCCAGTGTTAACCGGCTGCTGTTTCCGGTGGATTTGCCGCCACTGGGTTATCGTGTCTACCATTTTGCGCGTTCCTTGAAACGAGCCCGGCTACGACAGCAGGTGTGGGTTGACCAGACGAGTATCCGTAACGCCGTTCTCACACTTCAGCTTAGCCCCATGACCGGTAATATCACATCCTGCCGGCATCGGGCCAGCGGTGTTGAGTTTGTCGGCGCGGGAAGCTGGAACGTGGGCCAGGTGCTGGAAGATACCAGCGACACGTGGTCGCATGGTGAGCAGGGTTACACGCACATGCTGGGGCAGTTTATGGAGGCGCGCATCTGTATCGGCGAACAGGGGCCACTACAGGCATCTTTGTTTATCAAGCGCAAATGGGAGTGCAGCACCTGGTTGCAGGAAATTATCCTGCGCGCCGACAGCGCCGAGATTCTCATCCGCAATTGGCTACACTGGATGGGGCAGCAACGCGTTGTCAAGCTCGCCTTTACGCTGCCGATATCCAGCCCAATGGCCTGCCGTGATGTTCCCTTCGGCAGCTTCCCGTTCTCGCCTAATGGCCAGGAAATACCATTACAAATGTGGATGGATGTCACAGGCCGAGGCACCAACAATCGGCTTATGGGGCTGACGCTGATCAATGATAGCAAGTATGGCGGCGACGTCAACGGAGCAACCATGCGTCTCACCGTTTTACGCTGCCCACCCTATGCCTACGACCGTGCCCACAGTCTGGGCACGAAACTACGCTACGATTGGGTGGACCAGGGGCTGCAGGAGTTCACCTTGTGCCTGCGACCGCACCTGGGTGACTGGCGCGATGCCGATGTGGTACGCCGGGCGCGTGAGCTGAACATGCCAATCGTGCCTATTACCATGCATGCCCATGAGGGTGACCTGCCTGCGGTCAATAGTCTGGCAGCACTCGACAGTGATGAGATCGAGCTAACGGCACTCAAGCCGGCCGAGGATGGACGCGGCTACATTCTGCGCCTGGCCGATAAACACGGTCGCGGTGGGCAGGGACATCTGGCATGGCTGGACGGCGACTTTGCCGTTTCAGTGTCACCACACGAGGTCGTCACTCTGCGGCTGGACTTGCAGGATGGTACCTGGGTGGCCCACCCATGCGACATGTTGGAGCAGCCGGGTCAATAGATGTCTACTTGCTCGGTCATACGTGACCTACCGTAGAGCACATTGCTGCATGTCTCATGGTATGCAGACGCTTAGGTGCACATCATCCGCGTACATCCAGGTGCGACGGCCATCACCGTCGTTGTAGACGTTGAAATAGACAACGACCGTCTGGCCAGCCAGACTCGTCAGGTCGTAGCGCACGGTCTGCCAGTCGGCGTCATTGGCGAGTCCTCGATACAGCGTGCGCACAAGCCGATAACCAGGCGTAAGAAGCAGTATCTCCTGATAGTCACCTGTCCCGTCACCCGTGCCTCGGCGGATCTGAGCCGTCAAGAGGGCCGACGCCGCGTCCTGCGGGATGGCCACACTCTGATATGCCGACGAGTGGCTACGCCGATCAAGCGTCCATGGCTCGATGCCTGTGCGCAGACCGTGGTTGCCGGCGAACACTGCTGCGTCCGTATATGATGCGGGACGCGCCGTGCGACCAAATGTCCAGCCAAATGCTGCTTCCATGTTGCCGTTGGCCATCAGGTCACGGCAAGTGCCCGTGCCGCCAGCCGGCGTTGGCGTGAGAGTTGCAGTGGCGGTAGACGGAGAGGGTGGCCTGGCCGTCGGTGTTGCCTGTAGCGATGCGGTTGACGTTGGCGTGGGGGTGGCGGTTTGGGTATCGGTGAGGCCAGCCAGCTCGGCAATGGTGGCCAGGGCGGCCTGGGTGTAGCGTGTCACGTAGTCGAGACGAACATTGGCAAGAAGGTCGCCCGAATTATGATACCTGGGATTGCGGTCGGCCGTACGGCCATCGGCAAAGAAGTCTTCGATGGCCAGAATGGCTGGATAACCGACGTCCCAGAACGATGAGTGGTCAGAGAAGCGGCTGGCTGTACCCTGCTTGATCTCGATTATCAAGCCGCTGCCATAGCGTGCGTTGGCAGCAGCAAAGGCGTTGGCCAAGACAATTGATGATTGACGCGTACCACTGTGCAGTTCCACCCTGTGGTCGTTATCTCCGTCCCAGCCGATCATATCCAGGTCAATGTAGCCGGCGATTTGTGCCCCGCTCGCTGCCAGGCGGCCCGCATAACTTTTGCTGCCCCACATCCCTTGCTCCTCGCCGGAGAAGGCGACGAAGCGGATCGTATCCTGGAACTGGTGCTGGCGCAGAATGTCGGCGATGACAAGCATAGAGGCAATACCCGAGGCGTTATCGTCGGCACCGGGGGCACGCGTGTAGGGAGTTTGCGATGTGTCATCAACGTGTCCCCCGATCAGCCAGATACGATCAGGGTTGCTGCAACCGCGTATGTCAGCAATGATGTTCACGCCACTGTACCGGCCATAGCTCCAGGGCACGTCTTGAGGCGACAGGCCAAGGCGAGCGAGTGCCTGGCGTACATAGCTTGTGGCATCGCCGATCTGCTTGGAAAAGGTGTAGCGTGTGAACAACGTCAGCGTCCGCCCGTTGATGCTCACCGACCGATTGCCACTGAGATCGGCAATAATCGCCGATAGCCTGTCGGGTGTGACCAGAGAGAGCAATGAGGCAACCGCCGCATTTGCTTCACCTGTGACTGTTTTAGGGACAGTTGTGCCGGCGCGCTCCCCAAGATAGAGCGGTTTGCCGGTCAGCAGTTCGATGTGAATAGGATTCTGAGCTACTGCATCCAGGAAAGACCGTTCCCTGGCGGCAGGAATTGCCAACAGAATCTGGCGATCATCGCTGTAAACGGTTGTACCCCAACGATCGGCCAGAAGGTGGGCATTCTTTGCCTGTGCATCCAGGAAGTAGTAGACCTTGTTGCGTGTATCACTATCGAGAAGAAGGGCATCAGCGCCGGAGGCGCGAACAGATGCATAAGCGGCAGGTTGCGCGCTGGCAATGAACCCGGTGGTGTTGGTCAACGCAATCTGAACATGCACGGTGACAGGCAGGGTAGCCAGGAGTTGCACCTGGCCGGACGGCGGGCTCACCAACAGAAGTTGGCGACCGAGCGTGCCGCTTATGTCACCAGCGGGCGTGCTGCTCGTCACCAGTTGCAGGCCGCCCAGCAGCGCCATGCCCAGAATCAGAATGCCCACCACAGTATATAGCCGGCGCAATACCATTGATGACCTCCCGATGCATCCGCCTGCGGGCTGCGCCACCGGTGCAGGGTGCTCCTTGCTACTTACTGATCTCCGCTTAAGGCCCTTAGCCGTTCTTGCAACCTGGCAAGACGATCATGTCCCTCGCTGAGTTTCTGCCGCTCTTTTTCGACCACTGCAGCGGGAGCCTTGGTGGTGAAACCAGGGTTCGCCAGCAGTTTCTCTGCTCGCTCGATGTCCTGATGAGTCGAGCTGATCTCTTTTTGTAGCCGTGCTCTCTCCGCCTCCAGGTCCACCATACCGGCCAGTGGAAGATACACTTCGACATCACCGCTCACCAGCGTCAGTGCCTGCTTCGGCTTGCTATCCACCGTCGGCTGAAGCACCAGCCTGCGGCGATCCAGACGGGCAAGGGTAGCCACCACATCAATCTGGTTTGCCAGCAGGTCGAACTCGCGGCCGGCGGCGATCACGGCCTCGATCTGGCGTGCCGGGTCTACAGTGAATTCGGCGCGTACGTTACGGATCGAGCGCACGATATCCATGATCAGGCCCATCTGCCGCTCGGCCTCATCGTCGAAGTAGCTGGCATCAGCCTGTGGATAGGGTGCGATAATCACTGCGTCATAGGGCCTGTTACCCCATTCATCCTTCAACTGCTGCCAGATCTCCTCCGTGACAAACGGCATGAACGGATGCAGCAGCCGTAGCGTCCCTTCCAAGATGTGCAAAAGTACCGGCAGCGGGTCATCGTGTGCAGGGCCGGGCGGCAACGCTTCGGCGGGCTGGTTGTCCCCCTCTGCCCCCTGATACAGTCTGATCTTGGACATCTCAATGTACCAGTCGCAGAACTCGCCCCACAGAAAGTCTTCTATCTGCCGTCCCGCCTCGCCGAACTGATAGTCGCGCATCAATTCGTTTACCGACTGACACAGGCGGTTGTAGCGGCTGAGAATCCAGCGGTCGGGAAGGGCATGGAGCATCGAGGACTGAGCATTGTGTTTCCCCGTCTCTTCGCTGCCTGTTACTTTCTGCTTTCTGCTTTCTGCTTTCTGCTTTATGTACCTCGCTGCATTCCATATCTTGTTGGCAAAGTTGCGACTGGCCTCCACGCGAGTCATGGAAAGCTTCATGTCGTTGCCGGGTGTCGAACCGGTGGCAAGGGTGAAGCGCAGGGCATCGGTGCCATATTTCTCCATGACATCGAGCGGGTTCACCACATTGCCTTTTGTCTTGCTCATCTTCTCGCCGCTCTCGTCGCGGATCATGCCGTGCAGGTAGACCGTATGGAAGGGAATGTTGCCGGTGCACTCCAGCCCCATCATGATCATGCGCGCCACCCAGAAGAACAGGATGTCGTAGCCGGTCTCCAGCACACTCGTCGGATAGAAGGTTTTCAGGTCGTCGGTTTCGTCTGGCCAGCCCATGATAGAGAACGGCCACAACGCCGAGCTGAACCACGTATCGAGCACATCGTCATCCTGGCGAAGACGCAGGCTGCCACACTTGGGACACGAGGCCATCTTTTCTTCGGTCGTCACGGTCATCTCACCGCAGTCATCACAGTACCAGGCAGGGATGCGGTGTCCCCACCACAGTTGGCGGGAGATGTTCCAGTCGCGAATGTTCTCCATCCAATGATAATAGACCTTGCTGAAGCGCTCAGGGATGATCTTGATCCGTCCGTCCTGCACCGCTTTGAGCGCGGGGATGGCAAGGACTGTCTGCCTGGCGAACCACTGCTCGGACACCAGCGGCTCGATAATATCATGAGAGCGCTGGCAGTGGCCCACGGCGTGGGTGTAATCCTCCACCTTTACCAGCAGGCCCTCGCTCTGCAGTTGCTCCACCAGCTTCTTACGGGCGACGAAGCGATCAAGGCCAGCGTAAGGGCCGGCGTTCTCGTTCATCGTGCCGTCAAGATTCAAGACGTTGATGACCTCCAGATTGTGACGCTGTCCGATGTCGTAATCGGTGGGATCGTGACCTGGCGTCACCTTCACCGCACCGGTGCCGAAGGCAGGGTCCACAGCCGCGTCGGCGATGATTGGTATGCGGCGACCAAGCACCGGCAGGATAGCGATACGTCCAACCAGCTTTGTGTAACGCTGATCGCTGGGATGAACAGCCACAGCGGTATCACCCAGGATGGTCTCGGGCCGCGTGGTGGCGACAGTGATATACTCGTCTGCCGATCCTTCGAGGTGATAGCGCACCGTCCACAGGTGACCTTTGGTTTCCTCGTGCTCGACTTCCAGGTCGCTCACCGAACTGCGGCAGCCGGGACACCAGTTGATCAGTCTCTTGCCCTTATAGATCAGCCCCTTGTTGTACAGGCACACAAACGCCTCACGCACAGCACGCGAGCGCTGCTCGTCCAGGGTGAAGGCTTCGCGATCCCAATCACATGACGCCCCCAGGCTGCGGTGCTGCTGGGTGATGAAACCGCCATAGCGCCTGCGCCAGGCCCAGCCCAGCTTGATGAACTGCTCGCGGCCAAGGTCATCGCGGCTGAGCGGCCGCCTGTCAGCCGGTACAGGGAAACCGATCTCGCGCAACAGGTCATCCATGAAGGGTGCACGCGAGGCCAGTGCCTTGTCTATAACATAGTGCACGGCAATCGAGGCATGGTCGCTGCCGGGCACCCACAGGGTCGGTTCTCCCAGCATGCGATGCCAGCGGATCATCAGGTCTTCGATTGTCGCGGTGATGGCATGACCCAGATGCAGCTCACCGGTCACATTGGGCGGCGGCATGGCGATGACAAAAGGTTTCTTGCTCGGATCGTCCTTCGGCTTGAAATAGCCCTTCGCCTCCCACCAGTCGTAGAGCCGTTTCTCTACGCTGTGCGGATCATAGGCTTTCGGCATGTCAGATACTGTCGCTGTCATAGACGTTGTCATCTTATTCTTCCTTCCTTGCCAGGATTATCAGACGTCGCGAGTCCCGGTGATTGAAATCACTCATATCCCATCCACCGTAGAGCTTGGCAGGTATCAGTCCGGCCGAACGTAGCATGCCAATCATTTCATAGGATGTGTATACCCGCAGGTTGAACGAACGACTCTTGCGCTCGCCATTCTCGAACCAATGGAACGTCGAATGATCGCGGCCGGTCCAGGGGTCCCAGAAATGTTCCTCAAGCACCGGGCCGGCAGCGGAGTCGCGCCAGGTGTGATCCGGGGCCCAATGGCTGGTGTAGTAGATGTTCGGAATGTCGATCAGAAACTGGCCACCCGGTTTGAGCGCCCCGTTCACCGCTTGAAGGACGCGGGCGTTCTCGGCGTCGCTATCGAAGTAGCCAAAAGCAGTGAACAGGTTGACGATGGCGTCGAACACGCCCCGGAAAGGAATATCGCGCATGTCTCCCCGCACAAGGATCAGTTCGACCCCAGCCGCCTCCGCCACTTGCCGTGCCACCGCCAGCAAATGGGGTGATAGATCAAGTCCGGTGACGCGCAGTCCTGCCTGAGCCAGACGCACGCTATGACGTCCCTGACCACAGCACAGGTCAAGCACTTTTGCACCTGTCGGCAGATTCAGGAGGCTGAGGAGTGACCTGACCTCCCGTTCTGCTCGCTCTGCGGGCAGCACGGCACTGTAGAGTTTCAGATATTGCTCATCGAAGAAAGTTTGCCACCAGTCCACGGTGAACCTCCAAGAGAGGCAACACAGGCAGTAGACGCGTCTGAAAAAAAATCCCCTCGCGTCGCAAGGACGGAGGGGACCGTGGTACCACCTTGATTCCTATCGGCTTAGGAGTGCCGATAGCTCTTGTGCGTTAACGGGCATTCCCGGGGCCACCTAGACAGGCAATGGCCTGCTTCAGCGCCCGACTCCCAGGCGACCTTCAGCGCTGCGTCCTGTGGGGGGCTTTCACCCGGTGACCCCCATCTTCTCTTTCAGGTCGGCGTGGCGCTTACTCCTCCTGTTCATCGTCTTTCGGCGTATGATATGCGCATTGTAGCGTACGAACGTGAGAATGTCAAGGGCAATTTCTGACGTAACTGTTCACCGTTGGGGTAATGAGACTGTCGTTGGACTGCCCCCCTGATCCGCCCCGCAGGCGGGGCAAGTTGACCCTCCCGCAGGTAGGGCGACGGCATGTCGCCCGCGAGTAGGAGAGGGCAGGGCCGGGGTGGGGGCCGTACAGATGCGGGGATACCATGATTGCCACAGCAGGCCGACTGTGCATGCATGCGGCATGAGGTTGCACATGGACAGCGCCTCTAAAATCGAAACCGGTGTGAACAGTTGACTCGGTATGCAGATTTGGACAGGTGTGGTATACTGTAGATGGCAATGACCATTACCACAAGCATAAGGAGGGTCACTATGATAGGTCAGACCTGGCCATCAGAGATGCGGGAGTTCAAGGATGCCAAGACGGGCAGAACGGTGACACAGCTCACCTCAACCGGCAACAATTACCACCTCTACTTTACCGAGAACTCCTTCGATTCGCAGCGCAACGAGATCATCTTCCTCTCCGACCGTGCCTCGGGAGAAGACCGCGCGCCACACGAGCGTCCCCACTACAACCTGTTCCGCATGAACCTGGACAGCGGCGAGATGGTGCAATTGACCGATGAGCCGCAGGCGGTTGGCAGCGTGACGAAGACCCCCGACAGCCGTCTCATCGTCTACAAGACGGGACAGGAGCTGAGGAAACTCGATACACAGAGCGGAGAGATTCTGACGATCTACAAAGAGAGCGGATACAATCTCGGCGCACCATCCATTGCCCACAATCGGCGTTATGTCGCCTTCTGCCGCAACGAGGACGTCCATGTGATGGATGGGCCGAACTACACAGGCTTCAAGGAACGCTACTATCTGGTCAAGGATGGACGCATTACCCTGGCCTATCTGGACGGATCGGGGTGGTTCGATGTCTTCCGCGACACACACCAGGTGGGGCATTTCCAGTTCTGCCCTGACGATAGCACCTTGGGCACATTCTGCCATGAAGGCCCATGGAACCTGGTTACACAGCGCATCTGGCTCCTAGATTTTGTGGATCGCAGAGCGTGGCCGTGTTTTCGTCAGACCGAGCAGGATTCGGTGGGACACGAGTTCTGGACGCAGGATGGCTATGTTTTCTTCGATAACCGCGGCCCTGGACACGATGGCACAATCACCTCGAATCGCACACAGGCCGTCGCCACCGACGTGCCAGTCAATCAGAACGTCATGACTCCTTTCGTGGGCCTGGCCGACCGTAAGGGCAATGTTGTCCGACGCATTGATATGCCGTTCTACTGCAATCACTATCACGCCAACCCAGACAATACACTCCTCGTCGGTGACGACGTTGATGACTTGGTCTTGATCGACATCTCAGGAAAAGAGGCCAGGCTGACCGTCCTCTGCAACCACAAGACGTCGTGGCACACCCAGACGTCGCACTGCCACCCAACCTGGAGCTGGGACGGCAGCCGCATTCTCTATGCATCGGATTTCGGCGGGCATGTGAATCTCTATATGATCAGGCCATAGGATCGTAGACAGGAATCCCCACACCACCTAATCATACGAGGAGGCTTTTGAATGTCGTATTTCGAATCTGTTCCGGCCAAAGCGGGGCTCAATCGCCCGGCGACAACCCCCTTTAAGTTGCTCGACTTCGGCTATCTGATTCTCAATGATGGCGAGAGCTATAGCGGTGCAACCGCTGACCGCGAGGTGCTGGCCGTCGTGCTCGGCGGCAAGGGCGATTTTACGGTCAACGGTCAGGCCTTTGCCAGTGTTGGTGCCCGGCCGAACGTGTTCTCCGGTAAGCCGCATTCGGTCTACATGCCCTGCAAGAGCCAGTATACGATTACCGCCCGCGGACGACTGGAGGTGGGCCTGGTCAGTGCGCCCAGCGATTTGGTTACTGCCCCCTACATTATCGGCCCAGAACGCATCACCACCGGCGTATGGGGTGCTGCCAACTTCTCACGCAACTACCACCAGATACTGACCCTGGCAGGCCAACCAGATCTGCCGGCCCGCCGCCTGATCGTCGGCGAGACGTATACACCTTCCGGGAACTGGAGCACCTTCCCTCCGCATCGCCATGAGCATGACGATCTACCGCGCGAGGCGTATCACGAGGAGCTGTACTTCTTCAAAGTCAGCCCGCCTGAAGGTTTTGGGCTGACCCGCTACTACAATGATGAGGTTGATACCGGCTACGTCGTGCGCGACAATACGATCCTGATGGCACCAAAGGGCTATCACACTGTCGTCAGTGCACCCGGCTATACGACGTACTATCTCTGGGCACTAGCCGGCAATCACCGCATCCAGGCAACGTTCGACGATCCCGATGTGGGGTGGGTGGCCAAGACGGTGCCCATGCTCAAGCAGTTGGGGCATTAGGCCAAGCTGGCCACATAGCCCTTCCGCGTCGGGGTAACGAGCCCCTCACCGGACTGTCATCATTCCAACCCTGCCGCATCGGTCGGGGGAGAACCCTTTGCTGCGGGTTTCCCGCCTGCTCCACAGGCGAGAAACCCGCTTTGCGCGCCCTTTCTTCCGCTTTCGGTGCGGCGAGAAATAGATGCCTACCTGCACGTCACCTCGACCATCTCCGGCGTCAGTGCAATCTCCGCATTGTGAATTGTGACTGTGGTCTGACTGCCGGGCTCCAGGTCGAAGTAGTTATTCGAAAACCAGGTGGCTTCGTGGGGGACGATCAGGTGCACGAAGTAGGCATAGGCCGGCGTCGTGATCTGAACGCGCAACGTGTGCTCGTCAACCGACTCGAACCTGGTGTCCAGCCGTGGGGTTGCCCGCTTCAAGTCCTTGATGGGCACAAAGAAATGGCGATTCCACCAAGTGGCCAGGCGCTTACTATGCACCGACAGGTAGCGGTCTGGAGCCGATGCGATCTTCTCTGTCGGCCAGCGATGCACAACCTGACTGCTGTTGGCGGCCACCGTGACATCATGGTCTTCCTGCCAAATGGTGTCGCCAGAGAAGGTGCCAAGGCGCACGGTTAGCGTATCGGACACATCTTCGAGCAGATCGTTTGTCATCCACAGCTCGACGTCACCATCAGGCAGGGCTTTGAATGACGCCAGCAATGGTTCGTAGGCCCGTCGTGCATAATAGTAACCTGCCTTGCCGAAGCCGTAGTAATCAATCACGCTCCAGCTCAGTACCGGCCAGCAATCATTCAGTTGCCAGAAGAGGCTACCCGAACAGTGGGGCTTGCGACGACGGAAGTGCTCAATGCCAAACTTCAGCCCCTCAGCCTGAGCAATCATGCTAAAGTCAATATACTCGTTGAGGGTTTTGGGCAAACCGGTTACCGTCAGCATCAGATTGTCGCCTTTGTTCTTCGGGTTGTCCTTGTTGTGGTGATCCATCGAGGGGCTGTGGTGATAGAGCTGATCGGCAGGGATGTTGCGGCGCAGCGTCTCATAGACCGGCGAAGCGTGCATACCAAACTCACTGACGAAGCGACTCAAGTCGCTGGCGTAGTTGACGTACGACACGTTTTCCGGTGTGTTGATGCGTTGTGGTTCCTCGCCAAAGCGGCGCGGCAGGTTACCGTGCCAGACATGCCAGTTATGGGCGTCGCCGTCTTCAGGGCTGTTGTAGTCGTTACCGCCGTACGGGCTACCCGGCCAATAGGGGACATGGCCGTCCAGCTCGGCGACAATCGTGGGCAGGATCTTGTCGTAATAGAGACTGCCGGGAACTTTGAAATCCGGACGGTTCCAGTAGATGCGGTCGTGGATCCACTGATTCTCGTTGTTGCCACACCAAAGCGCCATGCACGGGTGACTGCGCAGGCGACGCACCTGGTAGCGAGCCTCGGCTTCGACCTCGGCAACGAAGGCCGGATCGCTCTCCGGGTACCAGGCGCAGGCGAACATAAAATCCTGCCAGATCAGAAGACCCAATCGGTCGCACAAATCATAAAAGATATCGTGCTCATAGATGCCGCCACCCCACACGCGCAACATGTTCATGTTGGCCTCTTTGGCAGCAGCGAGTAGCTTACGATAGTGATCAGGAGTAATCGCACCAACGAAGGAATAGCAGGGAATCCAATCGGCACCCTTGGCGAAGATGGGCACGCCATTGAGCACAAAGCGGAAGAAACGCGTACCCCGCTCGTCAGGGTCGGGTGATTGGTCGAGCGTCAGGGTACGGATACCGACCGGCGTGTGCTGTTCGGCGACAGGCACGTTGCCATGCACGAACGTCACACCGAGGTCGTAAAGCGGTTGCTCGCCCAAGTCGTTTGTCCACCAGAGTGCCGGATTTTCGACGGTCAGATAGGCTGTGCCACAGAGGGCGGCACCATCACCACTAAGAGCTATGGTGCTCTTGACCGGACCTGCTTGGCCTGTTTGATGTGGAGGCGTCAGCGTGATGTCGGCTGTTACGGGTTCATCGGCTATGAAGCGTTCCGCCTCAACTCGTACACCGACCAGGGCTTGATCTGCCTCCTGATCCAGCTCGAGTGTATAGAAGTGCACCCCAGTGATGGCTGCCACACGCTGGCGGCGCAGCTCGACCGGGCGCCACAGACCAATAGTCGGTAGAACTGGGCCCCAGTCCCAACCGTAGCCAAACTGTGCCTTGCGCATGCCCACGCGGGGCAAATTGGTGTTGTTCCAACTTCTGGTATCGGTGTTCCGCACATGGTCGAGATGACGGTCGAAGCGCACGGCCAGGGTGTTGGGTTTACCAAAACGCAACAGCTTGCTGACATCGAAGGTGTAGGCATGGAACATATTGCTGCTCGTGCCAAGCTCCTGACCGTTGAGATAGATGGTAGCAAAGGTGTCAAGGCCGTGAAAGACTAACTGCACGCGCTCGTCCGGCTGGAGAGATGTCGCCGGCCCGTCGAAGCGCAGGCGGTACCACCACTCGCGATCCTGCACCCAGGCGCATTTTGGCTCGTTTCGGTCATAGAACGGGTCTTCGATGCACCCGGCAGCCAGGAGGGCTGTATGCACATCGCCGGGGACGTGTGCGTCTATCCAGTGACTATCGTCGAAGTCCTCTCGGGCAGCACCACGCAGCACACCCTCACCGGGGGCAAAATCTTGTAGCTTCCAGAGATCGAACATTTCATCCTCCGTATGCATTCGTCCTAATGTCAGCTTATTTCGCAGTCACGATTAGCAGATTCTTCGCCGCGCTCTCAACGTCTCTACCACCTGTGCCAGCGTCTCTGGACCTCCAACATTGCCGGGAAAAACGACATAGGGCACGTCAGGGAAGCGACTCTCTGCTCCAGCTCGCCAGACAGGCACGGCTGCAGCCACCTGCCCCAGCACGAGCGCTTGCCGAATGCCCAGCCCTTTGGTCGCCACATCACTGGACGTGATACCGCCCTTGGCAACGATGAAGCGCGGTCGTGTGGTCAGGCCACGTACCACGTCAACTAAAGCCGCCGAAACCATTTGGCCGATGCGCAGATTCTCCTCTGCGCTGGCGCCGGTCTTGAGCTCACGGCTGGTCATAACAACCACGTCGCGCCGCGGAATCAGCCGGTTCATTTCACCGATAACGCGCTCGACCTCAGCGTCTCGTGTGGCTGGTGAGAGGATACGCTCCACATTCACATCCAGGCCGGCGATGCCGGGCAAGGCCAGGAGCTTCTGCGCCTGCTCGGTGCTCTTCTGGATATATGAGCCGATGACCACCAATCCGCCGCAGTTGGGTGGGTCTCCCGCAAACAGGCGATCAGCGGTTAGCAGTGGCTGCGGGCTTATGGCACCCCGCACCTTCACAAATGAGGCAGCCGTACGAAAGAGGAAACGCTTGCCCTGGCCTTCGGCCCTGAGCACGCCGCTCACAAAGACAGCGATATCCTGGTAACTGGCAAGATTGACAATTGCCGTACCCCAATTGGCGAGTCCTGCCAGCCGGCGGGCGACCTGGTCAGGGCCACCTCGGCGGATGTCCTCGCTTGTGACGACGATAACCGATTCGGCCGGCGTTGCACCGCGCGTCTTTTCCGCCACCCAATTGCGCAGGTCCGACGAACGGTAACCGAAGGAGGCGTCACGGGCGAACTCAGTTTGGGCTGCAGGCATCAGCCACTCACCATCCTTGACCCAGTGCACATTGTTCAGCGTGTATCGTCCAGCCTCAAACAAGGCAGGCACAATGATACAGCCGTCATACATGACGCCCAGGCTGTCCTGCAAGCCATTGCGCAGCGCAACCACCTCGCTGGGGAAATGTCCGCGCAAGGTTGAGTCGCTGCGGCTGATCACCTCGAGGTCACAGCCCTGCCGGCGAGCTGCCCGGCCGAGATTGCGGGCAATCTCAAGGTTCATCGCTTCAGCCTGGGTGGGCGGCTGGCTGCGCGAGTTGGTCAGGATGAAGATCACCGCCTCCCCGCGAGCCAGCGCCGTCTCAAGTACCGGAAGCGACCACTCCGTTAGGACGAGTACATCATGGACGGTCTGCGTCCCTGTCGGATCGTCATCGAGCACAATGATTTTGGTATGGGCGGATCGTACCTGCTGCTCGATGGCCACCATCAGGGCCGTGTCCGGCCATTCTGGCGGTAGAGCAGCAAGCGCATCGGCAAATCGGATGGGGTGTGTCGGTTCTGGAAACATGGCCCTCCTTTGTTTGTACAGACACTAGACTAATGATGTAGAAGAACGGATGGTCAAGTGTAGTAAACTAGGCTATCTTCTCAATCGCTGCCTGCCTCATCTGAATGCTGCGCAGGCGCTGCAGATCGAACTTAGCCTTGCGGTCGAAAGTGTAGATGCCGTTCTGCTCCTGGTAGACATCGGTGAGTTGTGTGTAGCAATAGCCGAACATGGCCGGGTTGTCCAACAGGGCAGAACACAGACCCTCAAAGCGCTGGTAGAATTCGTCCAAGTTGGTTGGTGCATTGCCGTATCCCCACGACGAGCTCCTGTCTTTGTCGTGTATCGCCTGAGGATTCCACCATGTGCCGCCGAACTCGCTGACGAAGAAAGGCTGCCCGGCATACGGCAGCGACCAAGGTTTGTCTTGTGGGCCGTTGTAGTAGGGTTTGCCATCAGCAACGCCAGCATGGCGGGCTGTGAAGCTCTCCACGTTCTGGTCGTAGTCATGGCAGTCATAGACGTCGCTTTCAGGGACACGGTGCGCATAGCCGGAGGCGTCAAGCACAGGCCGTGTTGCATCCATGGCTTTGGCTGCCAGAAAGAGGGCGCGCTCGGCATCATCGAGCACAGTGATACGGTCGGTGATCGGTTGCGCGGTTTCATTGAACGGGCACCAGCCAATGATGCAGGGGTGTGAATAGTCGCGCTCGACTTCTTCCAGCCACTGTGCTGCATAGGCTATAGTTGGCTGCTGATGATCATCCGCCGGCCCATAGCCGCGACAACCCCAATCGGGGAACTCGGCCCAGACCAGATAGCCCAGCCGGTCGGCATGGTAGAGGAAGCGCTCTTCGAAGACCTTCTGATGTAGGCGAGCGCCGTTGAACCCTGCTGCCTGACTCAGCTTGATGTCGTTCTCCAGTGCCTGATCCGACGGTGCAGTCAAAATGCCATCAGGGTAGAAGCCCTGGTCGAGCACCAGGCGTTGGAAGAGGGGCTGGCCGTTGATTTTGATTGCCTTCCCCTCGATGGTGACGCCGCGCAGCCCGGCGTAGGTTGTCGCTTTATCAACGCGATTCCCGCTGGCGTCAACCAGCTCGATGACGATGTTATACAAGTGTGGATCCTGTGGTGACCACAAGCGTCGGCGTTCAGATGGAATAGACAGGGCCAACTGAGGAGCAAAGTCTTGATCCGCAGCACACTCGAACGTTCCAATTGGGCCATCAGCATCGCCGAGCGTTGCCCGTAGTCGGAGACCGGGGCGGGTCGCCGAGAGTGGCTGTTGGAGATGGATTACGCCGTTGGCAACATCCGGCGTCAGGCGCGGACGCTTGAGTGCGCATTCAGGGATCGGTTCCAGCCACACCGTCTGCCAGATGCCGGTTGTACGCGTATAGAAACAGCTATAGTTCTCGTAGCGCTGCGATTGTTTGCCGCGCGGTTGGGGTAGGATGTGGTTGTCGCGCGCCCGCACGACGATGGTAATCGTATCCCCAGGAGAAGCAACGCCGCGTAGATCGCAGGTGATGGGAGTGAAGCCACCGCGGTGTCGGCGCACCTCGACGCCATTGACCCAGATGGTGGCATCGTAGTCAATGGCCTGAAAATGGAGCAGGACATTGCGGCCGATCCATTCGCTGGGAATCGTCACCTGTCGCCGGTACCAGACAGCGCTCATGAAGTCGGTGTAACCGACGCCAGAGAGCGGCGACTCGGGGCAGAAAGGGACGAGAATACGCCGGGCAAGATCGCGCTCGCACAGGCCACGCTCCAGGCCGCTATCGCCATGATCAATCTCGAATTGCCATTCGCCGTTGAGACAGAGCCAGTCAGGCCGGATAAACTGTGGTCGCGGGTATTCGGCACGCGGAACGGTCATTGACTCCTCCTTAACGAGTGATCTAGACTTCCAGGCTCTTGACGATGCCGTGAGTCCATATGCACTGATTCTAATGAGGGACAGACAAGGGGTCTGGCACTATTGTAGCAGAAAGAAGGGCCGGGTGCAAAGGCGTTTTTTCTGGTAACTGTTCAGCGTTGGGGTAACACGACTTTTGCTGAAATGCTCCCACCCTGACCCATCCCCGTGGGCGGGGCAATTTGACCCTCCCGCAGGTTTGGGTAACCTGCGGG
>Ga0272448_1001945_pt1 | contig 26912 bp, 19 predicted proteins | sample YNPCB0191_FD_202220 | JGI IMG/M metagenome (GOLD analysis project Ga0272448, IMG submission 202220) | Hot spring sediment microbial communities from Yellowstone National Park, WY, United States - YNP-CB-019-1 | ecosystem: Environmental > Aquatic > Thermal springs > Hot (42-90C) > Sediment... | reverse complement strand
ATTTGTACATGATCCAGGGCGTTCTGGGCCCTCTGGGTCAAGTCCCGTTGGAGTTGGTTCTGCTCGGCGGTCTTGTCCCACTGCAGGCCAAGGTTTACCGCCAATTGGGGGATTTCGACCAAACCGACTCTGATCCCCTCGGCCTGTACGTCGGTCTTCAGGCCGAATTGGGAAGACTTCCTCTTTTGCAGGAACTCTTCCGTCAACCGGGCCAGATGCTCCTGACGCTCGGAATGGCGCATCTGGGCCAGTTTGGTGATTTCGCCCACCGTACCCACCAGACCGATTCCCTGGTCGAGCATCAGAAGAATCCGCTTGTGCTCCTGGAGAGCGTCGCGGGTTACTTGTTGAAGCGTCTGATCGAGCAATTTCTGGGCTATGGCGTGAAGGAGAGTCTGGTCCACGGCCGCCCCTTGCCGGATGGCCACCTCCATCGCCAGGGCGTTGAGAAGGACTTCCTGGAAAGTCGATTCGCCTAGGCCTTGGCCGCCCGGATAGGGCAGAAGATATTCGACAGGAGCGCCGGCATGGGTCTCGATCTGCTCCCGGAGCTTCGCCATGCTGCCGCGAAGATTCTCCACCCAGACCACCGCCATCCGGGTTTCCAGTTGGGAATACACCCAGGTGGATACCCGCAGATGCACATCCTCGAAGCGCACAGGACGGCCTAATAATTGCTCGGCCTCGTGAACCAGATTGCTTTGAAGTTCCAACGTGACCTTCTCGCCGAACGGCTTGTCATAGTGCGCCTGTGTAAGAGGCGATCGGCCCAGTTCGAATGGCTCATCCTTTTGGGGCACAGAAACGACCGCCGCCACCCAAAGGGGAAAACGGATCTCGGGCTGACGAATGCGGAGGGTGCCTGGGTCAAGGGCTTGTTTTTTGGCTACCTCCTCCCGAACCAGACTCTCCACCGCGGCAGAAGCAGGTCGATACGCGCCCAAGTGCCGTAACGTCAACCGCAATCGCACCGAAGAAGCCTCCGGACCAGACCGTACGGGGGTGTCTTTCTGAACCGACTCCCACCGGTTGTCTTTGCCGGCCATTTCCACCCCGCCCGAAACCACCCACACAGGAAAAAGCACCACCTCCGTGCCCCGGAAAAAATACTGGACGTTCACGCCGGGAAACCATTGCTCATCTCCGCTCGGCTCCCGCCAACGTATGTCCATATTGGGAAGAGTCTGCAGATCGGAGATAAACGGGACCACCCGGTCCACCTGCCTCTGCTGGTCTTCCGGAGCATCGGCTCCACCCAAGCTCAAACAACCCAGCACACCTAATAGCACCACCCAAAAACGCCCGACGTGCCCCATGAATTGTCTCCTTCGGCTCGGCAGCGAGAGGTTCAGGCCCATTGAACTCCCCACCGGAACCCCCAAGCAGTGGGGAGCGCTCCGACGGCCAACCGACCACCGTTATTTTGAACACCCCTCGAAGTGTTCGTCAAGCCCCCCTGGGGCCAGGAGACCCACCAGCTTCAAGGCCCATCGGAAGCCCTCAGAGGTTGTCTCGTAACTCGTTTTTAGCCAGAATGGACGAGTTTAGCCAGAATGGACGAGCATCCTGCTACCTCCAACTCTCGAAAAAACCCAAAAAAACCGGTACTTTGGTAAGGCAGCCGGGTTGGCAGGCAATCCGTTCCGACCCTCCGGTATCAATTTTGGGACATCCTCTCAGAGCTCCGGACTTCTGGAGACGACCGGGTGCAACGCCGCGGGGGGAAAGACAACCGTTTGCCGGTCGGTTACAATGGGACGGAAAAACAAGACCGCAGCATGAGCACGCAGCAGGCGATTCAGGTAGCCGCCGCGGCCGGGCGGGACGGAAAAACAAGACCATCACATGCAACATGAGCACACAGCAGCCCACCATAACACTCCGATTGGAGCCGTTGGGTGTAACGGTCCAGGCGACGGCGGGGACCCTGCTGGCCGAGGTCGCCGCCCAGGCAGGCATCCAGCTCCAGATGCCCTGCGGCGGAGAGGGTTTGTGCGGCAAATGCCGGGTTCGACTGCTCCAAGGCGCCGGGCCGCCAACGGCTCAGGAAAAACGCCACTTTTCCCCAGAAGAACTGGACGCCGGTTGGCGATTGGCTTGCCAGACGCCGGTGCTGGAAGCGATGGTGGTCCAGGTGCCGGAAACCAGCCTGGCCCAGACGGCCGCCAAAATCCTGGTGGCAGGCCACGTGCTGGCCGATTTTCCTATCCGGCTGCCGGTGGTCAAACGTTTTGTGGTCCTGCCGACGCCCAGCCGACAGGACGACCGGCCGGATTTGGACCGCCTGGCAAGAGCCCTTCGGCTGGATTCGGCCACAAGCGCCGAGAGGCTGGATTCGGTCCAAGCAGAAGAGGATGCCACGGGCGGGGAAAAGCCGCTGCGGGCGGATTGGCCCCTGCTGCGTCAGTTGCCCGATCGGCTTCGGCAGAATGGCTTTCAGGGCACGGCGGTTTTGGCCGAGGATCGGCTCCTGGACTTTCAGCCCGGCGACACCACGGATCAGCACTACGGAGTGGCGGTGGATATAGGCACCACCACGTTGGCCGCTGCTCTGATCCACCTCCCCACGGGCCGAGAATTGGCCGTCCGGGCCGACCTGAATCCCCAGACCGCTTTCGGCGACGACGTGATCAGCCGGATTAGTTACGCCTGCCAAAGCCCTGGCCACCTGGAGGAGCTTCGGGGGGCAGTCATTTCGGCCATCGACCGGTTGATCGGCCAGTTGGCCAGCCAGGTGGGCATCGCCCGCCAGGAGATTTATTATTTGAGCCTGGTGGGCAATACGACGATGCAGCATTTGGCCTGCGGGATTACGCCCCGGTATTTAGGTGAAGTGCCGTTTACACCGGCCGTAGGCAGTAGTTTACTGGGGGAAGCGGCTGGGTTGGGACTTCGGATTCACCCGGCGGGGTTGGTCTATGTGGCGCCGGTCATCGGCGGCTATGTGGGCGGGGATATTGTGGCCGGGATGACGGCGACCGGTTTGGGCCGACAAGATCGGCCCACCTTGTTTCTGGACATCGGCACCAACGGCGAGATCGTGCTGGCGGCGGGAGGACGGCTTTATGCGGCAGCCACCGCGGCCGGGCCTGCCTTCGAAGGAGCACGGATCAAACACGGCATGCGGGCCGCACCGGGCGCCATCGAACGCATCCATTTCGACGGCCAGTGGCACATCCGTACCATCGGCAATGAGCGGCCGAAGGGCATCTGCGGATCGGCCCTGGTGGACCTGGCTGCCGAGCTGCTTCGCCTTGGCCTGCTTCGGGCGGACGGTCGGCTTCTGCGGTCGGCCAATCCGTCTGCTGCGCCAAACGACCGATGGACCGAAGCCAAGGGGGAACCGGCATTTATAATCTGCCCGGCTCATCAGACGGCCACCGGAGAGCCGATCCTGCTAACCCAGCGGGATGTTCGCCAACTGCAACTGGCTGCCGGCGCCATCCGCAGCGGCATCCGACTGCTTTTGCGCCGAGCCGGGCTGAGGGCGATGGAGTTGCAGGCCGTTTGGGTGGCCGGCGGGTTTGGTAATTATATCCGTCGGCGGAATGCGCAGCGGATCGGCCTTTTGCCGCCGGAACTGCCCGTGGAACGGATTCGATTTGTGGGCAATACGGCGTTGGCCGGGGGACGGCTTTTTGTGATTTCTCAGCAGGCCCAGGCGGAAGCAGAACGGCTGGCCCGAACCGCCCTCCACATCGACCTGGCCGCGGAACCCGAATTCGCCGCCACGTTTGCCGACTCCATGATCTTCCCTGAAGGCGAACCTCCTTCTGAGGACGAACCTCCTTCTTCGTCGAAGGGGTAGGCCAAGGAACGGGTAGCCCAGATTCATCACATTTTAGGAGAATGGGGAGAGAATCCACGGAGAACGGTCGTCCCGTTCGCCCATTTGCGAGCCGAAGGAAGCGAACTGCCAGCGGCCCCCTCACCCGGCGGCACCGAAGGTACCGCCGTCCTCTCGACGGCCTGGGGAAGGGCGTACGGGATTCCCGCTTGCGCGGCAGTTAGACCACCAGGGTGAAGGCGATTTGCTTCATACGGCTAAATAGTTACATTTTTCTTTAGAACGGAACGTGTGACATTTTAGCCGAATGGAGGGGTATGCTTGTCACGCCCACCCAAGGGCGATCCAAGCCAGATACCTCCCAGGGATCGGACCTCCGAAGCAGGTCCCTCCAAGGGCGTGTTCATTGGGCTAAATTGTTACCGGAACGTTTTTCGGAGCGAAACGATGTGTGGCATTTTGGGGATTTTTCCCTGGAAAGAAATTGAGCTTGAGGTTTGCCAGAAGGCGTTGGACCGACTCCGCCGCCGTGGTCCAGACGATGAAGGACATCTTATTTTTCAAGGGAATTCGGTGATTCCGACATCGGGGCGGGATACGGTAAAAGAACTGGTTTCGGAAATGCCTTCTTTAGAAAAAAGCGGGCTTCAGCGATGTACTGGTTTTTTGGGGCATCGACGGTTAAGTATCATTGATATTACGCCTGCTGGGCATCAGCCTATGCCCTATGCAGAAGGATCGCTGTGGATTGTTTACAACGGAGAAGTGTATAACTATATAGAACTGCGGGAAGAACTTCAAAAAGAAGGATTCACATTCCAGACGCAATCGGACACAGAAGTCATCCTTGCCGCCTACAAAAGATGGGGAAAAGATTGCCTAGAGAAGTTCAATGGGATGTGGGCATTTTGCATTTACGACCGAAGAAAGAATCTCCTTTTCTGTGCTCGAGATCGATTTGGAATTAAGCCTTTTTATTATCGTTGGGACGGAAAGAACTTTGCGTTTGCCTCGGAAATCAAAGCTTTGGTAGGGATACCTTGGGAATCCATCTTTCCAAATAGCCGAGTCATCATCCCCTATCTTTATTTTGGAATTCATGATTTAACGGAGGAGACATTTTTTACATCGATTAGCCAACTCCCCGCTGGCCATCGCTTGGAATTTGACTTAGGAACCAGAAGCCTCCAAATAGAAAAGTTTTATCATTTAGAATTCCATCCTTCGATAGTAGAGGTCGATCCTCAAAAAGAAAAAGAAGGCATGGAGAAATTTTTAGCTCTGTTTGAAGATGCGGTACGATTGCGACTTCGGAGCGATGTCCCGGTGGGCAGTTGTTTATCCGGGGGCTTGGACTCTTCGGCGATTGTCTGCATGGTGAGGAAGAGACGGCGGGACGATCCTTCCTTCGGATTCCCTGGGGCGAGCAATCATTTCCATACATTTACAGCGGATTTTCCTGGATTCTCCTTGAGCGAACGGGTTTATGCAGAGGAAGTCGTTCGCCATGCAGGGACCCAACCCCATTTTGTTTCGCCGGATAGCCGATCGCTTCAAAATGATCTGCAAGATTTGCTTTACGTTCAAGAAGAACCTTTTGGGTCTCTGTCGATTTATGCTCAGTATTGTGTGATGCGGGAGGCGCATCAGACGGGGATCAAAGTTCTTCTGGATGGGCAAGGCGCAGACGAAATCTTGGCAGGATATATACAAAAACATATTCCTATTCACCTCGTCAGTCTTCTGAAACATGGTCTATGGCGATGGATCTCTTGGGATTGGTTGACGCCTTCTTATTTGCTGCGGGCTTTGTTTCTCCTCCTTCCTCGAAAGGCAGCGTATTTTTATCTTGTTCACGCCAATAATCGCTATTTTCGTGGTCGAGAGAAAGACGTCCGAGCCATTCTGCTTTCCTATATGGCCCAGGAATATGAGATCTCTTCCCTCAATGCCAATTTGCACCAAGAATTTCGCGTTCGATTACCTAGATTGTTAAAATACGAAGATCGCAACTCCATGGCCTTCAGCGTGGAAAGCCGACTGCCTTTTCTCGATTATCGGCTTGTGGAATGGACGATGCGTTTGCCGAGTTGCTTCAAAATGCATCGCGGCCTCAATAAATATCTCCTTCGGGAATCGATGAAAGGCATCCTACCGGAAAAAGTACGCCTCCGACGAGATAAAATCGGTTTTGCGATCCCGCAGGACCAATGGATCGGAGAGCTCTCTGTCATGTGGAAAGGTCTGTTGCAGCCAAAAGACGTTTTTTTGGCAGAATACATTGATGTGCCAAAGGTACTTCAGGATTGGGATGTGCTTCTGTCTCACGAGCGATACGCAAGTCGAAGAGCCATCCTGTGGAGAATAGTCAATTTGAAACTTTGGCATGAGACTTTTTGGGGTTGTTCGTGAATGCCTTCTAAACGTTCGGACAGGTAACATGTTAGCTCAAGGGAAGGCATCGCTCGTCACGGATGCGCAAGCGGCGATCCAAGGCAAATACCTCCGCTCGGCAGGCGGGAACATTGGGCGGGGAGAGGTTTATCGTGTGAAGACCAGGCCCAGACCGATCTGATTGCCGCCGGCAATGGGAACTAATGTCCAAGGACGCTGGCCGGTTTCCGTTTCGTTGACCGCCCGGCAAGCCAAATAGGCCAGCCACCACCCGAGACATACCTGGGAAAGATAATGGACGTCGTCATTCATGCGAGACCACGCCGGAAAAACGGAACCCAAGTAGAAAGCCGCCTGAAGCAGCGGCCGATCCGTCATTTGGGCGGCGGTGATAAATGGGACAGCGCCGATAAATGCATGGCCGCTGATGCCGTTGGTATCTTCAAAGGGCCGCCATTGAGACATGGTCGGATGTTCGCCTGGGCGGCCGCCGCCGGTCATGGCCTGCAAAAAGAGCAACGAAGGAAAACCGACCAGATACGCCCGCGAGACCCTCGCACTGAACAAGCCGACTGGTCCGAGCACGGGTTGTTCTGGACAGAAGATGCTCAACATCGCCAGCCCGGCATAAGAGGGTATAAAGAAGATCCCCTCTCCCCAGGGTTTCCAGAACGAGGAGAGGTTGTCCAGCCCCCCACTGCGGACATCCTCCTGATACCAATCTTGGAAGTGTGGATCGAGCGAGGTGTTGGCAAGCACGGCGCCCAGGGCGAGTCCCAATCCCACATCCCGCACGGTGGGCCAACTGTAGAAATGAAAGTGGTCTTGCTGGATGTTTTGCCAAAGCAGGCGAACCCGAGCGTGGACTTGGCGGCGATACCGAAGCCAGCGGAATGGTTCGAGTTCCTCTTCCGTCAAATCGGGCGGCGGCAGTTCACTCCAGCCCCATGAGGCTGGCGGCTCAGAAAAAGCCCTTTCCGTCGACAAAGGCCCCTCCGAGAGGCAGAAAGGCTCCTCGGCCAGACAAGCCGGCCCATTTTCGAGGAATAGAAAATCTCCCCGCTCTGCCGGCTCCGGCCTCAGACCGTCCTCTACCGGAGGCAGTAAGGAGATTTCCGAATCCTCCGGCCCGATGGAGTCCGTAGGTTGTGGGTCTTCGGACTTTCCGGAATCTCCAGGCCCGAACCGATCCGAATAAGAGGGAGCCAAAACACAGTCCCCCCGGGTCCAAACGGAAGCCTGTGGAGCAGGTTGGGCCAGCAGAACAGCCCCAGGCCAGAGCCAGAGGCTTCCCCAAAGAATCAACCCAATTTGGACTCCTCGGCGGATCGAGCAACTCAAAGCGGCCTCTCTGATGGGGCCAAGGGCAAAGCAGGCCTTGCTCTCCCCCCGTTGGGAACCAAGATCGGCGACATGGCCGGAGACGGTATCCCAGGGAAAAAGCGGGTACCCCCCGGATGCAATTGGCTTACGGCAATCCACCCCCTTCTTTCTTTAATACCCTGGGAGCGGTAGGATCGTTTTTCACATAACGCCACACGTTACGCCCATATGCTCGCATTTTCCTTAGATCGACTCGATATGTTCGATACATTAGATAATCATTTCCCAAAAGGAAAAGTCTCGCCGTTCAGGGCATTTTACCTAGCTTGCCCCATTTTCCAGAAAGAAGGCGCATTTTGGGGCCAATCGGCATTGGGTGCAGCGGGGGCGCTGGGCCAAACAGGTCTGCCGACCGTGCCGGATCAGTTGGAGATGAAATTCCAACACCCAACGGGCCGGCACCTGCAGGCCGAGAAGTTCCTGGGCTTTGGCAGCGGAACATTTTGGGGGGATTAGCCCCAGGCGGCGGGCTACTCGATGCACATGGGTATCCACCGGCAAGACCGGACGCCCGCAGCCAAACAGCAGCACACAAGCGGCCGTTTTCGGCCCCACGCCGGGAAACCCCAGCAGATATTCCCTTGCCTTTTCGGTGGGCCAATCGTACAGAAACTCTAGCGATAGGCCGGTCTGTTGGGCCTGTAGGTGTTGGAGAATAGCCCGGATGGTTTTGGCCCGTTGGCGGGCCAGACCGGCTGGTCGAATGACCCGCACCAGGGCTGCTTCGGGTGCCCGAAGCACCGCCTGCCAGGTGGGAAATTGCCGGCGAAGATTCTCCCAGGCCGCCCGACACCCGGCTGCCGACGTATGCTGCGAAAGCACCGTCCGGATCAGACTGTCCAGGACGGGTTCTGCCGGCGGCGGTTGGATCGGCCCATATACACGGCGGAGGCGTCGGCAAATTTCCGCCGGTGTCCACGGACCGCAGTGGCACTCGGACGGAGGTTCCGACGGTTGCCGGCGGCGGTTTTTCATAGCAATTTCTTCCACGTCGGTTCTGGCCCCCGAAGGCAGAAGCCCAAGGGCCAGGGGAGGTTCACTCGCCGATGATTTTGATGAGCACCCGTTTTGGCCGACGGCCGTCGAATTCGCCGTAGAAAATTTGTTCCCATGGGCCGAAGTCCAGGCGACCCTTGGTAATGGCCACCACCACTTCCCGGCCCATGATTTGGCGTTTATGATGGGCGTCTCCGTTGTCCTCGCCGGTGCGGTTATGATGGTAGGTATTGGGCGACGGATCATACGGGGCCAGTTTTTCGAGCCAACGTTTATAATCCTCATGCAGGCCCGGTTCATCGTCGTTGATGAACACACTGGCCGTGATATGCATCGCATTGACCAGGCAAAGGCCTTCTTGGACGCCGCTTTTTTGCACAGCAGCTTCCACCTGAGGCGTAATGTTCACAAAATCCATCCGCTGAGGGATATGGAAAGTCAGATATTCCGTGTAGGCTTTCATCTTTGTCTCCTGAAAAAATGCCTCTTCCGGGAGTGTTATGCTATCTTATTTGAGGCTGTCCCGAAATTCATTTTTAGCCGAGATGCACCACGGGCGGCCCCCACGCCTCCCTAAACCCTAAGAAAACGGCATCTTGGTAAAGCAGAACGGTTTGAAATGAATACGGGCCGCCCGTCGGCTCCCCATTTCGGGACAGCCTCATCTTATTTCATTGTTTTTCCCGTTTTCGAGGGCATGAAGACGGCGGGCTTGAAGCGGCTGAAAACGGCACCCTGATCCGAGGCGATCGGAAAAATTTTCCGAAACAGCCCCAAGGGCTTTTCTGTTCCGGAGGGTACAGGATAAAACCAGTATAAGGAAATCCTTCGGGAAAGCAACTGGAGCGTCTGTTGGGCGTTAGGAGTTCCGTGGATGAGACGCATAGGAATTTTCGGCGGTTCTTTTGATCCGGTCCATTATGGGCATTTGTTATTGGCTGAAAATGCTAGGGAGCAAGCTCGACTGGACCGGGTGTTTTTTGTCCCGGCGGGCTTGCCGCCGCATAAGCAGGGGCATCCGATGGCCTCGGCGGAGCATCGGGTAGCCATGCTCCAACTGGCTATTGCCGGCCATGAAGCGTTTGAAGTGAGCCGGTGCGAAGTGGACCGAAGCGGCGTCAGTTACACGGTGCAGACCCTTCGGTATTTTCACACCCAATATCCGGAGGCGGAGCTGTTTTTAATCCTCGGTGGGGATATGCTTCGCGATCTGCCGCACTGGCGGGCACCGGCGGAGGTCCTTGGGTTGGCGATGCCTCTGGCGGCCAGTCGGCCCGGGTGGGAAGATTGGGATTGGACGCCATTTCGGCAGATCGCTACTGCCGAACAGATCGAACAGATTCGTTCTTATAGGATTCGCATGCCTCTGGTGGACCTAAACAGTACGGAAATCCGCCGCCGAGTCGCCGCAGGTCAAACCGTCCGGTATCAGACCCCTCGGTCCGTCGAACAATATATTCTCACCCACGGACTCTACCGTCTTCCGCCGCTTTCGGAGAATGCCGATGGGGTTCCAATTTCTCCGAAGCAGGAGGGCTAGGTTGTACCGGCAAAGGTTGGCCGGGTTGCCAATCCCACCGGAGGTCGCCAGGGCCTAGTTGGCCGGGGGGCCGACGGCCCACGCCCTTCTGCTTAGTGGCCGAGTCGCCCAACTCAGAACGCATCTTGTCGGCTAAGGCTTGGATTTTGGCCACAATGTCCAAATGTTTATCTGCCAGGTTGACCTGTTCGCCCGGATCGGTTTCCAGATCAAACAGGGCCAGTTCGATGTGGGCAATTTTGTACGGCGCCGGCTGACCGCCCGCGCCGCCTGGCTGGCCCGCTAGCGTCCGGTAGTCGTACGGAAAATGTAGCTTCCATCGCCCCATCCGCACCGCCTGCAAATGTTCGCCCCAATAGAAGTAATAGGCTTCTTGCGGGCTGGAAGCGTTTTCCGGTCCGACCAGAAGCGGCCAAATATTTTTGCCGTCGATCGGATGCGGCGGCAGATCCGCACCGACCAAAAAAGCCACCGTCGGCAAAATGTCGATGGTCATGGCGGGGGTCCGGCACCGACTACTCGCCGGGATGACGTCCGGCCACCAAAAGATCGTTGGCACCCGGACTCCGCCTTCAAAAGTCGTGCCTTTGCCCTCGCGCAATGGGCCAGCCGAACCAGCATGATCCCCGTAGGAAAGCCAAGGGCCGTTATCCGACGTAAAAAGGAGGAAGGTCTTTTTTTCCAGACCGTGTTTACGGATGGCCGCCACAATCTGGCCCACCGACCAATCCACCTCCATCATCACATCTGCGAAAAGTCCCCGACCGCTTTTGCCCCGAAATTGCTCCGAAACTGCCAAAGGCACATGCACCATGGTATGAGCCAGATACAAAAAGAACGGCCGATCTTTATTCTTTTCGATAAACTGCACCGCCCGCTCCGTATAAAGACGGGTGAGTTGGTTTTGGTCTTCGGCCGTTACATCCGGATCGACGATCCGCTGGCCCTCCAGAAGCGGCAGGGGCGGATAATGATTGCCAGCCGTCGGATGCAGCCGCCACATGTCGTTGGAATACGGCAGACCGAAATACTCGTCAAACCCATGCTGGGTGGGCAAAAACTTCGGATGATGCCCCAGGTGCCATTTGCCAATGCAACAGGTCGCATACCCCTTGCTTTGGACGATCTCGGCCAAGGTAACCTCCTTGGCCGAGATGCCGTGCCGGGCCTGGTGGTTCAGCGCCCCTTGGATGCCGATCCGTACATTATAACAGCCCGTCAGCAAACTAGCTCGGGAGGCGGAACAGACCGCCTGAGCTACATAGAAATCGGTCAATATCCGGCCTTCCTGGGCCAGGCGATCCAAATGCGGCGTCGAATACCCTTTGGCGCCGAAGGGGCCAATATCCGCATAGCCCATATCGTCCATGAAGATGATGACGATGTTTGGCCGACTCTCCGGCCCTGGAATGGAGCGGTTTTCCAACGGTCGATCGACCGCCGTCGTCTCCGCCCCGAAAACCATGCCGCCCAAAAATCCCATTCCCACCACCGCGGTAAACACCATGAGGATGCCGTAGCACAAACAATCACCTCCTCGCCGCCGTTCGGTATTTCTGCGCATGTCCCCATCCTCCAAGACGCAACGGCTAACACTATAACATTTTAGCCGAAAGGAGGGGCGTGCTTGACAGGCCCGCCAAGGGACGCTGCAAGGCAAATACCTTCCAAGGCATCCGACCTGACAAGCAGATTGCTCCAAGGGCATCTTCATTCGACTAAAATGTTACCTTTATGAGCGTTCCTCCGATAGGATGAAGTGGTCCCAAAATAAAACCCCCCCCTTCCATTATCCAGAAGTGGTCTCGGAAGGGGAGGGAGGATGGTCGTCGGGCCGACAATCTTGCAACCCCCCAAAACCGATGGAATCCCACAGGGTGGTACAGCGGGGCCTACCGAGCGATTTTCCACCGGGCAGGTTACCCCCACAAAACCGGTGGAATCCCACAGGCTGGAACAGGGAACCAGATGGTTTGGGGAGACCGACAATCTTGCAAGACAGCAAAACCGGACTCGTTGTGTGGCCGAAAACTGCCCCGAGTTCCTCAATTTACACCCGACCGGTGGCAAAAAGGTTTCTGGGCGTCCGGCCGGGAGCAGGGCGGAGAATTACCGGACTTCGTCGATTTTTACGGGGCGGCGCTGGGCAGCCGAGATCAGCGCTGCTTCTAGCACCCGTTGGGTTTGGTAGGCGTCTTCGAAGTCGGGGATCGGCACGGTCGGCTGCTGGCCGGCCAAGACCCGCAGGATGTCGTAGGCCTCGTTCACGAAGCCGTGTTCGTAGCCGATGATGTGGGCGTCCGGCCACCAATTGGCCACGTAGGGATGATCCGGCCCATGGGTGCACATGATGGTGGTCCAGCCTTGGACGGCCCGTGGCAGGGTGGCATCGTAGTACTGGAGTTCGTTCATCCGTTCGAAGTCAAATTTGAGGGCACCTTTGGTGCCGTTGATTTCGAACTGGTTGCGGTTTTGGTTGCCGGTGGCCTGGCGGGCGGCCTCGAAGCTGGCCACAGCGCCGCCGGAAAACCGGGCCAAAAACAGCACCGTATCATCGACGGTAACGTCGCCCATTTGTTCGCCCGCCTGGCCGGCGCCAAGGGTTTCGCCGGCTGGGCCTTGAGGCAGTTTGCGCTTTTTGATGAAGGTTTCGGCAATGGCGCCAACGATTTCGGTAATTTCCTGCCCGGTTACAAAGCGGGTCATGTCGATGATGTGGGCGTTCAGGTCGCCGTGGGCGCCGGAGCCGGCCAAGCTTTTATCAAACCGCCAGAGCAACGGCACCGATTCGCTGGCCCAATCTTGCAGATAGACGGCGCGGACGTGACGGATTTCGCCTATTTTGCCCTGTTTGACCAGCAGATGGGCCAGGGCCACCGCCGGGCAACGCCGATAGTTGAACCAGACGAAGGTTTTACCTTTGGCTTTTCGGGCGGCCTCGGCCATGGCGCGGGCGTCGGCCAGGGTGCCGGCCAATGGCTTTTCACAAGCCACGTGCTTACCCGCCTCCAGGGCGGCAATGGCCACCGGAGCGTGCATGTAGTTCGGCGTTACCACATCCACCAGCCCAATGTCCAGCGAGCGGACCACCGCCGGCCAGTCCCGACTGGCATGTTGCCAACCCCAATTTTGGGCAAACTCTTCGGGAGTGGGTTTTTCTTCCGGCATGCCGAACACGGTATGCATGACGGCCCGGATCGGCGGCTTGAAGAACTTGTTGACCTGCCCCCAAGCGTTCGAGTGCGAACGGCCCATAAACCCCTGACCAATCAACGCCACATTGATGCTTTCCATGACGATCTCTCCTAATAAAATCAACCCGGTCGATCAAAAACCTAAGTAAAACCATCTTATAGGCTTTGTCATTCCTACGGAAGTATGGTTCCGTCCCGTCTTTCTCTATCGTACCCCGTGGTATTACTTCTTCCTACCACTCCAAGTATAAAAAATGAGAAAGCAAAATCGGATCCCTCACCCTATATAGCGAACTTTGTATCCCGTGTGGAGAGGAAGGCAGCGACTTCGCTTTTTCATCCTTTCTGTAGGCTTTCCAAGAACTCTTTTAACAAGAGGGCTGTCAACGCGGTCTCTTCCAATTCAACAATTCTCCTATACATTTTTGTTCCTTCTTTGATCCATACCACCCCGTCAAGGACAGCAATTCGAATAGCTTGCCCTTTCTTCTCTTTGAATAGCCTCAGTGCATCCTCCAACTGTGCATTTTGATGGCCGCCGTAATCAGTAAGAAACTTCGCCTCACCGATAACGTACCTTTCTTGAAGTTTGGTGAGAAAATCGGGTCCTTTATCAAGGTTACAGTGGAGTTTTCTATTTGCAATGTGCATCTCCCCCTCGAAAAAACACTACGCCTTTATTGTAAACTTCAAAATCCGGTTCAGGGAGTATGGGATAACCGATTTTTGGAAGCTATTTTTTGAATGAATGTCGCTTTTTTAAGTCGAACTCGTTTTCAGTAGGGCGTTTTTGTATTCGCTTCGGGGTTTCGTCAGGTAGGGGTACGGTTTGGGACGCCATTTGCATACCTGGAGCTCGGAGCAGTTAGGACGCCAATGCGCTGGCTGGCGATCGCGGCCAGCATCGTGCCGTAGAGATCGTCAAGACGCGATGCTCCTGACTTCTCCCTAGTTTTTAGTTGGGCGGAAAAATTGGCGGTTCCTCTGAAGTCTTTTTGTAGCATAGGGTTGGGACGAATAGGGACGCCAGAACTACGACTTGCGGAGGACGCCGCCATGAACGCCTATGGCAGCCATCCTGGCGATGGCCCCCTCGAGACGGTGGATTCCGAAAGAGCCAGACCAAAACGCTAGCGGATTTAGCCCCGCGGCCATCTAGATCGGCCGGGTCAGTCTGGCGGCTGGCCGTCCCAGCGCCAAGGCCCCTCCAACAGATACTCAAAGGGGGTCTGGCTACCAACCTTGCTGGAGCATGAGGCCGACGATACGGTGGCCGGCCTGGCCGTCACCGTAGGGATTTCGGTCGATCTGGCAGGCGGCGTATTCTTTGGGGTCCTGGAGGAGTCGGCGGGTGTGGGCCACAATGGCCTCTGGATCGGCGCCGACCAGGCGGGCGGCCCCGGCTTCGACCGCCTCCGGACGTTCCGTGGTTTGCCGCATGACCAGCACCGGTTTCCGCAGGCTAGGGGCTTCTTCCTGAATACCGCCCGAATCCGTCAGAATTAGATAGGCCCGGTCCATCAGCCAGACAAATTCCGGATAGACTACCGGAGGGAGTAAATATACATTGGGAATGCCGCCCAACATCCGATGCACCGGCTCCTGCACATTCGGGTTCAGATGCACCGGATACAAAAAGACATGGTCTGGGAACTGGTGGGCCAATTGGACGATAGCCCGGCAGATATTGGCCAGTCCTTGGCCGAAACTCTCCCGGCGATGGCCGGTAATGAGCACCAACCGTCGATTGGCCAACATGGGATACTTGGCCTGCCAATGGGCGGATTGGCGTCGCTCCCGATCTAATGTATATAAAAGAGCATCGATGACCGTGTTTCCGGTTACATGGACTTGCTCGGGCGGAGCGCCTTCGGCCAACAGCGATTCGGCGGCCCGATGCGTCGGCGCACAATACAGTGCGGTTACCAGGTCGGCCACCCGGCGATTGAGCTCCTCCGGCCAAGGGGCCAGGAGGTTGCCGGTCCGAAGGCCGGCCTCCACATGGACGATGGGCGTGCGACGATAAAAGGCGGCCAGCGACGTGGCCATCACCGTGGTCGTATCCCCCTGCACCACCACACAGCCCGGGCGCACTCGCTCCAGCACTTCGTCGATGGCCTCAATACAGCGGGCCGTCAATCCCGCTAGGGTCTGGTTGGGCTGCATCAGATCGAGGCTAATGTCGGGTTGGATACCGAAATAGTCAATGACCTGGGCCAGCATTTCCCGGTGTTGGCCGCTCAGACAGATAACAGCTTCCAGTTCCTTCGCCCGCTCCCGACAAGCCGCTACCACCGGCGCCATCTTAATGGCTTCCGGCCGGGTGCCAAAGACTAATAACGTCCGCAACACAGCATATCCTTTTTATAACATTTTAGTCCAATGGAGGGGCACGCCCGTCGTCCCCGATGCCGGACCTGACAAACACAAGTCCCTCCAATCTCCCCTGGGGGCATGGATATCTCCACATTCTTATTCAGTATCGAAGTAAGGCAATTGGGTGGCGAACTATTTGAGGTCATGGAGGCCGTATGTTCCAAAACGGCCAGGATCGACAAGAATATCCACAAGCCGTCCCGCAGGGCTCCCAGCGGTATGACATCGGGTCTGCTTGATCTGCCGTCCGCTCAGCCGAACCGGCCCCAAACAGACTCGGAACCCCGGCAGCCAACGGCTGCCCCGCGTGAAGATAGGCTCAAACCAACATCTGATAACGCTCCTGGAGCCTCCGCTCCAACCGAACAGTGGCAATCTTTTCCATCCCAATAGCTTACACAAAATCCCCAGATGTGTAGATACCAATGCCCGCGGTGGGGAGAGGCGAATTGCGCCATTTGGCTGGGGTGTTACCCAAAGTTTTATTTTGCTCGTCTATCATGTTTTGGCCGGTTCGGTCTGGGGGACGACGGTGCGGAGGTTGGGGCTGATGTCCGCTTCGGCCCGGCCCAAAGCCCACAAGATGCCTCCGATCAGAATACTTTGGAACTCTTTGCTTTCCCAGACGTCCTCCCGGTGGCCGAGGCTGGTGAAGAACACGCGTCCCTTACCATGCTTGCGCGCCCAGGTGGACGGGAACGGCGGACGCTGATACATCGGCCCTTTCATCCCCTGGGTCTCTTGGACCAGGATCACATGGAGGTCGGGAGCAAAACAGTGCAGGGCGTACCATTCTTCGAGCATGGTCATTTTTTCCGGCAGCCCGGTCATGCCGGGAAACTTCGGCGAAACCACCCGAAGAGTCGATTTTTGCTGTTCGCCGTGGGAGATAAACTCGCCGCCCAGCATGGCCAGGAAGGGATGCAACGGCTGGCTCGGTTTGCGAGGCCCCATGTAACAGGCCGAGTGCAACCCCACCACGCCTTTGCCCGCCTCGACGGCAGCAAGCAATTTTTTCATCCCCTCTTGGGTCATGGGCGGCGCCTTGTCGATGCTTTCGGGCGTCGTTGGATCGTTGCAGTGGTAGAAACAGAACAAATCGAACTGATCCAGATCGCCGTCGAAGACCCGACCGTCTTTGGTGCTCAGCAGCTCGAAGCCGTGCTGCTGGCCGAGCTTTTGGAGAATCTTGTCCGAGAAACTTTGGCCGTCCGGCCCCGTTTTCACCACCGAATGCTCAAAGCCGACGCTTCGGGTGAAGTAGAGCACCTTGGGTTTTCTCGGCGCAGAGGATTTTTCAGCGCCCGCTGCGGAAGGACCTGCTGCCCCATCAGCCTTGTTGCCAGCGCCCAGCAACCCGGCAGCACCCCACATGCCAAGGGCGCCGACGCCAACCGACCGAAGAAACTCACGCCGTTTCATGGGCTTTTCTCCTTGGGCCAGGGATTTGCGGAACATTCCAGAAAAACCGGCGGCACACCGTCGGAGAGATTCCGAAACCAAAGGCAGGATCGGTTCACCCGGCAGGCGGGTTCGGAATCGCTAGGCGGGTTCTTTCTTGGTATCATACTTCCCCCTAGGGTAAAAACCAAGCCCCTGCCAAAAGGTTTTTTCCTCCCCGACCGGCTGATACAATAGAGGTCATTCCCAGCCTGGGCCGTAGGTTGTGGAAAGGTCCAGCGACTGCGCACAGGAAAGAGCGTGTCTTTTGGTAACATGGTAGCCGAATGGCAAGGCACGATGTGTCCTTGTCATTCCTGCGAAAGCAGGAATCCCGTGTTTTTCGTGTTTCCCCTTACCCGGCCTGGTGTGCAGGCTGGCCTCTGCCCGGCCAAGGGCAAGGCCAGTTGCTTTATTCGGCGCAAATGTGCCCTCTTTTGTGGGTTGTCTTCGGATTAGGAGAATACACTTATGTTCATTTCCCTCGTATGGATTGCTTCCGGAATTATCCTGGCCGTCCCGGCTCCGGCAGAAGTTCCCTCAGGCGGAGCAACAACTTCATCGGCTTTGACGCATCCAGAGGGGGCGGCCATGGCTGGTCCTACTTCGAAAGTTCTTGGTCAATTCACTGGCGGCAATCGGCTGGCTTATTTGGAAGCGTTTTGCGATCCGTTTTATCCCGGGCTTCAGACGGCCCGATTGGCCACCCCGCAGTGGGTCGGCGTCGAAGGCGTGGAAGCCGTCGTGGTCCTGGCCATCGACGATCTCCGCTTCATGGACACGGATCGCAAACGGCCGGAGCATTACGAGGCGTATCTTCGGCCAATCCTGGAGCGGCTCAAGAGGATCGACGGCCGGGCACCGGTCAGCCTGATGACCACTTGGATCGACCAGGTCCACCCGCTTTTTGGCCGCTGGCTCCAGGAGGGGTGTACCCTGGAGGTCCATACCCGGACGCACCCTTGCCCGCTGCTGCAAAAGCAGGATTTTGCCAAGGCCCGGGCCAGCTTCCATGAGGGTGTGGATCAGTTGGCCAAACTGCTGGGCCATCCTCCGGTGGCCTTCCGGATGCCCTGCTGCGATTCGATGAACTCGCCCAGCCCCCGGTTCTACGCCGAGATTTTTAACCACCGGAGTCCCGAAGGCCGATTCTTGCAGGCGGATTCCTCCGTGTTTTTGCTCTTTACGCCGGAGGACCCCGCCTTGCCGCCCAGCTCGGTCCTGGACCAATCGGGCCAGGAACGGTTCCGAAAGTATCTGCCGAAGGATCGGCTCATGGGCAACTATGTGGAAAATTATCCCTATCCCTGGGTCATCGATCGGCTTTGTTGGGAAGTGCCGGCGCTTTTGCCCAGCGATTGGGACGCCTTTCACGCCCACGGCGGCAAAAATCCCAAGACGGTGGAAGACTGGAAAGTGGCCGTGGATCTGGTGGTGGCCAAGCAGGGCCTATGGGCCATGTGCTTCCATCCGTATGAGTGGATCGCCAATAGCCAGGTGCTGGAAGTGGTGGAATATGCGGCCAGCCGATATGCGGGCAAAGTGCTGTTTTTGAACTTCCGAGAGCTGCTGGATCGGCTGACACAAAACGCTTTGGGCGGTGTGCCGATCCGAGCGGCCGATGGCCAAGATAACGGCGTGCGCCTGCTGGACCTGAACGCCGACGGCTGGATGGACGTGGTCATTGGGAATGATCAGGTTCGGCAGACCCGCCTTTGGTCGCCGCAGCAGCGCCGGTGGATCGTGGGCGATTTTCCCACGGCGATTGTCCGTCGGCAACCCGATGGGAAACTCTCGCCCACAGGCGTCCGGTTTGGAGTGCTCCGGGCCGACGGCATGGCCAGCCTCTTGGTGCGGAACGAAACGTCTGCGGGGCTTTGGCATTTCGACGGCACCCGATGGATTGTGCAGCCGGACGGCCTGAGCGGGCTGGAAATCGGTACGCCGGCAGAGCCGATCTTCACCAGCCGGGCAGGCCGGGACCAGGGTGTTCGGCTTTGGGACATCGACGGCGACGGCCGGTGTGAGTTGATCGTGGGCGGGCCGGCCGGGCAAGCGGTCTTCCGCTATCAAGAGGGGCAGTCGCCTTGTTGGCAGAAATTACCCTGGACATTGCCGGCCGGCACTTCCGTGGTCGATGCGGAGGGGCGGGACGCCGGGCTTCGGCTGGTGGATTTAAATGGCGACGGCCGATTGGATGTGGTGTTTTCGGATGTTCGGCGGTATGGTATTTATTTGTTTACATCGCCGGAGAACGGCTGGGGCCGAACCGTACTGTCCGTTCAGCGAACCGATCCGGACGATTTTGCTAAGCTCGTGGCATCCCTTCAGGCCGGGGAAAAGCAGCCCTCGGCCAAAGAGGTGGAAAAAAAGCAGCCGGAAAAGCCGGCGGCGAAAGGGGCATCCGGCGGTGCGTCGGCTGCCGCCTACCCCAAACTTCCGATTCTGCCGCCGTTTGTCCGGGCCGACGGGACCAACAACGGCGCCTGTTTTGCCCATGGGGCGTTGTGGGTCCAAAATGAAGATACGGGAGGCTTTTTGCGGGATCATGTAGCCCGTTGGACGGTTGAGGAACTTTTAGAATTGGGGAAATCCTCGTCATCAGCGGACGAGGGTCTGCGGAGTTCTCCGGGGGGTGGAAAGTCTGCGGTCTTTTTGCCACCCCAGCCATGTCGGGACTGTGGGATGGAGCGGTAGGCGATTCTCAGGAAGAGGATCGACGGTGGGTTGGTATCAGGAAATCCTAGGCGGGCAGCGTACTGGGCCGGCGGCCGCTCTGGTCCGAGGCTTTTTCTATGCCGTCTCCATTCCGTATGGGTGGGCGGTGCGATACCGAAATTGGCGGTTTGATACGGGCCGGGCGACGATTTTTCGGCTCCCTGTCCCTGTGGTCAGTGTAGGGAATCTTACTCTAGGGGGGACCGGCAAAACGCCGATGGCAGCTTGGCTGGCCCGATGGTTCCAAAATCACGGCGTTCGGGTGGGGGTGATTAGTCGGGGGTATAAAGCTCAGCCTTCCCGCCGCAGCGACGAGGCGTTGGAATTGCAGCGTCAGGTTCCCGGCTTGATTCATGTGGAGAATCCGGATCGGGTTTGGGCGGGGCGGGAAGCCGTGGAAAAGTTCTCCTGTCAGGTTTTGGTGGCCGACGATGCATTCCAACACCGTCGTTTGGCCAGAGATTTGGATCTGGTGCTGATGGATGCGGCGATGCCGTTCGGGCTGGACCATCTATTTCCTCGGGGATTTTTGCGGGAACCGGTCGAGGGCCTGCGCCGGGCCGATGCAGTGGTCCTGTCCCGATCGGATATGGTCGATCCGCAAAAACGGTCGGCCATCCGAGAACGGGTGCTTCTATTGGCCCCAAGGGCGGTTTGGGTCGAAGCGGTGCATGTGCCCTTCGATTTGGTGAACGCTCAGGGGCAGACGCTCCCTCTGGAGGCGTTGGCGGGGCGGTCGGTGGCGGCTTTTTGTGGGATCGGACATCCGGCCGGTTTCCTCCATACGCTCCGGCAATGCGGATACCAAACGGCTGCCTTCCGGGAATTACCCGATCATTGTCCCTATCCACCTCGGCAGATCGCCCAGTTAGCCGACTGGGTCCGCCAACTGGATGTGGCCGCCGTCGTTTGCACCCTGAAGGACCTGATAAAAATCCCTCACCCCCAGTTAGCCGATCGACCGTTGTGGGCGGTGCGGATCGGCCTCCAATTGCTCGAAGGCCGCTCTGCCCTGGAAAACCTGCTCAGCCGACTCTTGCCTCAACCGCAGCATGGAAAGAATGGATCGCTGGAATCGTAACATGTTAGCCGAATGGAGGGACGCCCCGTGTCATTCCTGCGCAAACAGCAGTCCAGGTTTATTTCCACGCAAGTGGGAACCCAGGCAATAGGGAGTTTTACTTTCTGGACGGCCGCTTTCGCGGGAATGACATCCCTCACCCGGTTTCACTTCGTTGGCGCCGGCCTCTCCCATGCCAACGATGAGGAGAGATGAATTGGTTCATTCGGCTCACATGTTACCCGGAATTTTTTTCCTCCGGGTCGGCCTAAAAGAGGACTCCCTCGGATGGACATGGTAACCTCGAAATGCGCGTTTCGGGGCAACATTCCTAGCATCGTGTCCCTATTGCCTATTTTCTCTATTTTCTCTTCGTTTCCATTTGGGTTAGCCCCTGGCTAGTCAAACAGACGCTTTCTGGGTATATATTGAGTAGATAGGGCAACAAGAGCTGGAGGAATACGGAAAACCAATCTCTTCCTCCCTGGAGTTCACACACCGCCGGGTTATGTCTTCCATCTCAGGGGTTCGGTTTCTCCCATTCGACGAATTCTAGAGACATCATCTGGTTTGAAGGATTTTTTGGGTGTCCAGAGAAGGGCAACAGGGTCATGACTCTCAACGAGCCGCATTTCCATTCCTCTTCGGAGAATTCCCTCCCCTCCGATCGGCCGCGACGCCGGAGCGTGTTCAATCGGCTTTTGGAGAGTCGATGGGCCGAGCGACTCAGCTATGAACAGTATCGAGAGAAGGTTCGGCATGTGTATGACGGGCCTCGGGGGGCGATTTTGGCCGTCTGTAGTATGCTTTCGGGCCATTTGGCTTTTGGCGAACGGCTTCTCCGCGAGCGACGGTTCGATCTTCGCGGTATGCGGAATATCCTAGATGTGGGCAGCGGAGCGGGACAGATCGCCCAACATTTGTTGAAATATGCCGATCCAGAGGCCCGGATCACCTGCATCGATCTTTCCTGGGAGATGTTGCGCCGGGCACGGCGCCGACTTCAGAGCGATCGGCCTGGGTATCTGGCGGCCGACATGTGCCGGTTGCCCTTTGCCGACCAGGTCTTCGATTGCGTTACCTGCGGTTATGTGCTGGAACATGTGCCGGATCCACGCATAGGACTGTCGGAACTGGCCCGGGTCATGCAGCCGGGCGCCAAAATGTTGCTCCTGACAACCGAAGACAATTTCTCCGGCGCCTGGACGAGTCGGGTCTGGTGCTGCCGAACTTACAACCGCCAGGAACTCCGCCACACCTGCGAATCCTTAGGCCTGCGATGGCGGCAAGAGCTTTGGTTTACAAAAATGCACCGTTGGATCCGGGCCGGCGGCATCTGCGTAGAAATTGTCAAAGAAGGCGGCTAAGGTTCGACGAGTCGCCGACGGTTCATCACCATTCTGTCATAGCCAGCCCGCTTGCCGATACCATGCCACGGTTTCTTCAAACCGTTGGTCCAAACTGGCCCCAGGCGCCCATCCTAATTGCATGGCCGCCTTTTCCGCCGAACAAATCCAGTGCCCCGCGACCGCCTCGCGAATCTTGTCGAAATTGACGTAGTTGGGTTTGCCGCGGAGTCGGCTGACCGCTTCCACCCCGGCAGTAATCGTCCACAGCAGAGGCAGGGCCACATAACAGACGGCTACTTTACAGCCCATGGCGGCGGCCATTTTGCGTCCCATCTCGGCAAACGTAGGATGTTCCCCGCTATCGGCAAAATAGATGCCGAGGCTTTGCTGCTCGGGGGATTGGGAATTTTGGAGTCGTTCGCCTCGCTGGGCGGCCTGAAGCATCAATTCGGCCAAGTCCGCCACGTGAATGAGTGAAAATCGCCGCCGACACCAGCCCGGGACAAAATGCAACCGAAACCGCTGGATACATTTGAACCATTCCAGGCAAGCTCGATCCCTCGGCCCAAAGATAATCGGCGGACGCACAATGGTGATGGGAACTTGATGGGCCCAGCGACGGGCCGCCTCTTCGCCCGCCAATTTGCTTCGGCCATAATGGGAAATGGGCTGAGGTGAATCCTCTTCTTTCACAGGCCGACCATGCCGAGCCGGCCCAGCAGCCGCCAACGAAGAAACCACCACCAAAATCGGCGGACTCGGGGCCACCCGGGCGCAGGCCTCCGCCATCACCCCTACCCCCTCTCCGTTGACCCGATAAAACTCCTCCTTATGCAACACCCGAGTCAGCCCGGCCACATGATACACTACCTCCTGCCCCTGGACCAGCTCGGCCAGACTTTTCGGATCCGTTAGCTCCCCGTAAACCAGCCGAACCCCTAACCGCTCCAAAAGCTCCGTCTGCGAACTCCGACGTACTAAACAGCTTACCGTCTCCCCACGGGTCGCCAACGTCTCGACCAAATGCGACCCAAGAAAACCACTCGCACCGCTGACCAATACCTTTGCCATCGCCTCATTCCATTCTAAAAACCCAAATGCCCACCCTGCCCGAAATGGTAAGGATATGCTAATATACCAAATTAGGGTTTCCCAAAGAAACGGTTTTCCGAGGGCCTGGAGGGGTGTTTTTGAAGATTTTTCTGGAGGCCGGGTTGGCTAGTCTGTAGGCCTGGAGAATGGCTTTATCCCCAACCTATTGAGCAGGGTAGGGGAAACTCACGCAAGATATAGTCTGTTAAGAGACATTCAGCTCCCTATGGGCTGCAGGAGAGAAGTGGAACTCTGGCGGGACACCCCTTTGGAGAGGGACAAACCTATTTGGGGCGGTGGTGGGGAGACTTCTCCGAGGAGAAAGAAACCCCCGGCCTCCCCTTCAGAGGTATATCTAGCCAAAAGATTGCGGATTTTTCTCTTGGAAGAGAAAATAAGCAGGCAGTGTCTAGAAGGGGCGGGAAGAATTAAATATAATGCATTATAATAGTTGGAGTGGAGGGTTTTCCGGCCAGTCGGAAAGGGCTTTGGCCAGTACAAGCTCTCGTAGGGAGGAACTGCTCATGGGGAGCTATCGTAACCGCGGCGGGTTTAGCGATGTAAGGGCGACTCAAGAGGGTAGGGGCCAACGGGCATTAGAAGAACCAACCTCTCTCCCCTCTGGGCGGAAGTATAACACCTTCCGCCCGATGCTCCATGGTTTCACCCTGGTGGAACTGTTGGTGGTGATTGCCATCATTGGGATTTTGATTGCACTGCTGTTACCGGCGGTGCAGGCGGCCCGGGAAGCCGCCCGGCGTGCCCAGTGCGTCAATAACCTCAAACAACTGGCCTTGGCCTGCCACAACTACGAAAGTGCATACAAATGTTTCCCTATCAGTATCAGTCCGTGGCAGGAAGGTCCCCGGCCAGCCGCAGAGACGAATGGTAAAGGATGGATCATCAGTATCCTTCCCTACATCGAACAGCAACCCCTCTTCGACCAATGGAAAGCCAAAGGGGGCTTTAACGGCACCTTTAGCGACACCGGCGGCATCCGACGCTCTGAATGCCGGGACCTGATTAACCAGCCCCTGCCCGTGCTCATCTGCCCCTCCGATCCGCAGGCCCCGATGCTTTCGAAAAATGAATATCAATGGTCGAATATTGAAGTAGCTACCACCAATTACAAAGGGGTCATCGGCGATACCCGCATGGGTGGCAGCGCCAGCATGTGGCAAGGCACCGAACCCGATTGCCATAACACCGTCGGCTGCAACGGCATCTTCTATCGGAACAATTATCAGGAGCCGATCAAGTTCGGCCATATTCTCGACGGCACCGCCCACACCTTCTTGATCGGCGAAGATGTGCCCCGGTACAACGCCCACTCGGCGGCCTATTATTCCAACGGCGATTATGCCAGTTGCCATGCACCGCCCAATTTCTTCCCCGACGAAACCACCGTAACCCGGGACCATTGGTGGAATGTCATGTCTTTCCGGAGTCTGCATCCGGGCGGAGTGAATTTCGCCAAAGCCGATGGCTCGGTCACCTTTATCTCCCAAACCATTGACCAAAAACAGTATCGGGCCTATTGCACCAAAGCCGGCAAAGAAGTTGTCCAACCCGTAGAATAAATCCCTTCCACGGTTTGTTCTTCTGTTGGGGCACTATCTTCCTTCTTCCTTTTTCTTTAGTTGCACGTTTCCCTTTCCAAGGAGTCGGACGCATGGCCTACGGCAAACCGCAAAACGGGCAGAAATGGACTTGGCTTTTGCTGGCGATGGCTGGGGCCGGATTGGTCGGCTGTGGCCAAAAAGAGAACTTGGTTTCTGTATCCGGCACGGTCCTTTTGGACGGAAAACCTTTAGACGGCGCTACGGTAACCTTTCATCCGGTCAAAGGCGGCCCCGTAGGAAGCGGCATCACCGATTCGGCGGGTCGATTCACCGTGATGACCGGCGTCTCCAAAGGTCTGAAACCCGGGGAGTATATCGTTACGGTGCAAAAGACCGGAGAGGCCCCAAAGCAAGACATCCGTACTCCGGAGACGCCTCCGCCACTGTTAACCCCGCCCAAATACGCCCATCCGAGGTCTTCCCCTTTGAAATACACGGCGCCCGGCGGACCGGCCAACTTCGAGCTCTCTTCTAAATAACCCGACATTTCCGCCGGATGCCAATGGGTTCCCACATGCGTTTCCCCTGGGCCGCGGCTATCCCTAGGATGACAGAAGGGATCCGATCCCTCGACGTCGGGGGGCCTGCTTGTCCAGGAATCGCCTGGTGGACTTATTGCTTCCAAGGGTTTTCAGTTGTACTTGCTTTCCCGAAGTTCCCAGGATGATTCTCTTTATCCCCTGCCCTGATCAAACACGAACATTTCGACCTCAGCTTGTTCGGCAGGGTGATAGCGTTTTCGGGCCTCGGTCAGTAAGCAGGCCTGCCAGCCGGTAAGTTCTTCCGGCGTTCGGCCACCTACGCGGAGAAAGGCCCGTTTGGCCCGTGGGGAAGCCGTAATGGCTGCCAACTGACGGTATCCCCGTTGCCGGAACCGCTCTAGGGCCTCAGATAAGAGGAGTTGTCCCTGTTGGGAGTCCTGATGGTTTTCGCCGACGATAAAGCCGCCCAAATACAAGGCGCCTGGCGCCCCAGGCACCTCCTGGCCATGCACTTTGCCGATGAGCACTCCTCGATGCGTTAGTAGCAACGTCCAAGGCAAAAGCCGCTCCAACTCCGCCAGGTCCAACGGCTTCACATACGGGGTGCCTTTCGGAGTGGTGAACCGGAGCGATTCCTGATGCAGGCGTTCGATCTCCTGGAGGTCTTTGGGCCGAGCATATTCCACATGATGGCTTTGAAGCCGTTCGATCATCGTGCCTACACCGGTTCGGGTGAGCACCTCTTCGAGCAATCGGCCATAAGAGACGATATGGACCTGGGGGACGCCACCGGCCACGGCGCGAATGGCGGCATGAACTTTCGGTACCAGCTCCGGGGCCACCAGGGGGCTACCATCCGGTCGGTGTCGGGTCAACAGACACAGGAGTTCTTCCAAGTCGGCAAAGCTAAGTTGCTGTTGCCCTCCTTTGGCGCTGGGAAGCCAGATGCCGTCCGTCTGCGCCAAAAGAAGCAGCTTCTGCGCCTGCAACTCCACGGCCAAATCAGCCGCCAGCCCCACCGAGGGAATATGCAAAAACTCTTGCCGATCCGTTTGGCCGCCAAAGCCCAAAACCGCCAACTCCCCCCGGTCCAAAATCTCTCGAACGGCCCCGAGGTTTAAATCCGTAATGACCCCCGTGCTCTGATGGCCTATACGCCGCTCCGCCCGCACCACCCAGACCGGCAGCAGCATGGCCGGCATTCCGATTGTCTCGCTCAAATAGACCAGCGACTGACCGATCCGCTGGCGCTCCTCGGCCAACCGGGCCAATGCCCCCTCCGGAATCACCAGCCGATTGGTCTCCGGATGCCGTCGGACGCCATAGTGAGTTTGCAATTCCTCCAAGAACCAGGCCGGTTTACCGAAGACCAACACCACCCGAATCCCATGACGCAACAGGTCCTGAATGCCCTCCAGGACCGAAAGCATACTGGGCGTCGTATCGACGGCCTGGTCCTCGGCCTGAATGATAAACGTT
>Ga0272448_1001944_pt1 | contig 26916 bp, 32 predicted proteins | sample YNPCB0191_FD_202220 | JGI IMG/M metagenome (GOLD analysis project Ga0272448, IMG submission 202220) | Hot spring sediment microbial communities from Yellowstone National Park, WY, United States - YNP-CB-019-1 | ecosystem: Environmental > Aquatic > Thermal springs > Hot (42-90C) > Sediment... | reverse complement strand
CTCAATATAATAATCTCCTTCTGGCTCATCATACCCTCCTTTTTTCTGGAGGGTATTATTGTAGCATAGTTTAGAATATGAAATTTCTAAATTGCCAGAATATGAAATTATTATATTGCGGTTACAAGCAAAATAGGGACGGTTCTCAATTCAAAGCGAAACCTGTCCCCAATTTTAAGAAAAAGGTCAATTTTTCTCTTATTTAAGATAAAAAATTAAGGAAAAGTCTTATAAAGTAAACTAAAAAGAAGGGGTTGGGGGACAGTTCTGAGAACAAATTCAGAACCGTCCCTCTTCCATACAGAGATAGAGGTAGAGGTTTTTGTTGATTTTTTGAATATAACTTTTTATTTTTTGATAGATCTCTTGCCTTAGTTTTAAAGGATAGCGCAGTTTGTTATCAAAACCTAAGATTAATTCTTCATCAAGGATTTTATTTTGGGGAAATCTATTTTCAATTACCTTCTTTAAAGAAGGATTAAACCTTAAAGTTCCTAAACTTATCCAAAGGATATCCTTAGGTTTTATTTTCTCAAAAAGATAATCAAGCATCTGCTGATAATCTTTAAACCAGCCGGAATAATAAATAATCGGGTCTAAATGGAATCCCAATTTAAAGCCTGCCTGAGCGCATTTTAAGGCAGAGTCAATTCTTTCTTTTAAATTAGCGGTATAAAATTCATTTTCCTTGATTATTTTTTGAGGATTTAAGGACCAAGAGACAACGATATTTTTTGCAGGCTTTAAATTTAGGAGATTCTTTATATTTTTACTTTTGGTTTTAAATTCAAAATAAATATCGGGGTATTTTTTAAAGAATTCTGCTATGGGATATGAATATTGGGTTATCTCATCAAAGCATAAAGAATCAGTAAATTCACCACTGCCTATCCTTAACCCTTTAGGAAAGTTTAGTTTTTTAAAATAATTAAAAAAATCTTCAAGATTTGCGGGAAATAAAATTCCGGAAAAATTGGTATATCCCTGTAGATAACAATAGACGCATTCATAAGGACAGCCAAATCCTAAATTAAAGATAAAATAATTACAACTAAAGGCTTTCTTTGTGCAGGGGCATCTTTTTATAAAATCAAACCTTTCTTTAACGATAAAAAATTTTTGCGTTCTTAAATTGTAATCTTTTAAACTGTATCGCTTACTTTTAAGATAATCCTTTAAAGAGTCTATTTTTAAAACTTTAGCCAAAGGAAAAAATTCCTTAAATCTTTTTACTAAATAACTATCCTCAACTTCTTTCTCCACATAAATATATTTAGGATAAATTTTAAATTTTTTTATATTTAATGCATTTTCTTTTTCAATCTCTAATTTTGGTAGATAAAAACGAGGATTAACTTCTGTAGATAAAGTATAAGGGTATCTTCTTTTAAGTAAGTATTTTTTAATTAAAGCGAAGTTTTTACCTTTTAGGTCCTTGGCTATCTTTAGAAAGGAAGTTTTTTCTCTCTTTGAAATCTCATATAAAAGGCGCAGGATTTCATTTTTTTTATTTATCCCAAAATGAGAAAAATTTTTCTCTATGAATTTTTTAAGGCAGGTAATATCAGGCATTACTTGGAAGAAGAAAAATTAAAAATGCCGGGGGTCAGAATCGAACTGACCACGCCTGCCTTTTCAGGGCAGCGCTCTACCACTGAGCTACCCCGGCATTTATTTCTTAGCTTCTTCAATAATCCTTACAAACAAATCCTGCGCAAGGCTTAAATTAGGCAGATGATACTTCCTTGCAGATACTCTTATACGATTAAAATTTTTGGTTAAACGCACAATTCTAATCCAGACTCGACTGGAATCAACTTCTGCCTGAATAATCCCTCGGGCATAATCTTCAATAACTGGTCTTCCCCGATAGCGTATTAAAGTAAGGGAAGCATTCCATAACTTATCAAAATCGGTTTCCGTTTCTGCCTGAACTGTATCTTTACTTACTGCATAGCCTCCCAATGCTCCCACTGTTCCACCAATAATTAAAGGTGCGCAACCAGAAAATAATATACTAAAACCAAAAAATAAAACAAACAATCTTTTCTTTGCCAAGTTTTATCCCTCCTTTTGTTTAAATATTTTAACAAAACAAAAAGAAAATAGCAAAATAATTATTAACCAAGAAATACCCATAAAAGTCCAACCCAAAACGTTCATCTTAATTTCTCCTCTAAAATTCTTTTCTTTCTCCAGGCAATGTTTACTAAAATTGCCAAGACTAAAAAGATAATTACCAGACACAGACGAGTAATCATCACATATCTATGTGTTTCAGAAGATACGCCTTTCATCATTATTACTGGAAGCCCCTGCTGGATAAACCAGAAACCCAAAATGAAGAATAAAAATAAAGGAGTAATCCATTTGATAATAAATTTATAAATTTTAGGTATATTCATCTGTGCTCCCCGATGAATCTCCTCCCAGGCACGCTCCATCCCAAAGACCCAGACAAAAAGAATTGTCTCAATTGTCCCAAATAAAACTAAAGAAAAGGTTCCTCCCCAGAAATCTAACTCATCGACTACTCCTTTTCCCAATAAAAATATTGCGGGCTGACACAAAATAAAAGTAATAATTCCGAAGATAGAGACCGCTTTTTTTCTTTCAATATCAAACTCATCTTCTAAGAAAGCAATTGCTGGTTGTGCCAAAGAAACTGAGGAAGTAATCCCTGCCAAAAACAAAAGGAAAAACCATAAAAAACCAAAGAGATTTGCCAAAGGTAGATTTTTAATTACCAAAGGCATAGTGACAAAACCTAAATTAAAGGCACCAGATTGGGCAATCTCTTTAATTGCTACTGGCCCAAAAAAGGCAAAGGCAGCAGGAATTACAATACTTCCTCCTAAAATCACTTCCGCAAATTCATTTGTGCTTACTGCGGACAGTCCCGAAAGTACCACATCATCGCCATAGGATAAGTAACTGGCGTAAGTTAAAATTACCCCAATCCCCACCGATAAAGTAAAAAATATCTGCCCTGCAGCTGCCAGCCATACTTTTGCATCTTTTAAAGAAGAAAAATTAGGATTCCACAAAAATCCCAAACCATTATTTATATTCCAAGTAGGTTGATTTGGATTAGGAGCACCTAAAGTAAAAACCCTAATTAATAAAATTAAAGCACAACCTAAAAGTATCGGCATTCCCCATTTTGCTAAACGCTCTATACCCCTACGGATCCCAAAATAAACTACACCAATATTAAGAAAAAAAGTAATTAAAAAGAATATATAGGCAGGCAAAAGCGAATTAAAATATTGGTTTTTCTCTAATCCCTGGAATCCTCTTAAAAATGCCTGCATAGAAGTTTGCTCAGAAATATTTAGGTATTTTCCCGTTAAAGAAAAGAAACTGTAAGCCAAAGTCCAGGATTCAATATAGGTATAATAAATAAAGATAACTAAAGGACCAAATATACCAATTACCCCAAAGTATTTAATAAAACGGTTCTTCTGCCAGATACTATGGAATATACCTGGAGCAGTACCGTGCTCAAAACCACCACCGTATCTACCCAAAGTCCATTCAATCCACATTAAAGGGATACCCAATAAAAATAAAGAAATAAAGTAAGGAATCATAAAGGCACCGCCACCGTTTTGGGCTGCCTGCACAGGAAAACGCAAAAAGTTACCCAATCCTACTGCAGAACCCGCAACCGCCATAATCACACCAATTTTAGAACCCCAACTTTCTCTTTTTTTTATCTTTGACATAGGATAAACAAATTCTCTAATAAATCAACGGTCTTTTTTATCTCGCTACTTAGTCCTCTTTTAAAAACAATACTTTTTGGCTGAATCGCTAAAATAATTATATTTATTTTTAGTTTATTTTGCAAATAATTTATGCCTAAATTTAAAGAGGGATTATGGGTAAAGCCTAAATTTAGAGTGTTTAATTCTTCGGGGCTAAACAATTTAACTTCACCGGGCTTTCCTCCAAAATCTATGGCATCGATGATAAAAAGAGTTTTGGGTTTTTTTTGAATTATCTTTTCTAAATAATTCTCAAAAGCAGTCTCTACATCAAATATAGAAAATTTTGTTTTCTTTTTAAGACGCCTGGCTAAAATTACTCCTACCGCATCATCAAAGCGTAAACTGTTTCCCAAGCCTACAATAAGAGGATCTTTATCTAAATACGGTTTAATCTGTTGATATAAATCATTCATTTATTTTAGAAAGTAAATCAAAGATTTTTTCTTTTGCTAAAGAAGAGGGGCTGGAGATTTCCAATTTTGTTTTCTCTTTATCTAATTCACTGAAAAATATACCTACGGGTGTTGTATCTTCTTCAGATAGATAGAGAGCAACTAAATCTTGAGTTTTTTTATAAATATAACTTTTATTTTCTTTTAGTTTATCTAAGACCTTACGATAAGAACTAAAATAGTCGTAATTTAAAACTAAAACTTTTGCCTCATTTCTTTTTTCTTCTAAAACTTTAGTAGAGATACCTAAAAATCCTCTTCCCATCTCTTTTAAGTTAGCGCAACCCAAAAAAAGAAATAATAAAAATATAAACCATGCTTTTCTCATTTTCTCCTCCTCATTCTGCAATTAATTCTTTAATCTTTTCCAAATTCTTCCTCGCCTCTTCTTCCCCTCTTTTTATAAATTCTTGCGCCTTATGAAACTCAAGCCAATTAAATCCACTTGTATCCGGATGAAGCATGATATCCGCTAAAGTTGATTCTTTCTTTGCAATCTCTGATTGCATTATCTCAATGCTTCCAAAAATAAAATCAAAGATATTAGCCTCTAAAATCCTCTTAATATTAAAACCCCACCATCCAAAAAACCTACCGCTTCTTTTTATGCCAAAAGACTCTTGTTTTTTAGCTCTCATTTCATTATAACCCTTAAGTAGATCTTCTCTTGAAGGAGTTACATTTACCGCAATAATCTTTTTAATCCCTGACTTTACTAAAACCTCAACGGGTAAAGGATTAAATACCCCTCCATCAAGCAAAAGTTCATCTTCAAATTTTATGGGTCTAAAAATTCCCGGAATAGCACAACTTGCCATCACCGCATCTAATAAAGAACCTTTATCGATCACTACCGACTCTTTAGTCTTTACATTGGTAGCCATAATCTTTAAAGGTAGTTTTACATCGTAAAATGTTTTATTACCTAAATATTTCTTTAAAAACCTATATATCTTTCTTCCTCGGATAAAACCTAAATTTGGAAATCCTAAATCCAAAAGACTGATGATCATTTTGGGATCTTTAAATTCTTTGGTAATCTCCTCAATATCATAAGAACTAAAACCTACTGCCCATAAACTGGCAATTAATGCACCGATACTGGAGCCTGAAATCATATCTATAGTAATCTTTTCCTCTTCCAGTACCCTTAAGACACCGATATGGCATAAACCATAAGCAGCGCCTACCCCCAAAGCAAGCCCCAAAGTAACCTCACCTAACTGCCGAGAAATCCTCCTGATTGCTTTAGCATATTCACATTCTGGTTCATCTAAAATTACCCTCTGCGGTTTATTTAACTCTATATGGGGAAGGGTGGCAAATACAGGATGGCCTAAAACTCTTGCTCTTTCTTGATGGCTCAGTTGACTTAAACAATAATCGTTAATTAATATATTGATTTTCTCTTCTCTAAATTCAAATTCTTTTTTCAGTCTTTCTATAAGATGGCTAGTCCTTTTTAATTCTACTATATCCGGACCAGTCAAGATATGAATAAGGTCAGACTGATTAAGAATATCAAATATCTCCTTATCCATATAAGAAGGAAGGTCTACGATGATATAATGATAATCATTTACCAGAATACTTAAAATGCCCAAAAACTTGCTTAAACAGGATTGAGTTTCAGGCTCATAAAAACTACAAATTATATCTATCCCATATTGTGTATTTAAGATAAAATCCTTTAGGTTAGTTGATTCTAAAGAAAAATTGGATAGATCGATCCGGGGATACTCTTTTTTTATCTCAAAGAAATCCAAAATAATCGGATAACTCTCTTTAAGCCCCAAATCTAAAATAATTACTGATTTTTTTGTTTCTTTTTTTAATCCCAAAGAAAGATTTACCGCATAAAGAGTCTTACCCATTCCACTGGAGGCACTAAATACAGAAATAATGGTACTTTCAAAGATAGTTTTAGTATGGATATCTTTACGTTTAAGTCTGCGCGATAAAGTTAGACTCAGGTCTATGGCTAAAGAGGGGATTTTTCTTAAGAGATAATCAAAATCGTTCTTTTCAATTTTTATGATAAGACAGTCATTGATGGCTTGCGCAGTTACTGAATGGGGCTCACCCGTAAGCAAAGAAATCATCCCAAAATATTTTCCCCGATGTAGATACTCTAAGATATTTTCACTACCATCAGGATTTTGTGTAGAGATCTTTACCCTTCCAGAAACGATACAGAAGAAAGCGTTGGGTGGGTCTTTTTCTTTATAGATAAACTCACCCTTTTTATACTCAACAATCTCTAATCTTTCTTTTACAATTTCTCTTTCCTTTTTAGAAAGTTCAGAGAATAAAGGTATCTGTTTTAAAATAATATCTAAATCCATTTATAAACAGTTGTTTTTACAGACCAAAGAAAATTTTTTGGCGCTTTCTCTTATCTTTCGCTTAAAAGTAGCATAGTCAACTTCTATCAAACCAAAACGCGGTCCAAAGCCTTTTTCCCATTCAAAATTATCGATTAAAGACCAGTAGAGGTATCCCAAAATATTTATCCCGTTTTCTATAGCTTGATGGATATATTTAAGATGCTCATATATAAAATCCCAGCGCATATTGTCATCGCTTGTAGAGATTCCATTTTCCAAAATAAATACATCTAAATTATAACGCTTAATCTTCAAAAGTAAAGTATAGAGACCTTCCGGATAAATGAACCAACCTAAATCACTTTTAGGTATCTTTTTTAATTCTGGATGATTTTTCGGTAAGAATTCGCTCGTATAATAATTTATCCCAATAAAATCTAAACTTTTATTTTTTACCAAAATATCTAAAAGCATAAAGTTAAAAAAATAATCTTTAAAATTCTGAATAAATCTATAGTAAGGATTATTATTCAGACAAAAAAATCCATGCAGGTGTTTGGCAATGCTTACAAAAGGAAATTCAAGATTTTTTTCTTTATAAATCTTATGGATCAAATGATATGTTTTTATATGTAGAGAAATCAATCTCTTATAAACCTTAATGGCTTTAAAAAGAGACTTCTCTTGAGGAGGCCAGATACCTCTTATATATCCATAATAAATATAAACCATCGGCTCATTTATAGTAATCCAGAATTTTACATCTTTAGCTAAATAGGAGACAACTTTTTCTACATAACGCAAAAAATAAAAAACTGATTTTTTATTTAACCAACCTCCGGTTTTGGCAAGCCAATTGGGTAAGGTAAAATGGTTTAAAGTAACTATTGGCTCTATATTCCTTTCTCTTAAAGCACTAACTACATCTTTATAATGTTTAATTTCTTTTTCATTAAAATTATCTTCTTGGGGCTGGACTCTTGCCCATTCAATAGAAAAGCGGTGGGCATTGTGGTGAAGAGCTTTGGCTAAATCAAAATCCTCTTTATAAAATTCATAGTGTTTAGTGGCGCTACCCGAAGGCATAAATTGCCACCAATCAGAGTAAATATTATTTTCCTCAACCTGAAAACTGGAAGTAGCTGAACCCCAGAAAAAACCTTTGGGAAATTCGTACATATTTTTATATTATACAATAAATTTTAAAAATGTAATTATTTAATCTTTAGGTAGTTTCGGTAGGGATTCAGAAGGGGTATTATTTAAATATCTGCTCAATAATTCCCAAGTCTTAGGACCAACTTTCCCGTCGACTTTTAAGTTATTCTTTTCCTGAAATTCTTTGATCGCTTTTAAAGTCTTCGGCCCAATTACTCCATCAATAGGACCGTTATAAAAACCTGCATTTTTTAAGGCGGTTTGAATTTGTTTATTGGTAGGTTTATAGGGTCCAGGGGGTGGAAGAAAAATGGGTGGTTCTTCTTTATTTAAGGTAAGGTTTTGTTCTTCAGAAGTAATATTAGTAGTATTAATAAGAGAGGCGATCTCTGGAGAGATGGGTTCTTGTTTACTTAATTCAGGAGTTTTTCTTTTACAGCCAAGAAGGATAAATAAAAAAAGTAAAAATAAAAAAGTCTTTCTCATTTTAAGACTTAAGTACTACTTCTCTTCTACAGCGCGGACATAATAATTTTATACGGTCAGAGCGCAAAAATTCTTCTTTTCTTTCAGGGACTTCTTTTAAAGGATATTCGGGATTTAAATAAACTGCCAAGAGGGAAGTATTGGCAAAAACTAAAGGACCTAATCTTTTTGCCACCCAGATTATCTGCTCATAAGGAGCAATTTTCTCTCCGCAACATTCACAGAGAACTAAATCTTTGGAGATCTCCTGCTTAAGTTGTTCTCTTTTTTCGGTAACCGCTAAATCGAATTCTTTGGATAAAATAATCCCTTTTCCTGTTAAACAATTTGCCTGACAGTTTCCGCAAAAAATACATAAATCCCAATGAATAGTTAATATGCGTTTATTGCCTACATCCTTCATCTCAATGGCACCTGCAGGACAGACCTGAGAACAGGCACCACAACCGATACAGTCAGGCTCATGAAATTCCGGTTTTCCCCTAAACCTCTCAAAAGGCTTATGTGGCTTAAAAGGAAAATCCGTAGTGTAAGGACCTTTAAGTAAAGCCCTGATTGCCTCTTTTAATTCTCTTAATTTTGGATACCTCATTTTAGGTTTTAAGGTATTAAGGTTTTTAGGTATTTAGGTATTTCAATACCTTAACACCTCAAACACCTAAATACCTTCTTTATCTTCTTCATACTTATCACAGACACTTTTTTCCCAAAGTTTTACTCCTGACTTATGCGCACCTCTTGCCAAAGCATGGGCAGATACTGGAGCAGTTAATAATAAAAATATAATACATAAAATTGCCTTTATCCCTGTAGAAGTAAATCCCTTAAAGAGAAAAAGCCCAAATAGAATACTGCAAGTTCCTAAAGTAACACTTTTGGTAGAAGCTTGCAAGCGGTTATAAACATCAGGAAGTCTAATCAGTCCTAAACAGCCAAAAAAATCAAAAGCCAAACCGATTATTATAAAAATTGTGCCTAAAAATTCATTCATCAAAATTCCTTCCCTCTAAATATTTTGCCAAAGCCAAAGTAGAAATAAAACTCTGTAAAGCCCAGGCAATACCAATATCAATATACCAGTCCCTTCCCGTAGGGATACCCAATATAGCACAGAAACCCAAAACTAAAATTCCCAAGATATCAATGGCTACTGCTCTATCTGCAGGTGTAGGCCCTCTTAGGATACGCACCAGACAAAATAAAGCACAAAGTAAAAGAACAAAGAAACTGCGCTTAAGAAATTCTGACTGCCATTTTAAAACTGAAGGGAAATCATAAGAGATGACAATAAATAAGATAGCGAAAATCAAAATCGTACCACTTAACCAACGAATTCTTTTCATCTGTGTAATGTATTATGTGTAATGTGTAATGAAAAATTTATCAAACTTATCACATTTAACATCACACATTAAACCTTTAACAATATTATTCAAAAATCCTCTTAAGTATTTTCTCAAATCTTTCCACAATTATCTTAGTTGCCTTTTGGATATCTTTATCTTTTACATCAATCCAGTGGATATATAAAAAGCCATTCTCTTGGTCAATATCTACACTCATTGTTCCCGGGGTTAAAGTTATCGAATTTGCCAAAAAGGTTAAACCGGTCTCTGATTTCAAAGTAGTCTTTACCTTAACTATTCCCGGATTTATGGGTAAATCTGGATGAATTACCCGATAAGCAACATCGATATTTGCTTTAATACATTCCCAGATAAATAAAGGAATATAATATAAAAACCAAAGGTATCGAAATGGATTTAAAAAATGGTGCGGTCTTTTTACAAACATATCACCAATTAAAAATGAAACTAAACCTGCTACTAAAATCCCAATTATAAAATGTTGTCTATCCGGTGGCCAGGATAAAAGAAGCCATACTAGTAAACCAAGGATAAATAAAATTATTCTGCTTCTCATTTTAGGTTTTAAGGTATTAAGGTTTTTAGGTATTTAGGTTTTCTTTCAACACCTTAACACCTCCAACACCTAAATACCTATTTAACTGCTTGAAAAACTAAATTAGCATAATTTTTGCCATTTAATAAAACATCAACTGCAGACTGCAGAAAACCTCTAAATTGAGGTGTGATTAGCAAACCACCTAATATACAGATAAAGGCCAAAGTTAACATCGAAAGACACATCGCTAAAGGCACCTCTTTTATTTTTTGCCATTTTTCATTTAGTTTTCCAAAAAAAGCATATTTCTGTACCTTCATAAAGGAGGCTAAAGTTAAAATACTTGCAACTATTGCACAAAAAGCATAACCAAAATGTTTTGCTTGAATACAAGCTAAGATAATTATTAATTTACTGAAAAAACCATTAAAAGGAGGAATTCCCGCAATAGACATCGAGGCAATCAAATTTGTATTAGCAGTTATAGGCATTTTATTTCGCAGTCCGCCCATTTCTTGCAAATTACGCGTGCCTAATTCATATACTACCGCTCCTGAATTTAAAAAAAGTAAAGACTTAAATACTGAGTGATTAAACAGATGAAATAACCCACCCAAAATACCTAAAGGTGTGCCCAGTCCTATTCCTAATATAACATAGCCAATTTGACTTATGGAATGATATGCTAACAATCTTTTAAAATCCCATTGCGATAAAGCAAGGATTACTCCCACCAGCATAGAAAGCGCTCCTAAAAATATCAAAAGAGAAATTAAAATATTACTTATATCTATTATATTAAAAATCAACCTTATAAGTGCATATATTCCCAAAACTTTAATCAACACTCCCGAAAGCATTGCGGAAATCGAAGCAGGTGCGGAAGGATGGGCATCGGGAAGCCAGGCATGAAAAGGAACTAATGCAGATTTTAACCCAAAACCCATTAAAAATAAAACCAAAATAAAATTTAAAAGGAATCTATTTTGTTTAGAAGCCAAAACTAAAGAAATATCTGCCATATTTAAAGTAGAGGTATAACTATAAAGTAAAGCAATCCCTAATAAAATAAAACTTGAAGCAACCGAACCCATTATAGCATATTTAAAAGAGGCTTCTAATTCTTCTTTTTCAACCCCAAAGGCAACTAAAGCATAAGAAGAAATAGAGGCAATCTCTAAAAATACAAATAAATTAAACAAATCTCCGGTAATGATTACTCCGTTCATTCCTGAAAGCATCAGCATAAAAAGGGTATAAAATTTCCACTTATCGGTATATTTTTCCATATAACTGAGAGAATAAATTATAACCAAAAGACTAATCAGATTTACCGTAACTAACATAAAGGAACTCAGGCCATCTAAAACCAAACAAATTCCCAAAGGAGGAATCCAGCCACCCACTTTGTAAATAGATATTTTAGTATTGAGTATTGAGTATTGAGTATTGAGGGAAAGTAAAAAAAGTACAAGACAGGAAAAACTAGAGAAAACATCCCCCATTCGCCTAAAGAATTTCCCTAAAAGAGAAATCAAAAATGCGCTGGCTAAAGGTATGGCTACAAATAAAGGCAATATCATATTAGGTTTTAAGGTTTTTAGGTTTTAAGGTTTTTAGGGACACTCTTAACACCTCCAACACCTAAATACCTAAACACCTCCAACACCTATCCTTTCAGTTCCCTAATCTTAGTAATATCAAAGGTTGCGTATTTCTCATAAAGCCTGATAGCAATTGCTACTAAAAGCGCAGTAACTGCCAGACCAATAACAATCGCAGTTAAAACTAAAGCCTGCGGTAAAGGATCAACCATATTAGAAATTACCTGTTCTTTTGCCAAAATGGGTGCTCTTCCATATCGATGATAACCAATAAGAATAAAAAATAGATTTACCGCATATTCCATAATCCCCAAACCAATAATAATCTTAATGATATTTCTTTTTCTTAATACCGCATAAAGACCAATAATAAAAAGGACAAAACAAAGAAAATATTCAGTCATTTTATTTTTTTTTGGTTTAAACTATGAAAGGTAATCAAAACTAAAAATATCATAAAAAGCCCTGCTCCCACTTTTAAGCAAATCGCAATATTACATAAAGGAATAATCCCTGCGCTAAAAAATTCAAATGCTTTTCCTTTATTTAAAAAATTAAAAAAGAAAAAACCACCCAAAAATCCTAATAAAGCAATCCCCAAAAACATAATTGCACCCACTGACTCTAAAATTCCTGCTTTTAATTCATCTAATTTTTTTAAAGCAAATTCTTTTCCAAAAGCAAGCATAAGATGGATAAAAGATAAAGCAATAATTACTCCACCGGCAAAACCACCACCCGGAGAAAGATGCCCATGTAAAACGATATAGATTCCATATAAAAGAATTAGACCCACGGTAAGGCGAGTAATTGTCTTTACAATTAAAGTCATCCCTTTATTAGGTTTTAAGGTATTAAGGTTTTTAGGTTTTAAGGAGTTCATTTTCGTTTCTTAGATATAAAAGAATTTAATTGTGGTAATAAATTTTCTAACTCTCCTAATAATATTTCATAATCTTGAGATTTAATTAATTTTCTATTAAGGGCTCTGCGAAGCCAATATTCTGTTTCTTCTAAAGACGCTCGAGCATAGTAATAAAAATTTAAACCCTCTTTTAAATGATAACGGGCATAACCCTCAGCTATATTTGCTCCAATAGAATCAGCAGCACTTACTAATTGCCTTCCAATTGTATCTTTCATAAAATAATCCCATTTACTAACTATATTCCAAATTTTATCAGCTATCTCTTCAGCTTGTTTTAATATCCTTAAATCCTTCGCTCTCTCAAACACCTTAATACCTCCAACACCTTAACACCTAAATACCTATTTTATTCTTCCCACTTTTCTTATTACCGCCAAAACTCCTATCACCGCGGTAAATAAAACTGTTGCCTCACCCAATGTATCATAGGCTCTAAAATCTAAAATAATTGAAGAAACTAAATTCACTGCGCCTGTTTTTAAGAGTCCATCTTTAATATAATTTTGAGATATTTTCATTATCGGATTTCCAAAAGGAGGAAGTTCTTTTAAAGCAAAATAACTAAAAAATAAAAACACCGCCACAAAAACTAAAGTAGAGATAGTATTAAATAACCATCTGCCGGAAGTAGAAAAAGGTAAATCTTTTTTTATGGTAGCGCGGATCAAAATGATTAAACAGAGAATTTCTACCACCAATTGTGTAATCGCCAAATCCGGTGCTTTCAATATTAGAAAAGCCAAAGAAAGCCCCAATCCCACTGCACCTACTGCAATTACTGAAGAAAGTAAATCCTTAATCTCTACCGCTATAATTGCCGAAAAAATCATAAAGATTAAAAGTAGATTTAATTCCATCATATTTAGGTTTTTAGGTTTTAAGGTTTTTAGGTTTTAAGGAAATACTTAACACCTTCAACACCTTAATACCTTAATACCAAAAATAAGACAATCATTCCCAACAGACACCAAACCAAATATGTGGGCAAAACTCCATTATGTAAGAACTGTAAAAATCCCCCTATCTTAAAGATAAATTTTTTTGTCTGTTCATAAATATCGAAATAACCTTTTTCTGCCTTTAGATATATTTTTTTAAGTAAATTTAATTCTTTTATAGTATTGTAAAATTCAACCCCAGAAACACGCGAAACTTCTAATGCCTTGGTTTCACTACCTAAATATAGATCATCTTCTCTAAAAGAAATTTTATTTATACCAAAAATAATTAAACCTAAAATCAAACCCAAGAGAATAAGAAATGTGGCTAAATTGGGAAGCCAGATTCCTAAAAAGTCAGTAGTCAGTAGCAAGTAGTGAGGAGCAAGGGAAGGTAGAATAAAATATTTTAAGGGAATTTGGAAAGCAAATACACCAAAAATAATACAAAGAATTGCCAAAATAATACAAGGGATAAACATCAACCAAGAAACCTCATTGGTTCTTTGATTCGTCTGCTCTTCTGTCCGTTGACCTAAGAATATGGCATGGGTTAATTTTAAAAATGAAGCCAAGGTTAAACCTGACCCAAACATGGCTGATACCAAACACAATAATACCAAAACCCTATATACTACATACTGAGTACTACCTACTGTTCTTATCAATCCCTGATAAATCATCCATTTGGAAACAAAACCATTAAAAGGAGGGACTCCAGAAATAGATAAAGAGGCAACTAAAAAACTAATATAACTGATCGGCATAAATTTAGCTAAACCACCTAACTGGTCAAGTTCAGCAGTCTCTTTTTTATATTCTACATTACCACAAGTTAAAAATAAACAGGATTTATAGATAGTATTGTTTAACATATGAAAAATTGCTCCCGCAATTCCTATCGGATTTGCTGTGCCAATTCCTAAAACCATATAACCTACCTGTGATACCGCATGATAACCTAAGAGTCTTTTGGCATTATGTTGGATTAAAGCCATCATCACTGCGGAAATAACTGTAACCGCTCCTACGATTAAAAGAATTAAGTTGATTAGTTGATTAGTTAAAAAGAGATTTAGACTCATCCGGGCTAAAAGATAAATTCCCAATAATTTATCTAAGGAAGCAGGTAAAAATGCAGTTACAGGAACTAAAGCATTTTCTGCACAATCAGGAATCCAAGTATGCAGAGGCATTGCTCCTGCTTTGGCAAAACAGGCAATGGCTAAACAAAGATAAGCAAAAATAGGTGTTAAGGTATTAAGGTTTTTAGGTGTTAAGGAAATCTGGATTTTATCCATTTGAAAAGTGCCAGTGAGATAATAAATAATTCCTATCCCTAAAATCATCAGGCAATCTGAGCCACCCACAATAATAAAGGTCTTTTTTGCTGCCGCAGATGCATCTTTTCCAAAATTTATTAAAAGATAAAGAGTTAAACCTAAAAAACCCCAAAGAATTAATAAAATAATCAAGTTATTTGCCAAAACTACTCCCAAGGAGCAAATTGTGGTTAAGATAATATAGGTATAATATTGAAAACGCGCTCTTTTTATAAATTTTAAAGAATAAAGGATGATCAAAAAAGAAAATAAAATAATAAATCCTGCAATAAAACTATTTAAATTATCCAATTTAAAATAAGGATAAAATCTTTCCATCAACTCACCTAACTTCCTAAAATAATTGGTTAATTTCGTTTAGTTCGTTAATTTCGTTATTTTCGTTATTTTACTTCCTTAAAACCTTAACACCTAAACACCTTAACACCTAAATACCTTAACACCTAAAAACCTAACTCCCTAACTCACCTAACTTCCTTAACTTCTCTGTCTTTTCCTGTGATAATTTTATTAAATCCCAACCATTAAGTATCTTTTTATCGGTATGTTTTTCTAAAACTACAGTTCTTTCTGTACAACAATAACAGGGATCAACTGCTGCCAAAGTAATCGCCGCATCAGAAATTGTTCCTCCTACTGCGGATACCTTATTTGAGGCAACATTCATATAACTGGGTGCTCTAATCTTATGTCTTATCGGCCGGTTTGTTCCATCTGACCTTACATAATGAAAACATTCACCCCGCGGTGCTTCTATCCTTCCAATTCCTTCACCTGGAGGAATTTCTTTTATCTTAGTTTCAATTTCTCCTTTGGGCATTTTATCTAAACACTGACGAATAATCCTTATTGACTCATAAAGCTCTTTAATCCTTACTACAGTTTTAGCAAAAACATCTCCCTCTTTTTCTACAATTACATTAAAATTCACCCGGTCATAAGCACCGTAAGGATCATCCCTTCTTACATCAATATCTACTCCGGAAGCACGCGCAGTGGGCCCAACCACACACCAATCAATTGCCTGCTGTTTAGTTAAAACCCCTACTCCTTTAAGCCGTGCCTTGATTACTGGATCATCCATTATTGCACCATGAAACATATCTACTGCTTTAGCTAATTCATCTAAGGTTTTCTTTAAAGGTGAAATATGCTCATCTAAGATATCCCTTCTTACTCCCCCTGGTTTCATCATCGCATAATGGTTACGGTTTCCTGTGATCATCTCAAAACAATCCAAAATCGGTTCCCGATACCTCCAAGCCCACATCCAAACGGTGTTATATCCAATAAAATGTCCAGCTAAGCCTAACCATAAAAGATGACTGTGAATGCGCTCCATCTCCGCAATTATCGTTCTTATATAGAGGGCGCGCTCGGGAACTTGGATTTTAGCTAAATCCTCTACCGCATTTACATAAGCAAAAGGATGGCTGGTAGAACAGATCCCACAGATACGCTCCACTAAATAAGCCACCTGATCAAAATGTTTATGCTCGGATAATTCTTCAACTCCCCGGTGCATATAACCAATAACAATATCGATATCTACCACGCGCTCACCTTCTACATAAAGCCTAAAAAACTCCGGCTCCTCCTGTAAAGGATGATATGGACCGATAGGAATTATAACTTTGTGTGACATATTTAAATTAGTTTATTCAAGTTATTCAAGTTAGGAAGTTATTCAAGTTTTCTTTTTCGGCGCGAACTACCAATTAAAGCATTTAACATCACTCTTATCTCTTCACATTGAGAATATCTTTGCTTAAATTTTTCTTCTGAAATATAACCTAAATTTTTTATTTTTATATACCAATTTTTACTCTCTACAGTTGAGCGCCTGGCAATGATTAAAAAATGCTCAAATTCTCTTTTAGAGCTTGCTCCTGTAGCTTCCGCAATATTTGCACTAATTGAACTAACCGCATCGATTATCTGTTGAATAATTAAATAAGAAATCTGTGTTTTAGGAAAACTTTTTATATCTTCTACCAAATTATAAAATAGTTTATCAGCTTTCTGCCATACTACTAAATCTTCAAAACTCTTAATCTTTTCTTCCACTCCCTAACTCCTTAACTCACCTAACTCACCTAACTTCCTAACTTTTTCTCAATGGATATTTACTTTCTGGCCAATCCTCATGCAATAATAGATGTTTTAAATTGGGATGGCCTATAAAATTTACTCCCAAAAGTTCCCAAATTTCTCTTTCAATCCATTCAGAAGCGGAAAATAAAGAAGTTAAAGAATCAATCTGGGGATTTTTTTTATCCTCAATTAATACCCTTAAAGAAAATATCTCACCGGTTTTATCAAAACTAAAATGATATAAAATTTCAATCCCTTTGGGTGTATCTACCCCAGAAGCAGTAGCAAATCTTAAACCCATTTCTTTAAATAAAAATTGAGCGGTCTCTTTTAGGTCTTTTGGATTAATAGCAAGATAAATCCTTTTTGGTGAATGCTCGTACCACTCAATTATTTTATCTTTTAACTTTTCTTTTATCTTCTCTTTTATCTCCATCCTAACTTACCTAACTTCCTAACTCACCTAACTCCTTTAATTTTATTTATCAACTTAACTATTCCCGCAATCATTGCCTCCGGTTTGGGAGGACAACCGGGAATATAAACATCTACCGGAATAATCTCATCTAAATTACAAGGACTATTATAGGATTCCCTAAACATTATCCTTCCGCAAGCACAACTTCCTACCGCTACCACTAAACAGGGTTTGGGTGCTTGCGCATAAAGTTTCTTAATTCTTTCTGCAGTTTTATAGTTGGGTACTCCCGTAACCAAAAGACAATCCGCATGCCTAACGCTTCCCACCAAAACTATCCCAAATCTTTCTACATCATAGCGCGGAGTAAGTAAATCCAAAACTTCAATATCGCAGTTATTACAGGGAGAGCATGCTGCATGAAAAACCCAGATAGATTTAGTTAAGGATTTTAGTTTTAAATAGTTCATAGTTCATAGTAAAAATTATAGTCCTAATAATGCTAAAATTATTGCTATTATACCCAAAAAACTTAAAGGTCCCCAAAAAAATTTAAGCACCTGCTCAATCCTAAGCCGGGGATTAGTGTTTTTTAAAAGAATAATTAAAATAACTAAAAATAGATACTTTAAAATTAAAAATCCTAAACTTAAATCCTTACCCATAAAAAGCACAATCAACAATATGGGCATTATATAAAATAAAATTGCCCGCATCAACTTAAAAATAGCCAAAAGTAAGCCTGAATATTCAATTAAGACTCCTGCCATAATCTCCTGCTCTGCCTCAGAAACATCAAAAGGAACAAATCCCAATTTTGCCTGCGTGCATAATAATGCTACCAAAAAAGCAATTGCTCCGGAAAAAGAAAAGATATAAGAACCAGAGCTCATCTGTTGATTTATAATTTCATTTAATTTTATAGAATTTGATTTTATAATCACTACCAGTATAGATAAAATAAAAGGTAGTTCATAGCCCAAAAGTAATTTTATCTCACGGGAAGCTCCTACAGAAGCCAGAGGATTTCCTGAACTCGAGGCACCCAAAATCAAAGCAATTGCGGGAATAACCAAAAGATAAATTACCACTATCAGATCACCTAAAAAACTCTCTAAAGGATTAATTAAAAGTCTGCCTAAAATTGTGCCTACGATTACTACTGCGCAAAGCCCTAAAAATGGAGAAAGAAAAAAACTAAATTTTGCCTGCGTTGGTAAAATTGTTTCTTTATAAAATAATTTCAAAATATCTAAAAAATTCTGATACCAAACCGGACCTTTTCTCCATTGGATGCGAGCAGTAATTTTTCTATCAAACCAACTCGTCATTAATCCTAAAAAAGCACTGAATAAAAATCCGGGAAAAACCAAATAATTAAAAATTATCTTTAACATCTATAATTTATTTTTTCTTTAAAATTAAATCGTCCTTAAGCCACCTGCGTGAATGCACTGCCAAGGATTTACCAATAAAATATATATTCTTCTCGGGGCTCTCCTCTATTTCCTTTACTTCTACTGCCTGATAAGGGCAACTCTTTACACATAAAGGAATTTCCTCAGTCTTTCCAATACAGAAATCACATCTTGAATCTAAATAAGGGATAAACTCCGGCATAATTACTCCAAATGGACAGGCAAGCGTGCAGGATTTACAACTGGTACATAAAATCGTAGAGCGTTTTAATATTCCATCAGGTTGTTTTTCTAAGGCGCTGTGATAACAGGAATTAACACAGGGTGCTTCCTGACACTGCCGGCAAACCAAAGAAAAGGTAGCAAATTCCCTTAAAGAAGTAATCCCGTTATTCTGGGGATGATAGAAATAGCCACAGCAAACTACGCATTCTTTACAACTGCTACATTTTTCTAAATCAACAAATAACCTCTTCATCTTATTAGTTCATAGTTAAAAGTTCATAGTTCATAGTCTAGTCCCAGATATCCTCAATTTCCTTTATCTCTTCATAGCAAAAAACTGGACCATCTTTACAGACATAGAACCTACCCAAACGGCAATGCCCGCATTTACCTAAACCGCAGGACATATTTTTTTCCATCGAGAGAAAAATTTGTGATGGGCTAAAACCTAAATCCAGTAATTTCAAAGTAGTAAATTTCATCATTATCGGTGGACCACAAACCACCGCTACTGCCTTTTTTATCTCTAAAGGTAAATCCTTCAATATAGTAGTTACTACCCCCACATTTCCTTTCCAATTCTCATCACCTACATCGACGGTAAGAAGCATATCCAATTTTTTATTCTTCTGCCAATCTTTATACTCATCCTGATAAAGTAGGTCTTTAGGGGTCCTTGCACCATAGCGTAAGACAATTTTTTTATAATCATCTATCTCATTAAAAAGTGCTAATAAAAGTGAACGCAGAGGCGCCAATCCTACACCTCCACCCACAATTAAAATCTCTTTATCTTTAAATTTTTCCAAAGGATAACCTCTGCCATAAGGTCCTCTTATCCCCAAGATAGTATTTTTGGAAATATTATGTAATTTGAAGGTGACTCTGCCTGCTTTCATAATCGTTACTTCAAAATTTTCCTTTATCTTTGGATTAGAAGAAGGGGTAAAAGGCGCTTCTCCTTCTCCGGGTAAAGTTAGCTCAATAAATTGACCGGTTTGGAAACTAAAATCGCTTTTTGGTTTAAGTAAAAAACTCTTTATATTCGGAGTCTCCTCAATTATATCTAATACTTCTGCCGGAATCGGCTCATAAGGATTGACCATATAACTTTCTAACTCTTTAATAGCGGATAGCGTATAGCGTTTAGCGTATAGTTTTTTATTTCCTTAAAACCTTAATACCTAAATACCTTAAGACCTTAACACCTAAATACCTTAACACCTAAAAACCTAACTTCCTAATTCTCCTAACTTCCTTAAAACTTCCCTTATATCAATCTTTGCGGGACAGACCTCAATACATCTACCACAGCCACAGCAGGCAAGTAAGCCTAAATTCTGAGGGAAAAAATCAAATTTTTTTAAATAACGGTTACGTAACCTCTGATACCTAAATTTTAAAGGATTTGCTCCACCCGCAACTTTGGCAAAATTAGCGTATAAACAGGCATCCCAGGTTCTTATCCGCTCATTGGCATTTCCAAATCTCTCATCAGAAAGCAAAAAACAGTGACAGGTATCACAGACTAAATTACAGCCTCCGCATTCCACACAATTTAAAACATACTCCTTCCATAAAGAAGAGTCATAACTTTTTCTCACCAAAGAAGGAATTTTATCAGTTTCAGGTATGGGATGATACTCAAGATGTTTTTTAAGGGATAAAATAAAATTCTCCCTTTTTTTATCACGGATGGATATTTGGGTAAGGCTGGCAGGTTTAAAATAATGGGAATTAAGCGCAATAATTTTTTTTGCCTTTTCTGAGCCCACCTCTACCAAAAAACCATCATTTAATAAAGAGAAATTTAAATCAAACCCTTCTGTGACATAAGGTAAGATATTCATCGCCAGGCAGAAACATACCTCTTTAAAAGAAGAACAATCACTGGTAATGATAAGGTTATTATTTCTTCTTTCTACATAAAAAGGGTCTTGAACTGTTCCCTCTTTAAAAACGAAATCCTGTATCTTTAAAGAAAATAAATCGCAGTTTTTTACCCCAAAGATAGCCAAAGGTTTATCTTGGGAGGATTTAAAAGTATCAGCAAAATATTTACTGATAGTTTCTTTAAGGGGACTAAAGTATGTCTTTATCGGCTCAAGTGTTCGATAGGGATTAAAAGAAAAATCTTCTTTTTTTAATGCGGAATAATCCTTAAGGAGATAATCAAAAACTCCTACCTCTTGACCAAATGGACAGGATCTTAATTTTTGATTCTCTGACTTTACTGGGACTAAAAGTTCGTATTCAATTTTAAGGCTATCTAAAAAATTAAAAAAATTTTCTTCTTTTAAATAAAAAATATCCATTTTAGTCTAACAATTTGTGAAAATTTTCACAAATTAAATTATATATATTTTAAAAGAATAAATTATTCTGTCAAGTGAAAATTCTTCCAAATTTAAAACCAGACTAGCCAAACAAATAAGGCGCCCAAAAAAACTGCAATTAAGGTAAAAGGAAGGCCAACTTTGAAGAAATCAAAAAATTTCACCTTATAGCCTTCTCTGCGCAAGATTCCTAAGGTGACAATATTACAGGATGCTCCGATAGGAGTGATATTTCCGCCTAAACAGGTGCCAATTAAAAGACCAAATAAAAATGGATAGATAGAGACTCCTAAATTTTGGGCAACCATCTTGGCTACGGGAAGCATCGCCATAGTATAAGGGATATTATCCACAAATGCAGAAATCAAAACCGAAATGCCTACAATTAAAATATAGGAAAATAATACATTTTTGCCACAGAAAATAAAGATATATTTAGCGATATCATTAATTATCCCTTGGGTATTAAGGCTTCCTACTAAAATAAAAATTCCGATTAAAAAGAAAAAGGTATGCCAGTCAAGGTCTTTTTTTAAAGAGATGCTTTCTTTATGGTAAAAACTGTGCCATAAAATCCCAATGATTGCCCAAAGAAGACAGATAAAGGCAATCCCATAGGTAGGCCTATTTTTTAAAAAGGAAAAGAATACTAAATTTAAAACCATCCCCAAGATTAAAAATGTGGGCACCCAAGTTTTTGGTTTTATCTTAAAATCTACTAAAACTTTATCTTTATATTTTCTAAAAAATAGCCACAAAATAAAAAATGCACCTAATGCTCCTATTTCTACTGCAAAGAATATCCCTGGTTTTGAATGTATCCAGAAAAAATCGTTGAAATTCATCTTTGCCTGCATTGCCAAAATTATGGAAGGAGAATCTCCAATCAGCGTGGCGGTTCCTTGAAGATTAGAAGATAGACTTACACCGATCAAAAGTAAAACCGGATTTATCCCTGCTAATTTTGCAATCTTTAAAGCAATGGGAGCAACGATTAAAACTGTAGCCACATTTTCCGTAAAACTGGAGATAAAACCGGATAATATACATACTCCCAAAAAAGCCAAACCTACATTTTTAGCTCTATGGACAATTTTTGAGGCAAGAAAATGGGGAACTTCAGAATAGATAAACAGATGCGAAAGTACCATTGTGCCTAAAAATACTCCCAAGACATTAAAATTTATGGATAAAAATGCCTCTTTTGGGCTGATCGCACCTAAAAAAAGTAATATCGCTACTGCACCAAATACAACCCATAAAGAATTTATTTTCCTATTTAAGATAAGGATATAGGAAATGATAAAGATAAAAAGCGTGATTATTTTTAATGAAATAAAGGAAGCCATATTAAAAAAAACCACACAATAGAGGTAGTAACTAAACCTACGACTAAGCCAATTTTTAACCACCTAAAAAAACTAATTTTTATCTTGCGCTCCTTTTCTAATATTCCTAAAGCTACGATATTGGCGGTTGAGCCAATCAAAGTGATATTCCCGCCAAAACAGCCACCAAATAATAATGCCCACCATAATGGTTTAACCAATAAATTTAAACTCTGCAAGCTCTGAATAATGGGGACAAAAGAAGCCACTAAGACTACATTGTCTAAAATACTTGAGCCAAAAGTAGAAACCCAGAGGATTAAACTCAATAAATAATGGGGATTTTGTCGGGTGGCAAGAACGATTCTTTTTGCCAAAACATCCGTAAAGCCGGTATACTTTAAGGTTCCTGCTTGGGCAAAAAGCAGAAGGAAAAATAGCAAAGTCCACCATTCCACATCCTTCTCAATAAATTCCCTTGCCTTTTTATGTTTCCAAATCATTACACATCCTGCAGAAATTAAAGGAATAATCAACAGAACTGTATTATTTTCCAAATTCAACCCTAACTCTAAACGATGATGCAAGGCGATAAAAAATAAAGTTATACCGAAGATAAATAAACCTATTTTGAGTTCTTTTTCCGGTGGAACAGAGAGAAGTTTAATCAACATCTCATTTGCACCCATTTTTTTAATCTGATTATCCAATATTTTAATGCTTTTACGATACCAAAAAAGCACTATAAAGATAGTAGCCAAAAGGCAGATAAACATCAAAGGAAATGCCCTTAGGATAAAATCCTCAAAAGTAAGTCCGGATTTGGCCGCAATTAAAATCCCAATGGGATTTCCCAAAACCGTGCCGGAGGAGCCGATATTGGTGGCGAAAATAGAGATAATTATAAAAGGGGTTGGCTCTACCTCAAAGTAATCACAGATTTCTAAGATCGCTGCTACCATAAAGATAATGGAGGTAACTTCATCCACCGCACAGGAAAGCAATGCTGAGATAAGACAAATATAAATCACAAATTTTTTGGCGCTAAGGTTGGGTATCCTTAAAATCAAACTCACCAGCCAAGCAAAAAATCCGGTATATTTAAGAAGACCCACCAAAACCATCATTCCCACCAAAAACAAAATAATCTCTAAAGACGCAAACTTTATAAGATTATCCAAATCGATAGTTTGGCTAAATAGTAAAACACTTGTTCCCAAAAAGGCAAAACTTAAACGAAAATCCCAAAAGAAAAGCGTTCCCAAAATAGAAAGGCAAAATATAGAGATACTTACTGCCTGCTTATAGGAAAAACCTAAGGATTTTACTGTCAATCCCAAGATAAAAGAAACAAAAAATAAAACTAATGTCTTAATTAATAGTTTATTTTTTAACATATTAAATTAAACCTACCTCTTTGGCAAACTCTCTTAAAATATCTTCCCTTGCTACAATCCCTACTACTTTTTTCTCTTTATTTAATACCGGAATCCTGCGCACATTCTGGGTAAGCATAAGGCGGGCTACTTCGCATAAAGTGGTATCCTCATCAACAGTTACTACCTCATGGCGCATAAGCTCTCCGACAGTTAAATCCTGAATCTCTAAAAGTTTTTTCTTTACAATCTTGGGATTTGCCTCATAAATGAACCTTCCTACCTTATCTAAATATCCGGGTAAAATTGCCCTTAATATATCTTTCTCTGTAAACATACCTAAAAGTTTTGAATTTTCATCTAAAACCGGAAGTCCACTGATGTGCATTTTAAGTAATTTTAAAAAGGCATCTTTTATTTTGGTATCCTTAGATAGACTGATTAGCTCTTTTTCCATAATCTCCTTTATCTTCATAATTTTCCTCCTTAAATTTTAAATAATTTTAATTATGCGGGGTTCTAATTTGAGAAAAATTTTTACCGCGATTAAGATTTTTAATAAGTCAAAAGGTAAAAATGGAATGGCTCCTAAAAGGAATGCTTTTTTAAAGGTAAGATTTAAAACGAATTTAAGCCAAAAAATACCGCAAGTGAGGATAATTAATTCACCTAAAAACATAGAGATAAAAACCGAACTAAAATCTTTCTTTTTAAATAAATAAAGCAACCTTCCTACTAAACCTGATGCCAAAACAAAACCTAAAAGATAACCACCCGTTGGACCAAAAAGATAAAATATACCGCAAGGATCAAGACTAAATACCGGCAAACCCAACATTCCCAAAATAAGATAGATCGAAGTAGTTAAAGTAGCTAATTTTCCATTGAGAAGTCCTGCACATAAAAGCACCACTAATGTCTGTAAAGTTATAGGTACCGGACTAAACGGTAAAGGTATGCGGATGTGCGCAGAAAAAGCAAGAGATAATACAAAAAAAGAAACCAAAATTATCCTAGAAATTATCTTACTGGTTATTATCTCTTTATTTAAAGTCGCACCTATCATCGCTAATCTCATCTTAAAAATATATACCTTAATATAAAAAGGAAACTAAAAAGATAAATTAAGCCAGAAACCTCTTTTGCTTTTCCTGAGGCAATTTTTAATAGAGAATAACTGATAAATCCAAAGGCAATTCCTTCGGTAATACTTAAACTTAACGGCATAATCAATAAAGTTATGAATGCAGGGATACTCTCTGTATAATCATCCCAATTAATATATTGAACATTTTTTAACATTAAAGAACCTACAATAATTAAAGCAGGAGCAATTACCGGATAAAGTATGGTCCCTTCAGGAACTCTAAAACCTCCACCTACCATCTTTATCAAAGGATAAAAGAATAGACTTATTAGAAATAAGAAAGCAGTAAAAATATTACTTAAACCGGTCCTTCCTCCGCAGGCAACCCCTGCTGAACTTTCAATATAACTAGTAATGGTAGAGGTTCCCAAAAGTGTCCCCTCTACAGTCCCAAGCGCATCAGAAAGCAAAGCCTGTTGGGCGCGGGCAAGTTTCCCCTCTTTGGTAATAAAACCTGCCTGCTGACCCACTCCTATTAGTGTACCTACAGTATCAAAAAGGTCAAGAAAAAATAATACAAAGATTACTACTAACATATTTATTCCACCTTTAAAGACAGAAAGGATATCCAATTTTAAAAAAGTAGGAAGAATTGAAGGAGGTCTACTGATTAATCCTTCAAATTTTATTAAGCCAAAAATTATCCCCAAAATTAGATTGAATAAAATCCCCAAAAGGATTGCTCCTTTTATCCTGCGGACTAAAAGTATAGCCATAAAGAGCGTTCCCATAATTGATAATACAACCGGTAAAGATTTAAGATTTCCTAAGGTAACTAAGGTTGAGGGATTGCCTACGATTATTCCTGACCATTCTAAACCAATTACCGCAATTAAAAGCCCAATCCCTACTGCAATCGCATGTCTTAAAGAAGAAGGCACTGCCTCAATAATACGCTGGCGAAAGGAGATCAAAGAGGTAATAATAAAAATTGTTCCGGAAATAAAATTTGCTCCCAAAGCAACCTGCCAACCAACCTTCATTCCTAAACAAACCGTATAAACAAAAAAGATATTATGGCCCATTGCGGGAGCCAAAGCAATCGGATAATTAGCAAGGAATCCCATAAGTAGAGTAGCAATTGCGGAAGCAATACAGGTGGCTACCATCACCGCACCAAAATCCATTCCCGCAATGCTTAAAATCGCGGGTTGCACAAAAATAATGTAGGACATAGTCATAAAGGTAGTAAAACCTGCGATCATCTCTTGACGCCAATTTGTATTATTTTCTTTAAGATGAAAAAATTTCTCTAAGATCATTCTCTATATTAATTGGTTAATTTCGTTTAGTTCGTTATTTTCGTTAATTTCGTTATTTTACTCCCTAACTCCCTAACTTACCTAACTCTGGACATTTTCTTTCTTGGGTAATTTAATATAAAAGGTTGTTCCTTTCATATATTCTGATTCAAACCAGATCTCTCCTTTAAGTTCTTCTCTCACAATCCTTTCTACTACATAAAGACCAATCCCTGTTCCTGAGACTGCAGATGACTTTGTAGTAAAGAAGGGAGAGAATATCTTGGGTTTATCTTCCTCTTTGATACCAATTCCATTATCCTGGACTTCGATAAAGTAGAAATTATCTTTCTCATAGACTCTTACTTTGATCTGGGGTTTAAAGTATTTCCTCTCTTCTTCATTTAGGTGGTATTTTA
>Ga0272448_1001943_pt1 | contig 26923 bp, 21 predicted proteins | sample YNPCB0191_FD_202220 | JGI IMG/M metagenome (GOLD analysis project Ga0272448, IMG submission 202220) | Hot spring sediment microbial communities from Yellowstone National Park, WY, United States - YNP-CB-019-1 | ecosystem: Environmental > Aquatic > Thermal springs > Hot (42-90C) > Sediment... | reverse complement strand
ATCGGTGTAGTGGAGTCTGCGATGATCGGCGAACCGCACGTCAGCAGAAGAAATGCCAACCAAAGTGACTTATGCATCCTAGTTATCGCCTTCTTCAAATAGATGCGCCATGAAAGAATAATTGCAGGGTGTGCTCGACTATTGTCGGAATGTCCAGAGCTTTACCGGCGACTATGTGCGCCGTGACGAATATGTTCGACATCCCAAAGAATGAGTAGGCTGTCAACATGGAGTCAATGGGTTTTAGTTCCCCGACACGCTGACCCTCGTCGATGATCTTCTCAAGCCGTTTGATGTGTAGCCTGAGCTGGCTTGCAAGGTTATTCTCACGTCGTGGTCCGTAGCCGAGAATCGCGCCATACACCAGATGTGCCAGTTGGGGACGAGCCGCCACGATCTCATAGTAAGTAGTCAAAAAGGCCCGCAGTCTCTGCTCTGCGCCCGCGTGTTTCATTGCCTCGTCCAACGCGGCCCTCACGCTTTCAAGTCCTACTCTCAAAAGCTCGCGATACAGAGACAGCTTGTCGTGGAAATAGTAATAGATCATGGCCTTGTTCACGCCGGCTGTCTCGGTGATCTTCTGCACGGATGTGCCCTCGAACCCGCGCTCGGCAAAGAGCTTCTCTGCGGCAAGTAGTATGCGTTTTCTCACGTCTTCGCGCAGCCCAGCCAATGTTATCGTCTCCATCATTCCGAGTTATCCGGGCGGTTAGACTAACCGGTTAGTTAATTTATACGGCAATTCGCCAGTCCTGTCAATACCAGCTTTGCGGACAGAGGGAGCACTGGATCGGCGGCAAGGTTCGCCTCGCATGTCGGATGCGTCAGACAGGGGGGCAGATAGGTACCGTAACTGCCAAGCAAAGCTTTGGACACAGTTCGGAATGACGTGCGCGTGCAGCCATCATCCTTGTCGAGCTCTTATGTCACCGCTGCGGTGTTGACGACCGAACGAAAGTTCGCCTACAATGGTGAGGTCATGAGGGACGAGATAGCCGAACTCTTGGGACCGGGTGGACGGTTTGCAAGGCTGTGTCCGGGCTACGAGCATCGCGACGAGCAGGTTGCGATGGCGCAGGCCGTTGCCGACGCCCTTCTGCACAAAGAACACCTGCTCGTCGAGGCCGGGACCGGCGTCGGCAAAACCGTCGCCTACCTCACGCCCGCGATCCTTCACGCGGCCGGCGGCAGGCGGGTAATTGTCTCCACGCATACCATCAACCTCCAGAGCCAACTCGTCAACAAAGACATCCCGCTGATGCGCGAAGTGATGGACGAGCACCCGTTCCAGGCCGTGCTGATGAAGGGCCGCGCCAACTTCGTCTGCTTGCGTGAGATGGACCACTATCAGGAGAGTCTGCCCTATGAGGATTCCGAGTTCGAGCGGCTCAAGAACTGGGCCGCGCAGACAGAAACCGGCGACATCTCCGAACTCGACTTCGCCTTTGCCGACTGGAACGAGGTCTGCTGCAACGTTGACACATGCAAGGGCCAGGAATGCCCGTATAACGCCGAGCGCTGTTTCTACTACAGGATGCGCCGCGCCGCGCACGCGGCCGACATCGTGGTGGCCAATCATGCGCTGTTCTTCGCCGACCTGAGCCTGCGAATGGTCAACCCGCGCGAGGGAGTGCTGCCCGACTACGACGCTGTCATCTTCGACGAAGCGCACCACCTCGAGGACGTCGCGACCGACTCCTTCGGCATCGAGTTTTCCAACTACCGCGTTCCGCACCTGCTGAATCGAATCAAGAAATGCCGCGAGATCGACACTGCGCCGGGTGAATTGCAGTTTGTCGAGCGAGTCAACAACGAGCTTTTCGATGCGTTCGCGCGAATCGACAGATCGGAGTTCTTCTTCGACGATCTCTACGAGTCCGAGGGCAGGTCGCGCGTGGAAAACATCGCCGCCGATCTGCTGACCTCGCTCGACAGCCTCAACACGCAGCTTGCAGGTCAGGACACCGTTGGCGACAACGAACTCAAGGACCGCATCGACGGCTATAAGAACATGGTCACGAGGATGCGAACCGAGCTGCACAGCATCTTCTTCGGGGATCAACCGGACTATTTCAGGTGGGCGGAGAGGCCGTCCGGCTCCAGGTTCGTTACCTGCTATCTGCACTACACTCCGGTCAATGTCTCCGACCTGCTGACAGACGCCCTCTGGAATAGGACCGATACGGTCGTGTGCACTTCAGCGACGCTTTCGAACTCCGGCACGTTTTGCTACATCAAGAACCGCCTCGGCATCGATGAAACAAACGAGCTCATCCTCGGTTCGCCGTTCGATTTCATGAGCCAGTCTCTGCTGTATGTGCCCGACGACCTGGAATGCCCGTCGGCAAGCGAGGACTACGCCGACTCCCTCGCCGACCGCATCCGCGAGATTCTGCTCGCCACCAACGGGCGCGCGTTTATGCTGTTTACGTCTTACCGCATGATGCACTCGGTGTTTGATCGGCTGGCAGATACCGTGCCGTTCAGGTTGCTGGTTCAGGGCGATATGGCCAACGAGCGGCTGCTTGAGGAGTTCCGCAAGGACCCGCGGGCGTGTCTTATGGGCGTTCACAGCTTCTGGGAAGGCGTGGACGTCAAGGGCGAGCGGCTAACCTGCGTGATAATCGACAAGCTGCCGTTTGCCGTCCCCGATACGCCCGTAAACAAGGCCCGATGCGACCGCATCCAGCGCGAAGGGGGAAACTGGTTCGCCGAATACGCCGTTCCCCAGGCGCAAATCCGCCTCAAACAAGGCTTCGGCCGCCTCATCCGCACCAAGTCCGACTACGGCGTTGTCGCCATCCTCGACTCGCGCATTCATAGGAAATACTACGGCAAGGAGTTCCTGAGATACCTGCCCCGCTGCAAAGGCACGAAAAGCGTGTCGAAGATACGCAGCTTCCTATCGTCATTCGAGCCCTATGACGGCGGAAAGTTCGCGGTGACGGAGTAGCTCATTGCCTCCCGGCAGAGCGACGTCAAGTGCGAAATCAAAGAGGCGTCTGTTCAGCCTTGCCGGAGCAAACGGCCCGGCCCTCGTCATCCTGAAACTTGATGCAGGATATGTCGCGCCGCCGGGCTGATGCTGAATCGAGTTCGGCACCACGAGGTTCGTGCAACGCTGAACTCCGCCTCGAACAGCTACTCCTCCATCCTCTGCAGCACCATCGCCGCCCCCCCGAGCACGCCCGCGTCGTCGCCCAGTTCGGCGGGCAGTATCCGGCAGACCTGCAACGGCGCGTAGAGCGCGTTGACCTCCACGCTGCGCCGGATAGGGCCGAAGATCAGGTCGCCGGCCTGCGCGATCCCGCCGCCGATGACGACCTTGTCCGGGTTGAGGATGTTGATCGCGTTTGCGACTGCGATTCCCATGTAGTAGCCGACCTCGTTGAGCGTCTCAATCGAGATCGGGTCTCCCTCGGACGCTGCCTCGGCGATCATCGCGGGCGTGATATAGCGTAAGTCGTGGCCCGACTTCTCGATAAGCGAGGTGTGACGGCCCTGATGCGCCTTGCGCGCGGCGCGATCGATGATCGCGTCCCGCCTGCACAGCGACTCCACGCAGCCGTAGCGCCCGCAACTGCACCGCGGGCCATCGGCTAGAATGATATGATGACCCATCTCCGGCGCGGTTTCGGTAACGCCGACGAAGCTGCGGCCGTTGATGACCAGCCCGCTGCCGATTCCCGTGCCCAGGGTGAACATGACCATTATCTTTGCGCCGCGGCCTGCGCCGAACGCGTATTCACCCAGCGCCGCGACGTTGGCGTCGTTGCCCATATAAGCGGGCACGCCGGTCTCCTCGACAATCGGCGCAAGAAGCTGAACGTCGTTCCAGTCCTTGAAGTTCGGCGACCAGACGACTATGCCTTCCTCGCTGCGATGCGTGCCCGGCACGCCCATGCCAATGCCTGCGACATCGCACATCGCAACCGACGCGTCCGCCACGGCCATCCGAATCGCCTGCACGATCTGGACGATTGTCGCTTCGAGGCCCTCCATCGCTTTCGAGTCGGTCCGGCCCTCGCCGACGATCTTGCCGGCCCTATCCACCACCGCCGCTCTCACGTTCGTTCCGCCGAGATCGACACCCATCACGTAGTCGGCTTGCTTGTTAAGCTGCATCACCGCACCCCCACTCTATTTTATCTTTTTGCCGCCATCAGCACGGCCATGACGGCCAGGAACACGCCGAAGATCAGCTTGAGATGACATCCCTGCATAACGTTGGCGAAATGCGATCCGGCCGACGCTCCGACCGCCGCTCCCGACCCCATCCACGCAGCCGCGCGGCCATCGACGTTGCCCAACGCTCTGTGCTTGAGCATTCCCGTAACCGCTATGGGCAGCATTGCGGCAAGTGATGTCCCCTGCGCGAGGGTCTGGCCGAAACCCAGCAGCAGGGTCAGCATCGGCACCATCACTACCCCGCCCCCCACACCAAGTATGGAGCTAACTAGACCGGTCAGCACGCCCGTGCCAGCCGCCAGCAGCGCCGTGTGCGGCGAAAAATGCACCGGGTTCGGCATCACGCAGTGTCTGGCCGCAATCGCATCGTAGATCATTCTCACGGCGGTCGCGATCAACAGCATGCAAAACATGCGCCGCAGCGCCGTGCTCTTTATGTGCTGGACAATGCACCCGCCGATCACCGCGCCCACCATCCCGCCGACCGCGATCCCGGCACTGAACAGCAGGTCAACGTTGTGGTGCGAGAAGTAGGTGACCACCCCGACAAGGCTCAGCATTATCACTATCGCCAGGCTGGTCCCGTGCGCGCGATGCTGGTCGAACGCCAGGAAGAACACCAGCGCCGGCACGATCAGCACGCCGCCCCCGATCCCCAGCAAACCGCCCATAGCGCCTGCCGCAAAACCCATGCCCAGAAGTATCAATATGGTTCGGTCAGCTTTGGATCTCATAACCTGGCGGCCAGGAGCAGAGCCGTGCGATTCCGCGCTCCCGGCTTTCTGCCCTCTGTTTCTCTTGCTTTCTGCTAGAACGTCACCGGCACGACTTCCGCGCCGTAGTATGTGTCGCCGCGAATCGAATAAGCTTTGACGCGAAACAGGCCTATCGGCTGCCATCCGACGGCGCCGTTGAGGTCGTGACTGTCCCACTCGGCCTGCACGAAGAACTTGCCCGCCAGCTTCGCCTCGATTCCGCCGAAGGGCCCCTTGATTCCCAGCACGCCGACGCCCACAGTCGCGGCCAGTTCGCGTATTACCGGCGACGACTCCCCCACCGGCAGACGCTTTGTCACGACCGCGTAGACTCCGACGCCGTCCCACTGCGAAGCGATGTCGCTTATCCCGAACGCAATCCCGGGGGAAAGCGAGGTTTCCGGCAGAAAGCTCGCCTGCGCACCGATCGCTGCTTGCACACGCTCTCCGCGCTTTTGAAACCCAATCGCGTTCAGCTCGTACTGCTGGAGTCCGGCTGCCAGCCAGTAGTAATGACCGTCTCTGTTGCCCGAACTGAGCGCCGCCTCGGCGCGAACCTGCCCGGTCGTAAGCGTGGCGGCTGTCGGCGCAAGTATCAACGGGTTTGCCTGCGCCGTCGCCCCTGCGCTCAGAATGAGAATCATGATCACAAGCCGCTTAGACATAGGCTTCGCTCTTCGCTTCTCGCTATCTCCTCGACAGCCCGCGACAGCTCCTCTTGTCTGCACGGCCTGTTCGTATCCACGATCGCCACGAACTCGACCGTGTGCGGCCTAGGCGACGGCCTCTGGCTGCTGACGCGATAGCGCTTGTAATGCTTCCTGACGACACGAAGCGAGCCGCGTTCGGCCAGCGACCTCAGCAGCTCGCCGGCATCTATTATACCATCAGTCGAGTAGCTTACCAGCACCCATCTCGCCCGAACTCGGGCAAGCAGTCCCTTGAACGCCTCCAATGCCGTCGATCTGTAGCAATAAGGGCTGCGGCGCAGCGTTCGCCAATCATTGCGAATGGCTGCCTTGTCTCGCGCGCCGTTGCCGGAAATGAACGGCGAGATCGGCGGCTTGTCCCACAGCGCGACGGTGTTGAGCAGGTGGTAATTCGCGCCGTACTGATGTTGGTTATAAGGCGGATCGATGTAGGCGATGTCGCACTCGATCCGCTCCGCCAACTGCGACGCGTCCTCGCGCGTAACGATGTTTTCGGCGCCGTTGTCAAAAAGCGCCGGCGGCCGAATTGTAAGAAAGCTTCGAATTCGATACCATGCCGTCTTTGTCGCGCCGCCCCAGCCCTTGTGGAAGCCCTTGAATACGCCGGAGGTGTTGCTGCAATATGACGCCTGATAGATCAACGGTGCGAGCAGAACGGCCTCCTCTGTCGGGTCGATTGCGCCGCATTCTCGCCACGCCGCGATCTGCTCCCTGATTGCATCGATGCGGCGGCCGTTTTGCTGGGTGTAGAACATCCGCTCTCGTTGGGTGTCGTAGTTCTCATCGTCCGCGGGGCAATAGTGCGTGGCGATGTAGCCCCGTTTGCCCGGCAGCGAGTTGAGCGCCGCAAAGGCGCTCTCCATCCCGCCCAGCCCGGCAAAGGGAGGTGGGACGTTGGTGGCGATATACGCTCTGTTGATGACCTCTGAATACGGCTCCCAGTCGTTTGCTATTACCCGAAAACCCATCGTTTTTGCAAGCCGAGAGACTACGCCGCTGCCCGCAAAAAAGTCGCAGAAGATTGCGGACCTGCACGGCGCTTCGGGAGACCTTCCACCCCGAAGCATGGTACCGCTGACGGAGCCTTGGTCCAGTGCAATCTCGATGGCCTGACGTATGAGCGGGAGCAGTTTGCGTTTGTTGCCTATGTAGGGGATGAGTTGGTCGGTGAGATAGTCCATCAGCGTGCCGACATCGGCGAGAAGACAGCGTCGAAGCAGTCGGCGCCGTGCGTAAGTCGGGTGAGCTTGCCCGACTCCGGGTCGATGGTCACGATTGCGCGCTTGCGGGTCTTTGGATCAACCCGAGCCGCCAATATTCTGCTCCCGTCCGGCGAGAACACCGGCTTTTCGAACTCGCCGATGCACAGCATCCCACTTCTCTTCGTACCGACATCAATGCGCACCAGCCCCGCCTCCTGCTTGTCCGTCGCGGTTCCGACAGGCAGGATCACGACGGAGCCATCGGGTGCGACCGCCGGCGCCCCGAACGTGATGTTTTTCGCGCGCACGAGCATTTCGAGCCGCTTTTGCCGCGGGTAGAACGCAAGAACCAGAGCGTCGCGTCCGAGCTGCACCGTTGCCGCCAGCACGGCTTCTTTGGCGGCCCAGGCGATCCCGTTGATGTGCATCATTGGCACGGACGGCGTAACGACCAGCACTTCGCCATCCGGTTTCGGTAGATATTTGAGCGAATCGGTCACACGATCCGGGCTTGAAATCCCGGCCAGACCCTCGCTGTCCGGCGCCCAGGAATATGCCGAGTAAAGCGGGATCGCACCTCGGCTTTCGGCGCTGCCCATCGCCATTGCCATCTCTGCATGCGTGGGCAGCACAGGGTCCGGATTGCTGCCGTTGAGTTCGGCCACATAGACCCTTCCGGCCTCGATGTAGGAAAGCTTCTTGCCGTCCGGGCTGAACTCCGGCTGGCGCTTGGGGCCGGTCGACGTGGTGAGCGCGTAGGGCCTGCCTCCGTTTGCGCCGACCGCCATCACGTGGCTGGTCGATCCACACATGCCGATGAACGCGATCCTGTTACCGGCAGGTGTGATCGCCGGTGCGGAAAGAACGGACGCGCCTTTGGTTAACTGCTTGCGGCCGGATCCGTCCAGGTTCATCGAGTAGATTTCGCGCGTGCCGGATGCGTCCGAAACGAAGATGATCTTGTCGAACACCCTCGCGCCGGTAAACCACGGCAGGCCCCACTGCTCCAGCTTGCCGCTAACGCCCGCCAGCACGATTCCCAGCACCAGCGCGATCAGTAGGATTCCCAAAATGCCCTTAAGTTCCGGATTTCGGATGAGTCTCATTAAGGCTGTCAGATGCCATTCTTCAGCCGCAAACTATCAGATCCCAGGCCGATGGCTGGAAGCTGAAGGCTGTCGGCTATGCGGCTCCCTTTCTTCTCAATACCTTGCCCGCGAGCTCACCCGTCAGTTCGCCGTGCTCAACCGCGAGCTTTCCGTTTACAAAAACGTATTCTATACCGGTCGATCTCTGGTGAGGGTTTCCGTAGGTTGCCGTATCCTTGACCCTATCGGCGTCGAAAACCACGATATCGGCCCAGTTGCCGACGCTGATGCTTCCGCGATCTTTGATACCGAGCTTTCTTGCCGCCATCGACGTCATCTTGCGTACCGCGAACTCCAGCGGAATCACGCGCTTTTCGCGCACGTAGTGACCGAGCACGCGCGTAAACGTGCCGAATGCGCGCGGATGCGGCTTGCCGGAAACGTGTTCGCCCGTGATTGCCCTGGCGGATGCGTCGCTGCCGACCATCGTGTTGGCGTCTTGCATGACCGTCGCGATGTCATCTTCGCACATCGCGAACTGCACCATCGACACGCCGCATTCCTCTTCTTCGAGCAGATCGAGCACCGTCTCCGCACCCGTCCGTCCGCGCTCTTCGGCGATTTGCGCAAGGGTTTTGCCTTCGCAGCCTCGGTTCTTATCTGTGCGGACACTGCTGATGAGCACGCTGGACCAATCGCCGTGACTGCCGAACTCTCCGGTGCTGCTGGCGTTGTTGAGGTGAGCCAGCAGCTCATCGCGCTGATTCCTGATCCGTTCCAGCATTGCCTTATCGCCGCCGTCATGCGCCCATTGCGGAAGCAGAATCGAGAGCGAAGTCGCGCACGCGGTATAGGGATACTGGTCCGCCGTGACGTCGATGCCCTCGTCTCGGGCCTCGCGGATCATCTCAAGCGTGGTCTTTACCTTGCCCCAATTGCTGCTGCCGCAGGCCTTATGATGCGCGATCTCCACCGGCACGCCCGCACCTCGGCCGATCGCAATGGCCTCCTGCACCGCCTCTTCCAGCTTGTCGCGTTCGCTGCGGATGTGGCTGGCGTAGAAGCCGCCGTATGGCTGGACGCCTCTGGTGATCTCGACAAGCTCGGCCGTATCGGCAAAACAGCCCGGAGCGTAGATAAGTCCCGTAGAAATCCCGAACGCGCCCTCCTGCATCGCTTGCGCGGCCAACTGCCGCATCCGCTCGATCTCGTCCGGCGCCGCCTCTCGATCCGCAAGCCCGACCACTGCCGCCCGCAAGTTGCAGTGCCCGACGAGCGTGAGTATGTTGATCGCTATGGGGCGTTTTTCGTAGGCCGAAAGGAACTCGCCCATAGTGCTCCAGTCTTCCTCGATGCCGTGACGCTTTCGCCAGCTCTCGAGCTCGGCACGACCGGCCTCGTCCAGGCACGGCGCCGCCGAAAAGCCGCAGTTCCCGCAGACTTCGAGCGTGACGCCTTGGGTGATTTTGCTCTCCGCGCGCGGATCGACGAACAGCCCGCCGTCGGTGTGTGAGTGCATGTCGATAAAACCCGGCGCAAGGACAAGATCGGAACCGTCGACGACGCGCCCGGCCTCGCCGGTCACAAGCCCGACAGCCGCAATTTTGCCGCCCGTTATCGCTACGTCGGCCTCGAACCCGGGCCGCCCGCTGCCGTCCAGGACAAGCGCGTTTCGTATGACATAGTCGAAAAACATGAACGCCTCCAATAGGCAGGATTGCTCGAAGCCCGCACCCGTGCAACTCAGCGAACTATCTCCTCTACTGAGTTTTCTGCGCGAGGCGAGCCAAATCCTTGTGCCCTATCCCGGAACTTGGTCGCCCGAACCGACAAAAAGGGAGACAGTTCGGCTCCAGAGTCGCGTCATATGGTCTCTACGCGCTTCGACACGACCCATCGTTCGCATCCTTCGACAGGCTCAGGATGCTCGGAACGGGCACACTTAGCACTTACGGTTCTCTGTTGCACGAGAACTGAACAGTCAGTGCCCGGCGGGTTGCTTTGCGCGCCGCTTCATATTGTGGTACACTTTGGCTGGCGAGTCCGATGCCCCGCTCCCGTCAGAGAATGGTGTATGCGATCCAATTGTTGCCCCGCGTTTCGATGGTGTTTGCTCGTCGCACTGTGCGCGAGCTTGGCCTTTGCGGCCGGCTGCGCGCGCAGGCATGATGCCGCGCCGGAAAAGCCGAGGCCGTTGTTGGTTGACGGCAAGCCAACGCCGAAGCCTGCGGCCGGCGCTCCAAAAAAGGAGCACGCCGGACGTCCGAATATCAAGGTTGAACTCTACACGCCGGAGGGCAACGCCGCGCGGCACAGCGTCACGATTAAGTGGGCGGCAAAGGACGGCACGAAGATGACGTGTTCGGCCAAGTCCGCGGATTTCAACGAGGTCACCCAGATCGGTACCCTTGTTGACTTTTCCGCCCAGCTCTACGAAAATGGCAAGTTGACCGCATCCGTCCGCGCGCCGCGCGCCATGGCGGACGCGGCGAATCGAATCGTCGTTGCGTCCGGCGGCGTCGTGCTCAAGTCGCTGGAGCGGGCGACGGTTGTCAGGGCGGAATGGATCAAGTGGAACGCCGGCTCCGATCAGGTTGTAGGCAATGGCGGAGTCTGCGTCGAGTCCACGAACGGCAGTTTGCAGGGCACGAGAATTGTCGCGGACACAGCTCTTAAGACGATCAAGGTGGAGTAGCCGATGAGACTGGCAGTGCTTGTTAGTGCGGTGATTTTGCTGGTGACGCCCGGCCTTGCGGCGACGTATAAATCTCCGGACGGCGCGCTGTCTGTGAGCGCGCGCACCATAGACGTGAATGCGAAGGCCGATACGTTCATTGCCTCCGGCAAGGCCCATGTGAGCTTCAAAGATCCGGTTGCAAAGACTTCGCTTGTTGCGGACGCGGAAAAGATAACGGTCGTCATCGGATCGATCAAGAACGCCAAGCCCGGCAAGAGCGCCGTCGCCGGCACGTCGCTTAAGAGCGCAACGTTGGCCGGTCCGGTGACGATGGTCTATACGTTTACGAACTCTGCCGGCGGCGTTTCCAGGATCACCGCGACCGCCGACAACGCCGACTATGACGGCGAAACCGACATCGCGCACCTTACCGGGCACGTCAAGATTGTCAACGATGACCCGTCGCTGTTCGCCGAGCCGGCGGTTATGACCGGCGACAAAGCGACGGTCAACCTGGCGCCCAATCCCGGTCCGGAGGGGTTCCGTTTCAGGGTGGAAAGCTCACCCGGTATGAGCACGATCACGGTGACGCCAAAACCGAAGGAAGCGCAGTAGGAAATCGTCGATTGTCGATGTCCATGACATTGGAAGTCAAGAACCTGGTCAAGAGATATAAGGGGCGCCGTGTGGTCAGCGACGTCAGCCTTGGACTCGACACCGGAGAGATCGTCGGTCTGCTGGGACCCAACGGCGCGGGCAAGACCACGACATTCTATATGATGGTCGGGCTCGTAAGGCCGGACGAGGGCCGCGTGCTGCTTGAAGGCAAGGACATCACGAACAAACCGATGTACCAGCGAGCCCGCCTCGGACTGGGCTATCTCGCCCAGGAGCCGTCCATCTTTCGAAAGCTCACCGTCGCCGAGAACCTGCTTCTCGTGATGGAGATGAACGGCGTCAGCCGCAAGGAGCGCCTGGCAAAGACCGAGTCGCTGCTCGAGGAATTCGGTCTGACGCGCGTCAGGAACGAAAAAGGTCAGGTCCTCTCCGGCGGAGAGCGGCGCCGGGTCGAAATCGCGCGCTCGCTTGCCACCAACCCCAAGTTCATCCTTCTCGACGAACCGTTCACCGGAGTCGATCCAATCGCCATAGGCGACATTCAGGACATCGTCAAGCATCTCAAGGACAAGGGCATCGGCATCGTCATCACCGACCACAACGTCCGCGAGACACTCGCCATCACCGACCGCGCCTACATAATGTCCGAGGGTGAGATAAAGACATCAGGGCCGTCCTCGGAGCTACCCAACGATCCGATTGCGCGCAAGTTCTACCTCGGCGATCGGTTCGAAATGTGAGGGGCGTATGAAGCTCGTTGATCGACAGGTGTTCCGCGAGCTGATCGGGCCGTTTTTGTTCGGCGTGGCGATGTTCACCTCCGTGTTCTTCGCGGGAAAGATACTTATCGACCTCACTAACTGGCTGATGAACGGCATGCCGGTATTGACGGCCCTCGAAATAGTGCTATACTCTCTGCCGTCAACGATGTTCTGGACGCTGCCCATGAGCATGCTGCTCGCCGTGCTGTTGGGTGTGGGGCGCATGTCGGGCGAAAGCGAGGTGGTCGCCCTTTTTGCCGGAGGCGTGAGCTTCTATCGAATCACGGCCCCGATAGTCGCAGCGGGCGTTGTGGTCAGCGCATTCTCCATGCTTCTAAACGACAGGATCGCGCCGATAGCCGCCGCGAGAATCACCGATCTCAAGGCAGCCGTCCTCAAGACGGCTTCAACGAGCGACCAGCCGTTCACGCTTCAGGACACCGGCACGAACTCTCAGATTATGGTCAGAGGGGGAATGAACAAAAAGACTGGAGTCTTGCGCGACGTGACTATCGTAGCGTTTGGGCTGGACCCAAAGAACCGCAACAAACCGGTGCTTTATCTATATGCCTCTCGCGCGCAGTGGGCCGGCATGAACGACCCGTCGAAGCGCTACAGGTGGACGTTACACGACGGATACACCCAGGCCATCGACCCGCGGGATCCGAACTCGATCAGCACGGTGGCGTTTGCCGGAGCGAACACCCGCGAAGTCGAAATCCGCAAGACGCCCAGTGAAATGGCCATGTATCAGAACCTCAGACCGGAGCAGATGAGTTTTGCAGACCTCAGCAAGGTGCTGAGAATACTGCATGCCTATCCGGACAGGCCGATCAGCGAAATACGCCAGCTCGACGTGGACAGATGGAACAAGATATCGGTGCCGCTGGCCAGTCTGGTATTCGCTTTGCTCGCCGCGCCGCTGGGGATACGGCCGCATAGAAGCTCGTCCTCCGTCGGCCTGGGTTTGAGCATACTCGTTATTTTCCTATACTATATAGTCGGTCGCTACACGATCTCGCTGGCGGTCCAGGGCAATATCGCGCCGGTTGTTGGCGCATTCGCACCCAACATCGTCGGGCTTGCCGCTGCCCTCGTGCTGCTGAAACGCGCGGCAAAGTAGAAGTCGTCAGAATCATGACTTACACAGTCCTCGTAGTGACGGTATTGATATTGGCCTCCGGGTTCATCGCCTACTGGGGCGACATACTCGGCAGGCGAATGGGCAAGAGGCGACTCACGCTTTTCAACCTCCGCCCACGCTACACGGCCATCGTGGTCACCACGATCACGGGCATGGTCATCTCCGCGCTGGTTCTCGGCGCCGCCGTCTCAATGAACGCAGAGTTCCGTAAGGGCTTCTTCCAATACGGCAAGATACTCAATCGCAGCCGCCAGCTTGCCAGAGATAACGTGGAACTGGCCCATGTCGGTGAGCAGCTTCGTGCCGAAATCGCCAAGCAACGCAAGGAGCTCGCAAACGCTCAGCAAAACGCCCGAATTGCGAGGGCGCAGCGCGATAAGGCGCAAAGCGTGGTGGCACGGCTCCGCAGGGAAATCGCCCGGCGCCAAGAAGAGCTCCTCGAGCTCAGGAAGCGAGTGGACGCGGCCCAGGACGAGCTCGAACAGCGCAAGAGTGACATCAAGCTGGTGCAGCAGGAGCTCCGCGTCGCTGACGAAGCCCTGGAGCGCGCCAACCGCGAAGTCAAGGACGCCGAGAGCCGATTGCGCGATCTTAAGGCGCAGCTCGACGCAACTCAGTCCCAGTTGGAAGCCACCCGGCAGATGCTCAAGACATACGACATAGGCAGCGATGAGGCGCTCAAGTTCGTCCTTCGACTCCGCACCAACGACATATTGTTCCACCAAGGCGAGGAGATCGCCAGAGGCAAGATCGACCCCACGCGCTCAAGATACGAAGTCACCCGCGGCCTCGAGCGCATACTCGACCTTGCCAGCAACAAAGCGATCGAAAAGGGAGCCAAGGTGGGCGACAACGGGCGCGCAGTGAACGTCATCTACCGCCAGACTGAAGGCCAAGAAGAGGTTCTGCTCGTCGGCGACGAGGAAAAATACATCGGCCTCGCCGTCGACAAGATACTCTCCAGCGACTCGGAAGTGCTTGTGCAGGTCGTCTGCGGGATGAGTTCCCTGGCTGAGGCCCAGGTCCCCGTAGTGATTCGGCTGTATCAGAATCGACTCGTATATAGAAGCGGCGACAGAATAGCCCAGACCAGAATCGACGGCAGCCGATCCTCGGGCAGCATCCTTGTCGCGATCAACAATTTCCTGCAATCGGATGTGGCCAAAGCAGCGGCGCAGGCAGGAGTGGTGCCGGTGACTGGTCAGGATCCTCGTGATGCGCTGGGCGATAACCGCGAAGCCCAGGCCGACGAACTTCTCCGTCTTGTATCGGAGATAAAATCCATCAACGGCCCTGCCAGAGTCAGCGTCAACGCCACCCAGAACATCTACGCGGCAGACATGTTGACCATGGCCAATATCCGCGTCGCCGTGACCGGGGCAAGGCAGTGAGCTCCCGACTGACCGTACTTGCCATCGACCCCGGTCGGTTCAAGTGCGGAATAGCGGTAGTGGCGGACGGATCTCAGCCGGAGGTGCTGCACCGTGCGGTCATACCGACCGACCAGCTATCCCATGTCCTCACCGATCTCGCCGACCGATACCGGCCCGAAGTGATCCTAGTGGGCAACGGAACTACGGCGTCCGGGGCGGCAGGCGAGGCGAAGGCGACCGGCTTACCCGTCGAGATCGTCGACGAGCGTTTTACGTCGATCGAGGCGCGGAGGCGTTACTTCGCAGAGCATCCGCCGCGCGGCCTGCGCCGCTTGATTCCGACGTCACTGCAGACCCCGGGCCGACCTATCGATGACTATGTGGCCGCCATCCTCGCTGAACGCTACCTCCAGAAACCGTCTCGCTGAACTCGTTTGGGCGCCCCTTGGCGGCCGCTCAAACGTATTTGGACGACTCGTTGGCGTTTGAGATTCCGCCGAGATGGGAACATAGTCTACCAGATGAGCCTGTATGCCTGCCGGTCACGGCAAAAATGCTACTTTGCTGGTAATAATACCTGGAATAATACGTCTGGGTGTATTGACACAGCAGTGAGCTTGTGCTAATATGCCGTGACGAGCTGGCTGTCACACTGATCGCGGCGCGGGCCGGAAAGGAGGTGAAGATCCTCGGTAAGAGCCCGTGAGTGCCGCAGGTGATGGCATAGGCAGGAAGGATTTGCAGGATGCGAGGATGGGTGGGTCAGGTAACATGGAGACTGATCGAGTCCCGTCCGAGCGAACGGCAATCCTCCTGTCAGTTTGAGACAATCAAGGAGGATCAACCATGAAAAGGACACTTCTGATTGCAGTGGTTCTTCTGATGGCGGTACCGGCGTTTGCTCAGGGACCGTTCAACGATGTGCCCACGGATCACTGGGCATACGACGCAGTGAACCAGTTGCAGAAGGATGGGATAGTGATTGGCTATCCCGACGGAACGTTCGGTGGGAAGAGAGCGATGAGCCGCTACGAGTTCGCTACGGCCATTGCAAGAATCCTCCCGCTGCTCAATCCCGATCTGAGCAACTACGTCACCAAGTCCGATCTCCAGAGCGCCATCGCCGGCATCAAGATGCCGGAGATGCCGGATCTGAGCAAGTACGCGACCAAGGCTGACGTGGACGCGATCAAGAAGCTCGTGGACGAGTTCCGCGATGAGATTGCTGCTCTGGGAGTGGATGTCGATGCACTGAAAAGAGACGTTGCCGCTCTTTGCGCCCGCGTTGATGCTCTCGAAGCAGAGCAGAAGCGCGTTCGCTGGACCGGCGATGTGAACGTTTTCGGCATCGCGACCGCTACCGAGCAGGGAGTTCCGTTCGATCTCGACGAGCGCGTGACGACCGGGGCGAACAACACCGGCACCGGCATCCTGAGCAACAGGAACACGCTGCTCCGCAACATCGGCGTTGTCAAGGACTTCGACCTCAACGTTGTTGGTCGGATCGCTCAGACGACGACCGCTCGCGCGACGATCACCTACGGCAACTACCTCAACTACATCGCGTACGTGGACGACTACGTGGACGGCTTCCGAGCGACCAGCAAGAGCGAGGTCGCCGGCCAGGACTTCCGCGGAGTGACTGCGACTTCGAGCCTTGCCGACACGTTCTTCCCGTACTTCCTGTACATTCAGACGGGTATCGGCAAGGGCAGCTTTGAGGTGGGGCGGTTCCCGCTCCAGCTAACCCCGTACACGTTGAAGAAGATCGACGTGGACAGCTACACGTCCATTCTGAAGACGGACGACGGCAACTACCCGGTGGACGGCATCAAGGCCGGCTACAACTTCGGTGGAGTTGACCTGACTCTCTTCGCGGTCAAGAACGACGAGAACGACTTCCTGATCAACGGTCTGACCGGTCAGCCCAACGCCGGTCTGTTCGACGCGAATCCGGGACACAACGACGGATTTGCGTTCTTCCAGCCGGTCAAGACCTCTCCGGCAATCGCCAGCACTCACGTCGTCGGCAATATCGACGATGCAGTGACTCAGACTGCCGGTGCCCGGGTTGCCATTGGCACACCGTGGAAGGGCAACATCGGTCTGACCTACTACCAGGCGTGGTCCGAACCCGCCTGGGCGTCGGGGGCACCGACGTATGATCAGGCTCGCGTGTTCGGTGCCGACATTGCGGTTCCGCTCGGCAACTGGGGCGTCGCGGCTAGCTGGACTGAGAGCGACACGCTCGCCAGCGAGCTGGCTGCCGGCGTAAAGGACGTCACTGACGACAATACCGCATGGGACGTCAAGGTCAATGGATCCTTCGGCAAGCTGAGCGCTAATGCAGGCTACAAGAGCATCGACCGCAACTTCGCGGCTGCCGGCGCTTGGGACAAGATCGGTCGCTGGACCAACCCGGTCGACGTCGAAGGTCCGTATCTGGGCCTCGACTATCCGATCGCTCGGAAGCTGCGAGTCGCTCTCAGCGGCGAGTTCCTCACGATGAAGGACGACGTTCGGAGCGGCGGCAACGTCGGTTGGGGCGCCAAGGACGACACTATCACGAAGGCTGAGGCCGGCGTGAAGTGGGGCATCTCCAAGAACAACTCGCTCGACCTCGGTTACGAGTGGGTTCAGTACTCGCCGGACAAGGGCGGGCTGGACGATGCCCAGGAGACCTACCTGACCATCGGTTGGGCGCATCAGGTGTGCCCGAATGCCGGCTTAAAGATCGGCTATCAGTTCATCAACTACAACGACGGCAAGCCGATTTCGAGTCCGGGCACCGGCCCTGGCCCGTATGTGGGTGACTACCGCGGTGGTCTCGCCGTTGTTCAGTTCGGTGTGAGCTTCTAAGCTCTGACCTGAACCTTAAGCCCTCGGAGCAATCCGAGGGCTTTTTTCTATTTGCGCGGAGGCGAGCATGAAGACAACGTTGGTTCTGCTTCTGGCGTCGGCGCTGGCAGTTGCGCTCCTGACGCCGTGCATTGCCGAGGGCGACGTGGTGGCGCCGCCGGCCATCTACCTGCCTGCGGGGAGCAAGATAGTCACCGAGGTCAACCTCAGCGACGATGACGTGCTCGGCATTGTCAAACAATCCATTCCGGCCATCGCGGACGTGGCCAAAGAGCTTCTGCCTCTCAGGTTCGGCGAGAACGCTGCGGCGATCAGCAACGCGATCGACGTCACTGATCTGATGCAGGCGATTGAGGGGATTACCAACGTTCGCATCGTCATCGCCAAGTACCCATCGAAGATATCGCCCGAGCGGTTCGTCAACGAGTTCAATATGGGGGTGGCCAAAGCCGGCAAATTCAGCAAGGTGCTCACCGACTCCGCTTTTTCCGGAGGAGCCGCCGGCCTTTATGTGCTCCCGGAGAATGCCGGCTGCATCGGGTTTGCGTATGACCCTTACGAGCGCACGGTCTACGCGGCTCGCGTCGTCGGCGGTCTGGACGTGCCCAAGCTGATAAAGTGGGTTGGCAACATCGCGAAGGTCGCGCTGAGCGCCGAGCAAGAAAAGGCTCCGGACCAACCGTCCGAAAAAGCGCCCCAGGACTCCGATACCGTCCCCGAAAACCAGTAAGCAGCGACGCATGGAGGATGCTTCGGATGGTTTTTTCGCCGAAGCATCTTCCCGGCATCGTATTCTTCGGAGACGTCCACAGAGGAGACTGTTCAGTCTTCTGGGAATGTCCGCCCCGCCAGCCCTGAGTGCGAAGCGTATCGAAGGGCGGTCAAGGCTCCACCGCGCTTCGATACGACCTTCGTTGGCGTTCTACTCAGCGATAGCGGAGTTCTGTCCCGCAAGACTGAACAGACACTCCCCTCTGGCATGTTTGGCAGGTTTTGAGTTACAATAGTGTTCGGGCTCTGCTTATTGGGGCTCTAATTAGACTGTGCGAGGGAGCACAAATGTGTGGAATAGTTGGCTACATTGGTGAGAAGCAGGCCTGTCAAATCCTGGTTGACGGGCTGAAGCGGTTGGAGTATCGAGGATACGACTCGGCAGGCATCGCGGTACTGGATCACGGTGAAATCCAGATACATAAGAGCGTGGGCAACCTCAAAGCGCTCGAGACGTCGCTCGACGGCAAAGAGCCGATCGGAGCAATGGGGATCGGGCATACCAGGTGGGCCACACACGGACGACCCTCCAACGAGAATTCCCATCCGCACTCGGACTGCACGCGGCGGATCGCCGTCGTTCACAACGGAATCATCGAGAACTACCTTACCCTGAAAAACGAGCTTATCGAGCAGGGCCACAAGTTCACCTCCGAGACGGACACCGAAGTCGCCGCGCACCTGATCGAGTCGCTCTACACGGGTGATTTGCTCAAGGCCGTCAGCGAGGCGTGCAAAAAGCTCGAGGGTTCATTCGCGCTCGTGGTGGTTTGTAAGGACCAGCCCGATCGGATAGTCGCGGCGCGGCGCTACAGCCCTCTGGCGGTCGGCCTGGGAGACGGCGAGAACTACATCGGTTCCGACGTCAGCGCGTTCATTCGGCATTCCAAGCGGGTTATCTACGTCGAAGACGATAACATCGCCGAAATCACCCGCCAATACGTGAAGGTCTTCGATCTCGACGGCAATCCCGTCGAACCCAAGATTACCGAAATCGATTGGGACGCAGCTATGGCCGAGCGCGGCGGCTACGATCACTTCATGATCAAGGAAATCCACGAGCAGCCGCGCGCGTTGCGCGAGACCATGCGCGGCCGACTTCACGGCGACAATGACCCTGTCGAACTGCCGGGCATCAATCTGACGGACGAAGAGATCAAGAAGATCAATCGCATCGTCATGATCGCGTGCGGAACGGCCTATCACGCTTCGGTCGCCGGCAAATACGTCTTCGAGCAGCTCTGCCGCATACCCGTCGAAGTCGACGTCGCCAGCGAGCTGCGCTATCGCGATCCGGTCATCGACGAAAACGTGCTGGGCATCGCGATCACGCAGTCCGGCGAGACCATCGACACAATCGTCGGTCTCCGAGAGGCGCGGGAGAAGGGCGCCAAGGTCGTTACCATAACCAACGTCGTCGGCAGCCTTGCTTCGCGCGAGGCGGACGGCACGCTTTACACCTACGCCGGCCCAGAGATCGCGGTCGCGTCTACTAAGGCCTACACGACTCAGATTATGGTGCTCAACCTCATGGCGCTGCACTTTGCGCAGGTGCGCGGAACCATCACGCCCGAGCGTGCAGCACAACTGCGAGCAGCGCTGCGCAAGCTGCCGGAGCAGGCGGAGGAGATACTCAAGGACTATCGCGACCTTCTCGCGATTGCCCAGCGCTACCACACCTTCAACGGCTTCCTTCTCATGGCCCGCGGGATCAACCTGGCCAGCGCTCTAGAAGGCGCCCTGAAGATCAAGGAGATTTCCTATAAGCATGCCGAAGGCTACGCGGCGGGCGAGATGAAGCACGGCCCGATTGCGATGATCGACCCGTGCTTTGCCACGATTGCCATAACGCCCAAATCGGCAACCTACGACAAGATGCTCGGCAACATTCGCGAGATCAAGGCGCGCTGCGGTGAGGTGATCGCAATTGCCAACCATGGCGATAACGTCATCGACGACTATGCCGATCATGTCCTGCGAATCCCCGAGACCGAGGAACTGTGGTCGCCGGTGCTCGTTGCGCTGCCGCTCCAGTTGATCGCCTACTACGTCGCCAAGGACCTTGCGCCCGGTATCGACCAGCCGCGCAACCTGGCAAAGACGGTCACAGTCGAATAGTTGCCGGCAATCGGCTCTCAGCCATCAGACGCATCAGAATATGGAGGTACGCTATCAGCCGTCGGCGCGCGGAAGTGCCGGCGGCTGGTAGGTGACAGCATCGCCATGCGCGTCCTACGTCTACACGGTCCTCGCGACCTCAGAATGCACGACGAGCCCGTCCCGCAGCCGGCTCCGGGCGAGGTCAGGCTCAAGATTGCCTCCGTCGGCATTTGCGCATCGGACCTTCACTACTACCGCGACGGACGCATAGGTTCCACTGTCGTCACCGAGCCGCTCGTGCTCGGCCACGAGGCTTCGGCGGTCGTTGACGCGCTTGGTGACGGCGTGACCGGGCTTGGGGTCGGCGATAGAGTCGCAATCGAGCCGACCAAGCCTTGCGGCAAATGCGAATACTGCCGGGAGCGGCGCTTCAACGTCTGTCCCAACGTCGAGTTCTTCGGCACGCCTCCCGTTGACGGCTGCTTGCGCGACTATTTATGTTGGCCTGCCGAGCTTGCGATCAAAATACCGGATTCGATGAGCCTTGATGAGGCAGCGATAGTCGAACCGCTGGCGGTCGGCATTCACGCGGTGCGTCTTGCGGATGTCAAACCTGGCGATACGGTAGCGGTGCTCGGGGCTGGTGCGATCGGCCTGTCGGTGTTGCAGGCAGCCGCAATCGCGGGCGCGGGGCGCGTCATCGTCAGCGAACCGATCCCAGAGCGGCGCGAGGTTGCGAGAGCGCTCGGTGCGACTGAAGTCATCGGCTCGGCGGAGGCTTGCACGCAGTTCGCTCGCCTTACCGACGGCCGCGGCGCGGATGTCGTTATCGAATGCACCGGCGAAAACGAACCCGTGCGCGAATCGTGCCGCATAGTTCGTGTGCTGGGAAGGGTGGTCGTCGTCGGCATACCGGACAGCGACGACTATTGCTTCGAAGCCTCCCTAAGCCGCCGAAAAGAGCTTACGGTGGTCTTCTGCCGCCGCAGCAATCTTGCGGCCAAGACCGCGATCGAGTGGGTCGCCGAGCGCAAGCTCGATGCCGCTTCCATGGCCACTCATCATTTTACTCTCGAACAAACCGAGGAGGCCATGCAGCTTGCCATCGCTAAGTCGGATGGTGTGATCAGGGCCGTCGTGACCATCAGCTCGTAACTACCGCGAGGTAACTCATGTCCCATCATCTGCGTTTCCGTCAGATCCATCTTGATTTCCACACCTCTCCCCACATACCCAACATCGGTGAGCAGTTCGATGCCAGGCAGTGGCAGGACGCGCTCAAGCTCGGCCATGTGAACTCCATCACGTGTTTCTCGAAATGCCACCACGGCTGGAGCTACCATCCGACCAGTGTCGGCAGGATGCACCCGCATCTCAAGTTCGACCTGCTGCGGGCACAGTTCGAGGCCGCGAAGGCCATCGATGTAAACGTGCCCATCTACATCTCCGCCGGTCTCGACGACGTAATGGCCGGCGAGCACCCGGAGTGGCGTGAGATCACAGTCGAAGGTAGATACGGCGGCTGGACCGCCGCTATCACCAGTGCCGGCTTCCACACGATGTGCTTCGGATCGGACTATCTGAACTATCTCTGCGAGCAGATCGTCGAGGTGGTCCGACTCTTTCCTGAATGCGACGGCATCTTCCTCGATATCATCTCTCAGGGGGAATGCTGTTGCAAGGCCTGTCTCGCCTACATGAAGCAGCACGGGCTCGACCCGAGCAGTGCAGACGATCGTCGGGCCTGCGCGCGCGCGGCGCTGGATCGCTACTACCGCGAGTCCACCGCAGCCTGCCGCTGCGACAATCCCAATATGCCCGTATTTCACAACAGCGGCCACGTGACCAAGGGCAACACGGGCATTCTGCAATTCTTCAGCCATCTGGAACTCGAATCGCTGCCCACGGGTGGCTGGGGCTACGACCACTTTCCCCTATCCGCCCGCTACGTCGGAAAGCTCGGCTTGGACTACCTGGGCATGACCGGCAAGTTCCACACCACGTGGGGCGAGTTTGGCGGTTACAAGCATCCGAACGCTCTGCGTTACGAGTGCGCGCTGATGCTCGCAAACGGTGCTAAGTGCTCCGTCGGCGACCAGTTGCACCCCAACGGCCGCATGGATGAGACTACGTATAAGATCATCGGCGAAGCTTATGCAGAAGTAGAAGCCAAGGAGCCGTGGTGTGACGGCGTCTGCAGCGTCGCGGACATCGCTGTTCTCTCCACGGAGGCCGAGACAGGCAACCGGACTCCGGACACGGGCGCGGGCCGTGCCTTGTTCGAGGAGCACATGCTGTTCGATCTCGTGGACAGGAATATGGAACTTTCCGGCTACAAGTTGCTCATCCTGCCCGACGTAATCGAGATTGATGATGAACTCGGCACAAGAATCAGCGCCTATCTCAAACAAGGCGGCAGGCTGCTTCTGACCGGCAGGAGCGGACTTCGCAAGAACGGTGAGGGCTTCGCCTTCGACATAGGGGCCGAGTATTGCGGCGAAAGCCCGTTCCAGCCCGACTATCTCGACTTTGGAGTGCGGCGGCTCGATGCCGCTTTGGCTCCGTGGTTCGTGGACAGCCCTCTGGTGATGTACATGAACTCCGAGCAAGTGAAGCCCACCACGGGCGAAGTCCTTGTGCGCATTCGCAATCCCTATTTCAATCGAACCTGGCGGCACTACTGCAGCCATCAGCACGCGCCCGCCGCCGACCTATCCGAATACGCCGCCGCGGTGCGCAAGGGCAGCGTTCTCTATCTGGCGCACCCGATCTTCTCGATATATGCGGCGCAGGGCGCGGTCGCATATCGGCATTACGCCGCAAACGCTATCCGTTTGATGCTAGGCGACGACGCAACCATCGCGACGAACCTTCCCTCGACTGCAAGGGTCTCGCTAATGCGTCAGCCTCAGCACAACCGCTACGTATTGCACCTACTGCACGCGAACACAATCCTGCGCGGCGGCAATGTAAAGCTCTCGCCGGAAGGCTACGTCCGCGACAGCCACGCAGTCGAAGTGATAGAGGATTTGCTCCCCTTGCGAGACGTCGAAGTCACCCTGCGCCTGCCGGAAGCTGTCAAGTCGGTAACGCTCGAGCCGCAGGCCGAGGAAATCCCGTTTGATGTGGAGAATGATCGAATCAAGTTGCGAGTGGACGAATTTGCCTGCCACCAGATGGTGGTGCTTAGTGTCCAGCGCTGACGCGCTCCCTCTCCTGGGGGAGAGGGTTGGGGTGAGGGCGCGGCGTTCGTGATAAAGGAGTCTGGAGATATGTTTCCAAGAACGCAGGTCGGAGGGCTGTCGCTCTCCAGGATGATAATCGGCACCAACTGGATGCTCGGCTTCAGCCACTGCACCCAGGCTAAGGACAAGCTGATCAAGGAGATCGCCGGGCAGCGTAAACCGATGGCGGACATCCTGGAGGTCTTCTTCCGCGCGGGTGTCGATACGATAATGGGTCTAATCGAGCGCGAGCCGATGATCGATGCAATCCGCGACGCCGAGGACCGCACCGGCGTCAAGGCCATCATCGTTTCCACGCCGCACTTTCCCTGGAACAAGGAGACGCCTATCAAGGGCTTCGATCCCGGCGAAGTCGAGAAGATCCTCGACATGCAAGTCGAGCACGGGGCACATTTTGTCCTGCCGCACCAGTGCACGACCGATGTGATGGTCGATCGCTGCGCGCGGGAGATTCGTCAGTTCCCACAGCTCTGCAAGGCGATCCGCGACCGCGGGTTGCGGCCTGGCCTGAGCACGCACATGCCCGAAAGCATCGTCTACGCCGACGAGACCAACCTCGACGTCGATACCTACATAGCCATCTACAACGCTATGGGATTTCTGATGCAGGTCGAGGTCGATTGGGTCGCCGGCATCATCCGAAACGCCAAAAAGCCCGTGATGACGATCAAGCCGATGGCTGCCGGTCAGCTTCGCCCGTTTCAGGCGCTGAATTTCGTTTGGAACACGCTGCGTGACTGCGACATGGTCACCGTGGGCGCACTTACACCCGATGAAGCTAGGGAACTCATCGATCTCTCGCTGTCGATTCTCGACCGCCGCGCTCCAACCGTCGAGCTGCAGGAGACAAGATCGAAGGCGAGCATCAAGAGCTAACCGCAGGCAGACAGCATAGGGCAGAGGGCACAGAGCATCCAGCGGATAACGGAGAGCGGACAGCCTAAACGGTGGGACGGAGAGCGGAAAACTGATAACAGAGCACGGAGAGGGTGCCTCTTTTTCTGGTGGCGAGGGTCGGGGTGAACGTGCAGGCATTCGGCTGGACGCAACATACTCCCCCCGCTGCGGGAAGGGTTGGGGCGGGGTCGTTCGTGCGCATGCTCCTGCGCGATCTGGCACCGTGCCCGAGCGGCGGCTGCTATGCAAGTGGATTCACGCCAGCAAACTTGCGTTGTGTCATTCCGAACGCAGTGAAAAACGACGTGTGCAAGCTGCGAAACGTGAATTACTTAGTGACTGGCTACTGGCAGCCAATGACTTTGAACTGAGGACTGACGACTGATGACAAAATACTCTCTGGGTATCGATTTCGGCACGCTTTCCGCTCGCGCGCTGCTGGTCGATGTGCAGACCGGCCGCGAGGTCGCCTCGGAGGTCTACGAATACGAAAACGGCGTGATCGACGATCACTTACCCTCCTCCGGCGAGAAACTTCCGCCCGACTGGGCGTTGCAGGACCCGCGCGACTATCTCAGGGCGCTTGAGGTGACGGTCCCCGCCATGCTCAAGCAATCGGGTGTGCGGCCGGAGGACGTAATTGGCATCGGCATCGACTTTACGGCTTGCACGATGCTGCCCATCGACGCCAAGGGCGACCCGCTCTGCTTCGATTCCAAGTGGGAGCGCAACCCGCACGCTTGGGTCAAGCTCTGGAAGCACCACGCCGCCCAGCCGGAAGCGAACCGCATCAACGAGGTCGCCGAGGCGCGCGGCGAGAAGTTCCTGCAACGCTACGGCGGCAAGATCAGCTCGGAGTGGTTCTTCTCGAAGGCGCTCCAGATACTCGACGAGGCTCCGGAGGTCTACGCCGCCGCGGATCGACTTATCGAGGCCGGCGACTGGATTGTCCTGCAAATGACGGGTGTCGAAACCCGCAATGCCTGCACTGCCGGCTACAAGGCAATGTGGGAAAAGGCTACCGGCTTCCCGTCCAACGATTACTTCAGGGCTCTCGATCCCCGATTCGAACATGTCGTGGATGAAAAGATGAGCCGAAACATCTCGCCCATTGGCACGAAGGCCGGCGAACTTACGCCCGAGATGGCCGCGAAGATGGGCCTGGTGCCCGGCATTGCGGTCGCGGTCGCGAACGTCGACGCCCATGTCGCCGTTCCCGCCGCCACGGTCACCCGCGAGGGGATCATGGTCGCGATCATGGGCACGTCCACCTGCCACATGGTGCTCGGCAGGGAGCCGCGAATCGTCGAGGGCATGTGCGGCTACGTCGAGGATGGTATCCTGCCCGGTTTCTTCGGTTTCGAGGCCGGCCAGAGCTGCGTGGGCGATCATTTCGCGTGGTTTGCCGAGAACTGCGTCCCGGCGTCTTATCGCGATGAGGCCGTATCGCGTGGCATCGGCATCCACGACCTTCTCACCGAGAAGGCATCTCTGCTCAAGCCCGGCCAGAGCGGCCTATTGGCGCTGGACTGGTGGAACGGCAACCGCAGCGTACTTGTGGACGTCGACCTCACCGGGATGATGCTGGGAATGACTCTCGCGACCAAGCCCGAGGAGATATACCGCGCCCTTATCGAGGCAACCGCCTACGGCACAAACATCATCATCGACGCGTTCGACTCCAACGGCGTTGCAGTCAACGAGATCGTTGCGTGCGGCGGCTTGCCGGAGCGCAACGAGATGCTGATGCAGATATACGCGGACGTAACCGACCGCGAGTTCAAGGTCGCCGCGTCGGCCCAGACGTGCGCGCTCGGCTCGGCGATGTGGGGCGCGGTCGCGGCCGGCAAATCCCGCGGCGGCTACGACGACATAAACGAAGCCGCCGCCAAAATGGCCCGCGTCAAGGACAAGTCATTCAAACCAAATCCCGCCGCCCACGCCGTCTACGCCAAACTCTTCGCGGAGTACAAACTCCTCCACGACTACTTCGGCCGCGGCGCAAACGACGTAATGAAGAGGCTGAAGGCGATCAAAGAGCAGCAGCATTCCTTGTAGGTAGGCATAGAGAGCATCTGACACGATCGGGAAAGACTGCGAGGAGATAGCCGAAGACGACGTTCGACGCTTCGGGCCGAGAGCACATGCGTAAGCGGATGCTTCGGAAGGCGTTCTGCGCCGAAGCAGGAGCGGCGAATCTGCACCGAGTGCTGTATTATCGGCTGGTCGTCGACGCGGGCGACGTGGTTATGCTTCGGGTCAAAAAGCCTCCCGAAGCATAGTGGGGGGCTGAGCGGTCGCCGGAATGCGCACAACGGTAAGCGGATGCTTCGGAGGGCGTTTTGCGCCGAAGCAGGAGCGGCGAATCTGCACCGAGTGCTGTATTATCGGCTGGTCGTCGACGCGGGCGCTGTGGTTATGCTTCGGGTCAAAAAGCCTCCCGAAGCATAGTTCGAATTAGTGCCGGATTTTATGCTTCGGGGCAGAAAGCCTCCCGAAGCATAGTGAGGGGCAGACTGGTCGCCGGAATGCGCA
>Ga0272448_1001942_pt1 | contig 26928 bp, 20 predicted proteins | sample YNPCB0191_FD_202220 | JGI IMG/M metagenome (GOLD analysis project Ga0272448, IMG submission 202220) | Hot spring sediment microbial communities from Yellowstone National Park, WY, United States - YNP-CB-019-1 | ecosystem: Environmental > Aquatic > Thermal springs > Hot (42-90C) > Sediment... | reverse complement strand
TAGGGGTGATATTCAGGGTAACGTAGAGGTGGTGTGGGGCGACGAAGAAGTGTTCCAAGTGAAGCATAAGTGATGTTCAGGGTGACGCTACCACTATCTCGTCATGCTGAACTTGATTCAGCATCTCGAAGTTTCAAAAACGAGACCCTGAAACGTAGAGAAAAAAACGAGACCCTGAAATAAATTCAGGGTGACGCTACCACTATCTCGTCATGCTGAACTTGTTTCAGCATCTCAAGACGAGACCCTGAAACGTAGAGAAAAAAAACGAGACCCTGAAACAAGTTCAGGGTGACGCATCTTCTTTGGTATTCAGGGTGAAGTATAGGCGTTATTCAGGGTGAAGTATAGAAAAAGACGAGACCCTGAAATAAATTCAGGGTGACGCTACCACTATCTCGTCATGCTGAACTTGATTCAGCATCTCAGATTTTAAATACGAGACCCTGAAATAAATTCAGGGTGACGCACTTCTTTGGTATTCAGGGTGACGCATAGGCGTTATTCAGGGTGACGTATAGAAAAAGACGAGACCCTGAAATAAATTCAGGGTGACGTAAGGGTGGTGTTCTGGGTGACGTAGAGGCAAAGACGAGCACTGAAGCGATAGGGGTGAAAAGAGGGGCTGCTTCGGCGTTGATACGACTTCGCAGAGAAAGCGAGAGGGGAGCCCCTCCCCTGTCTCTGCGAGCTTTGCGAAGCAGTCCCATCTTTCAGTTTTTAACTGGGATTTCTATTCGGGGTTTGTGGGTCTTTATCCTCAGAGACACGCAGTGTCCATTGATTTATCTCTGTGTTTTCGCTTTCGCTTTTTTCGAGGATTTTGGGGTTTCCACCCAACGTGGCAAGCGAAGCTGGAAGGAATCTTGTGGTTCCGGTGTTCACTCTGGAAACCCCAAACACATAAAAGGTGCGTTTTCAAGATAATAAAAGGGAGGAAAATCTTGGGAAAGGGGAGGAAAATTGTTAAAATAGGGAAAGCGAAGGGAGGTGTTGAAAACGCTTTGGGATGAGAGGATGGAATTGATGCCTCGGGAAGCGCTGGAGAAAATCCAGCTCAACCGGTTAAAAAAGGTGCTGGTGCGAGCCTATCATAATCTCCCCTATTATCGTAAAAAGCTCGATGAAGCGGGAATTAATGTGTATGAGGTGAACACCCTGGAGGATCTTCGGAAACTCCCCTTCACCACCAAGGATGATTTGAGGAAAGCGTATCCTTTCGGTGCGATCGCCGAGCCGATGCATAATATCGTACGGATTCACTCCTCATCGGGGACAACGGGGGTAGCGACGGTGGTGGGATACACGGCACGGGATATTGAAATCTGGTCGGAACTGATGGCGAGAACCTTAGCGGGGTGTGGTGCGACGGAGGAAGATGTGATTCAGGTGGCTTTCGGTTACGGTCTTTTCACCGGGGGTCTGGGAGTGCATTACGGCGCGGAAAAGTTGAAAGCCACGGTGGTTCCCATGTCGGTGGGGAATACGCTGCGGCAAATTCAGATTCTGCGGGATTTCGGGATTTCGGTATTGTGTTGCACACCGTCTTTCGCACTGTACCTTGCGGAGGTAGCCCGGGAAAACAACGTGGACTGGAGTAAAAGCCGCCTGCGTCTGGGTATTTTTGGGGCCGAACCGTGGTCGGAGGAGATGCGCGCCGAAATCGAGAAGAAGCTTCCCATCAAAGCCTTCGATATCTATGGTTTAAGTGAAGTGATCGGACCAGGAGTAGCGTTTGAGTGTGAAGAGCGCAACGGCCTTCACATCTCCGAAGACCATTTCCTCCCCGAAGTTATCGACCCCCAAACCGGAAAGGTGCTTCCTGAGGGGGAGGTGGGAGAGCTGGTGTTCACCACCCTCACCAAGGAGGGAACTCCCGTCATTCGCTACCGCACCGGGGATATCTCGGCGCTCTATTATGAAACGTGCCGCTGTGGCAGAACTATGGTGCGAATGCGGCGGGTTGCTTCGCGAACCGACGATATGTTGATTATCAGGGGGGTAAACGTCTATCCTTCCCAGATTGAAAGCGTGATCTTAAGCGTCGATGGGGTGGAGCCATATTACCAGATCGTGCTTACCCGGGAAAATTACCTGGATAAAATTGCGGTGCACGTGGAAGTGTCTCCCCAGGTGTTCTCTGATGAAGTAAAGGTGCTGGAAAAGCTGAAAAAGCAGATCGAAGAAAAGCTGAAAGCCGAGCTCAACCTGAGTTGCGAGGTGAAACTCTTGGAACCCAAAAGCATCACCCGCAGTGAAGGAAAAGCGAAGCGGGTGATCGATTTACGAAAAAAAGAGGGAGTCCAATGAAACAGATCTCAGTCTTTTTGGAAAACCGGCCCGGTAGTTTGTATGCGGTGCTTGCGAAACTGCGAGAGTGGAATATTAACCTGCGAGCGCTGGCTCTCGCTGATACTGCGGAGTTCGGGGTTCTGCGCTTTATCGTGGAAAACCCGGAAGCCACCGCCGAAAAGCTCAAACAAGAAGGATTTACCGCCACCCTCACCGAAGTACTCGCTGCAGGTGTGGAAGACCGTCCAGGAGGTTTGTGCGCGGTGGTGGAAGTGCTCACTAACGAAGGGATTTCCATCGAATACCTCTACGCCTTCGTCTCTCCCTACGGCGGTAAAGCTTATGTGGTTTTCCGCGTGGAAGATTTGGAGAAAGCCCGGGAAATCCTCGAAAAGCACGGCATCCCCACCATCGAAACTATACCCGTCTGAGCTTCTCCCCCACCACCTCGAAAAACCGGGGTGGCGGGGGTAGGTGAACCCTTCCATTACCATGCGATCACCCCCCACATATCACCACAGGAATATTCACCGGATTATCCAGTTTTTTCGGAATGCTTCAAAAGAGAGAAAGACAAGCTCCCCAAACAACCGGAAAAAACGAGGCTGCTTCGGAAGCGAAAAAGCGAGGTTCGCAGTGATGCTACCACCCCGTCATGCTGAACTTGTTTCAGCATCTCAAGACGAGACCCTGAAACGTAGAGAAAAAAACGAGACCCTGAAATAAATTCAGGGTGACGCTACTACCACGGCCGAAAATACTCGGTTGCTCGAAGGAGACCCTGAAATAAATTCAGGGTGACGTATAAGTGGTGTTCAGGGTGACTCTGAAACCGTAAGTTCCCTCCTTTACGGAGTACCCGGAAAGCCTCCCGGAAAACCTGCGCTTTGTGAGGGGAGAGGTTGATGACGCAGTTTGAAATCACCACGTCGCAGAAATTATCAGCAAGCGGTAGGTATTCAATCTCCCCCAGACGAAATTCAACATTCTCATAGCCATTATTCCGAGCAATCCGCCGAGCCCGAAAAATCATCTCCGGTGTCATATCGACTCCGATGACTTTTCCGTGGACCCACCTTTTGTGCTGCAAGAAAACAGTCCATTCCCGCACCACAGCGTAGATCCACCACCTGCCCTTCTTCTAAAGGCACAAAGGCCAGGGGGTTCCCACAGGAAAGCCCCAGATTCGCTTCCTGGGGATAGCGCTCATCTCCTCTTCCCCATATCCCAGAGTTCGCGCGAAAAGCTGCGGGGTTTCTCCACAGCAAAAACCCGAAACACAACAGGAACCCCCCTCAAGCGCCCGTAAAGCATATCCCTCCCGCACCATCCTTTTCAATTCCTCTTCCGGTATTCGTGTCACTTTTGCTCCCCGGCTTCGGAAAGGATCTTCTTCAATTCCTCCACGGTGGGGACTTTTCCGGATACCACCACTTTTCCATCCACCACCACCGCCGGGGTTATCCGTACTCCGAGCTTCGGAAATTCCTTCATATCGTACACATGAGAAATTTCCGCTGGAAGCTTCATTTCTTCACAGGCTTTTTTCACATTCGCTTCCACCATCTGACATTTAGGGCACCCTGCTCCAACCACCTGAATTTTCATCGTCTCTACCTCCCGAAAATAAAGTTTCCGAAGAACCAGCCCACAAAAGTTCCCAGAACCATAATGGTGGGAACATACACCAGGGCTTTTTTAAATCCAAACACCCTTCCGATAGCCAGCCAGTTGGGTAAACTCAAACCCGGTCCGGTTAAAAGGAGCGCCAGCGCCGGTCCTTTACCCATACCCAGGCGCATCAATTCCTTCACAAAAGGCGCCTCCGTCATGGTGGCGAAGTAACTGATCGAACCGATGAGCGTAGCCAAGAAAGAAGCGAGCACCCCGTTTCCCCCCAGCCAGTTTTCCACCCAGGTGGCGGGGAGGATTTTCCCGATGACTCCTACCACAAACACCCCCCCTAAAAGCAGCGGAAAAATGATCCGCACAAAGAAGAGGGTTTCCCGCAACCACTCCCCGATGCGCTCTTTCGAGAGAATTCGCCGGGCGTAAAACGCAACCGCAAGCGTTAACACCCCCCAGACAAGCACCTTATAGATATACGCTCCTCCCCGTACCAGGTAGTTCGGTAAGAGTAACGATAGAAGCACCAGCAATAAAAGCCAGAGCTCCCCCCGCGCAATGATCTTTCTTCCCGACTGCGCCGGAGCGCTCTGGGTAAATTCCTCCCGCTTCTCCCCCCGAAAAGCCGCACTCATCACCCACCCCACCACAAAAGCCATAAGGAGCGCTGCGACCACCCGGGCTACCACCATACCCCCTCCCAGAAGGGTTCCGGTATACGAGAGCGCCAGGATATTCGCTGCCGGTGCGACCCACAGGATAATAAACGCCGCTCCGATTGCCGCTCCCCCATAGTAAAGACCACAGCTCACCGGAATCACCGTACAGGAACAGGCCGCTAAAAAGAAGCTGGAAACGCTGGCTAATGAGAAGGACTTGAGTTTCCCCGCTTTCTCTCCCAGATAATCCAGCACCACCTCCCGATTGACGAAGCTCACAATACCCCCCGCCAACAAAAACGCGGGAACAAGACAGGTTAAAACGTGTGTGGCTACATAATCTTTGAGCGCCACAACACCACCCCACAGTATCTCCCAAAGCATGGTGTTAACACCCCCTTTCACGATTGACGCTCGAATTTTCCACCGATATCACCTCTCCCCCCTCCACATGGAGGATTTTTCCCATCACCAGCGCTTCCGCTACCTTACGACGTGCGGCACGCAGCATCCGCGCAAAAGTGGAACGGGAAACCCCCATCGATAGCGCTCCCTCTTCCTGATAGAGCCCTTCCACATCCGCCAGCCTCAGTGCTTCTAATTCATCAATGCTCATCACCACTTCCCCTCTCGGCGGAAGCACCTCCGGACGAAAACAACAACACACCGGAAACCAGCTCACCCTCCTCGGATAACACCGGCGCCCCATCACATCACCCCACCCCATATTTTATGAGCATATGTTCATAATAGCAAGAGCCACCAAGGCGATCACAGCGCGAAAAACCCGACGAAGCACCCGAAATTCCGAAATACCGAAAGAACGCCCAAAGTGGCGCGGAAAGATTTTCGCAGCTGGTTCGCACAACACCGAAGCAATCTCGTTTTTCCACCCCGGATTTGTTACTGCGCACCTCGTTTTTCAGAGTGTGGAGACTGCTTCGCGAAGCTCGCAGAGACAAAAGGGAGGTGCTCCTCGCAGAGACTCCCCTCTCGCTTTCTCTGCGAAGTCGTATTCTCGCTTCCGAAGCGGTCTCTCTTTTCACCCCTATCGCTTCAGTGCTCGTCTTTGCCTCTACGTCACCCTGAATTTATTTCAGGGTCTCGTTTTTTTCTCTACGTCACCCTGAACTCGTTTCAGGGTCTCGTTTTTTTACCCTCTACGTTTCAGGGTCTCGTCTTTGGGATGCTGAAACAAGTTCAGCATGACGAGGTGGTGGGAGCGTCACCCTGAATTTATTTCAGGGTCTCGTATTTTTAGAGTGTTAAGGTTGTTTCGTCACTGCGTTCCTCGCAGGGAGCGGAAAAAACACCCGCCGACTGTTTCGTTTCGGCGCTTCGCTTATAGCGTTGGGGGAAAGGGAAGACCCACAAACCCCCGCAGAGAAAAGGAAAGAAGAAAAAATACACAAGAAGGATGCTAACGCGTCCTCGCAAGCGACAGGAAAAAAGGGGGGCGTAGAGAAACAAAAAAGCGCGCAGAGATAAGAAAAAGGTTTGCGGTGACACAAAGGGTTCGCAGAAAACCCAGTTGCGGTGGGGGGAGAAAGTCCTTCTGGGAATAAAAAGGGGTTGCGGTGTAAAGCAAAAAGCGCGGGTTACCATGGGGGCTTGGTTTTCACAGGTGCAACCCAAACTACCGCATGAGAGTGGGGTTGAAAATGCTGGGGTATCGTGAAAGGAGAGGGGTGAAGAATTTGCTCTCCCTCTCCTTTCGGTGTCTTGAAAAATGGGAAGGAGAATGGTATTATGGAAAAGCGCTGAGAGGTCGTCTAAGGGTAGGACGCGTGACTCTGGATCACGTAGTGGTGGTTCGAATCCACCCCTCTCAGCCAGTTTTTTTATGTTCTATTGTTTCCCTCCTGATTCCGGTTGCGGTGTTTCCGGTGCCCCCTCTTTCGCTTCCGGTGCGGTGAGCGCGGTAATGTGCTTTTCTCGCTCAGCCACGTTGATACCCAGGGATTGGAAGAGTTGGGCTTTACTCACGTTGTAGTCGAAAATAGCGTTTAAGTAGTTACTCTCGGCGCGGTAGAGGTTGTTCTGGGCATCGAGGAGATCCACGACGGTGAGCACCCCAGCATCAAAGCGAGCCTGCGCCACGTTGAGGTTTTCTTGAGCAATTTCTCGGTTTTTCTGGGCTACGGGGACGCTATCCAGAGCGGCGACGAAGTTGGTGAACTTCTGTTCCACCTCGAGGATGATGTTGTTTCTCACGTCCTCAAGCTGCACTTGCGCCAGCTGAAAATTCGCCTGCGCTTTTTCTACCTCCAGGGGTGGATAGTAGGGGGTTCTCGTGACTTCTACTTCTTTTTTGCTGAGAGCCAGGGCTTCCTCTCTTTCCTGAATCTCGGGGCGGTTTTTCAGAGCGTAGTCGATACACCGCTCCAAATCCAGCTGTAGCGGCTGAAAGTCAAGCTGAGTGGAAAGGGAAAAGATCCTCTTGGTGTCACCGACGAGGTAAGAGGCGAGTTGCGCCTGGGCGATGTTGAGGTTCTTTTCCGCCTTTTTCACCTCTAACTGGGCGTTTTCCACCTCAAGCTCACTCTTTAAAAGGTCGAGTTTCGCTACCGTTCCCAGGGAGAATTTGGTCTGGATGTTCTCCAGCTGTTTCTCCGCTCGTTTCAAGTTTTCCTGAGCAAGCGTTAAGGCTCGTTCGGCTCGGAGTTGATTGTAGTAGAGCTGCTCTATCTGGAGCGCCACCTGGCTTTTGGTGACTTCGAAGTTCCGCCGGGCACTGCGCCAGGAATTCTCGATCTGGAGTTCGGAGAGAATCGAAGGTTGCAAAAGTAAATTGGCTTTGTTCTGCTTGTACGCCACTTCACTCTGCCGGAGAGAAAAAGTGGCCACCTTGATGGTGTTACTTTCCGCAAGTCCCAGCTCCACCGCCTCGGTGAGGGAAATCGTTTTGGGAGATGCTGCCGCCCACACCGTTACACTAACTGAGAGAAAAACCACCACTACCACCGTTACGAGAAGCCATCGAAATGTTCTCATGCACTAACCCCCCATCCTTTCGTTGTATTCATTATCCTACTCATAGCGCAGAGCCGCAATGGGGTCGAGTTTACTGGCCCGCCGAGCAGGATAAATGCCGAAGAAAAGTCCCACCAGAAGCGAAATAGAGAGCGCCAAACCCACCGCACCGGGGGAGATGGTGAACGTCCACTGGGTGAAACGTGCCCCCACCCTCCCCATGAGGATTCCCAGGATAACCCCCACCACCCCACCGCTTAGGGTGAGGAGGGAGGCCTCAATCACGAACTGGAAGAGGATATCCCGGGGCTTCGCACCGATCGCCTTGCGTAAACCAATTTCCCGGGTCCGCTCCACCACCGAAACCAGCATGATATTCATCACCCCAATGCCTCCCACCAGAAGTGAAATCCCGGTAATCGCCGCCAGAAACAGGGTGATGCTTCCGGTAACCGTGTTGATGGTTTTGAGGATATCGGCCTGGTTGAGGACGTCGAACTGCTCCGCATCCCCGATCTTGCGGGTAAAAAAGTCCCTCACGATCCGCTCCACCAGGTCCAGGTCCTTCTGATCCACGGTCTGGATGGTGATGCTCTGGAGGTAGGTTTCCCCACTCAGATACTGCCGGTGGGTGGAAATGGGCACCAGAACCTGATTTCCCAGGTCCTGTCCCATGGAGGTTTTGGATTCCAGGACCCCCACCACCGTGAAGTTGGTTTTCCCAATACGGATGGTTTTCCCCAGCGCTAAAGCGGGGTCGCCGAAAAGATCCTGAGCCACCGTCGCTCCCAAAACCGCCACCTTTCTTGCGTAGCGCAGGTCGTAGTCGCCGAAAAACCGTCCCTGCTGCAAGGCGAAATTGCGTATCGTCAGATATTCCGGGGTGGTCCCCACGATGCTCACCGTGGTGCTCTCCCCCAGGTAGGTTACGGTTTTCATAGTGTTTAATTCGGCGGTAATCGCCCGGACTCCCGGAAGCTGCATATCCTGCAGCTCCTCAAGGTAGCGGTACTTCAGCACCTTGAACGACCCCCGGGCGCGCATGAAACCCCAGGGGGTCTGGCGAACCCGGCCGGGGATAACGGTGAGGAGGTTGGAGCCGAGGCTGCTGATTTCACCTACCACCTGCTCGCGCATCCCCTGCCCCAGCCCCGTCATGGTTATCACGGCGGCGATACCGATGATGATCCCGAGCATGGTGAGGAAAGAGCGGAGCTTATTGGCGATGAGATTAAAAATAGCGGTTCGGAAGCTCTCAGAGATGTTCATCGGCTTCTCCCTCTTTCTTTCGCTGGGCTTTGAGGGTTACAACGAGCTCCTCGGCCCGCAGGGGTTCGGGGACTTCTTCAATCCGGATGAGCTTCCCATCCCGGAGGTGGAAGATGCGTCGCGCATGCCAGGCGATATCCCGCTCATGGGTGATGAGGAGGATGGTCTTCCCCATCTCGTTGAGCTTCTGAAAAATCACCATGATTTCCTCCCCAGTGAGGGTGTCGAGATTCCCGGTGGGCTCATCGGCAAGAATCACCGACGGGTCGTTGACCAGAGCCCTGGCTATCGCCACCCGCTGGTTCTGCCCCCCGGAGAGTTGATTGGGCCGGTGGTGCATCCGCGACTCCAGACCCACCATGGTAAGAAGCTCCCACACCCGCTCACGGCGTTTTTTCGGAGGCACCCCCGCATAGAGGAGCGGTAGCTCCACATTCTGAAAGGCGGAAAGGCGCGGCAGAAGCTGGAAATTCTGGAAGACAAATCCGATCTTGCGGTTACGGATTTCGGCTAGCTGGTTTTCCCGCAACCGCGAAACCTCCTCGCCATCCAGAAAGTACTGGCCGCTTGTGGGGGTATCAAGGCACCCCAAGAGGTTAGTGAGGGTGGTCTTTCCCGAACCCGAAGGACCCATGATGGCGATAAAATCTCCCGGAGCGACTTCCAGGCTCACCCCGTTCAAAGCCCGCACTTCCTGGTCGCCCATCCGGTACACCTTATGCAAATCCCTGGTAAGAATCACCCGATGGTTTTCGCTCATCGCTATCTCCTACATCGGCGGTGGTCCACCTGCACCCGGCCCACCCCTCTGGCTGGAAGTCGCCTCTGGTTTTCTCCCCAGCGCGGCCACCACCTCTTCGCCTTCCTTCAGACCTTCCACGATTTCCACCATGGTTTCACTGCGCAATCCCACCTCTACCGGACGCTTTTCAGTGTCTTTCTCGCCCTTTTTCACCAGGACATAGGTCTTTCCACCCTCTTCCTGCAAAGCGGTGAAGGGGATAACGAGCACGTTCTCTTTTGACTGGCACAGAATCTCCACATCCACCGTCATTCCGGAGCGCAATAATCCTTGCGCATTATCGAGATAGATGATGGTCTCATAGGTAACCACGTTTTCGGCAATGGTCTCTTTCTGGGAAGTGCTCACCACCGTACCCGTAAACTTCTGCCCGGGAAAGGCATCGAGCTTGGCAATGGCTTTCTGTCCCGGCTTCACCTTGGGTATATCCACCTCATTCACCGGGATAACCGCCTTCATGGTTTTGAGATCGGCCACCGTCACCAGAGTCTCCCCCACCGAGACCATTTCCCCTTCCCGGACGTTGATATCGATCACCGTCCCGTCGATGGGGGAAGTGATGGTGGAAGAATCGATTTTCTTCTGGATGGACCGTAACTCTGCCTCGGCTCTCGCCACCGCACTTTGGGCTATGGCCACATCGTTTTCATCGGGAAGCTCCCGAGTTCTGCGGAGCTCCGCTTCCGCCACCCGAAGCGCCTGCTCTTTCAGCTCGAGATTCTGCCGGCTATTTTCCAGGTCCTCTTTGGAAATTCCTCCGGAAGCAAAGAGTTTCTCACTCCGCTCCAGGGTGGTCTTGGCATTCTGGTACTCGATGAGGGCTTGCTGGTAGCTGTACTCCTTCTGCCGGAGTTCCACCTCCGTGGGCCTTTCCATAACCTGCGCAAGCTGTGCCCTGGCCGACCGGAGGCTGGCCTCGGCGCTCACGCGGTTAATCTCCAGGTCCTCGGTATCGAGCTCCACCAGAGGCTGTCCTTTGCGCACCAGATCTCCTTCCTTCACCAGGATCCTCTTGATCTTTCCACCGCTTGCCGCCACCGCTTCCACCAGCTTCACGTCCACCCGGTCCAGGGGCTCCAGGGTCCCCAGCTCCGAAACGCTTTCGGTGATCTCCCCCCGCACCACCCTCACCCCCGGTAAAACCTGCGGCGCATTCTGCTGCGAAGCACCCTGCTGCGACCGGTTACCCGGCATACCGCAACCGGCGAGAAAAACCACCACCACACTTACCACCATCAGGAAAACCTTCTTCACTCCCCAACCTCCTTCGACTCAGTTTGAAAGATTTCCCCGATCACGATTTCCTCCCCGGTCGACCGCCTGAGGTCTACCCAGCTGAGAATCGCATCGTAGACGTTACTCTCATAATCGCTCTCCGCCTGCATCATGGCGATGGCACCGGCAAGAAGCGTCTCTTCGTCGATGGCTCCCATTTGGTACTGCTTCTCTCGCAGGGCATATTTTTCTCGCTCCACCGCAATGGTGGTGCGGCGAATCTGCAGGTCCCCTTCCGTCTTTTTGAACCGGTAATACTTCTCTTCCACCTCGGTAGCAATGGAATCGGCTTGAGCCTGGTAATCGGCTTCGATCTGCGCCAGTTTTAACTCGTTCTGCTTCTCCTTCTCTTTCCACATCCCTGACGCAAGAACCCAGCTCACCACAAGACCCGCGCCGAAGCTCTCACCACTTTCCCCAACCAAAACAGGACTCCCGGCTTGAGCGAGGCTCCGTTTGACCTCCCATTCCAGATTCTTTTTCAAAGGCTCCACCGCAACCGAAACCGACCACTCCTCAGCACTATACTCCCCCAAAAGCTTCACCGAGGGTTGCTTTTCTTCCCGCAGGCTTTTTTGATCCAGTTCTACCGATTCTTTTTCCGAGAGGATATCGCGGAGCTCATTCCGGTTCTGGAGTGCCACACTCTTGAAGCTTTCAAGCGACGCTTCCGGAAAATTCACCTCCGGCAGAGGCGCCACCGCAAAATCGGTTTCCAGTTCTCTCCCTAAAATCCCGTTCAGCTTCTTCTTGAGCACGGCAATATTCTCCCGCAGGTTCGACAGCACCCCCTCCGCGTCCTGGAGGTTTTTCTCCGCTTCTCTCACCGCAAAAGCCGCCGCATTTCCCTCTGCAAATTGCACCTGCACCTTCTCATACCTTTTGCGCAAGAGTTCCAGATTCTTCTCCGCCAGCTCTATTGAGCGCTCCCCCTTCAGGATATTGAGATACACCGAGATAACGCTCTGTTTCACCACTTCCCGAGCTTCCCGCAGCGCCCGCTCGCTACTCTCCACATTCAGCCGAGCCTTCTCTTCCTCCACCGAATCCCCAAAGGAGTACGAATCCTTCATGGTAAAAGAAAACCCCGAAGCGAACTCCTTGGTGAGCGCGATACTCTGGCTCACCGCGATATCCGGCGAAAAGGTGTTATTCTCCACTAATCGCAGCACTGAACGCGCAATCTCCACCTGCGCCTCCGCTTTCTTCACCGAGGGATTATTCTCTAAAGCGATGCTGAGCGCTTCATCCAGGCTTAAACGTTCCTGCGCTTGGAGTTGCGCCGAAAATCCCAGAATCAGCACGAATCCTATCATCAAACCCCACCGGACCCGTTTATTCATTTCCATCCCCCTTCTTTTGGGTAATCTCTTTCAGGTACGCTTCCATTTCCCGCACATCTTCAAGAAGAAGCAACACCGTCTCTTTCTTCCTCCAGTTCACCCGTTCCAGGTGATACATAAATCGTAAAAATATTTCCTGAAACGTCCGATCCACGTGGCGCTTTCCCCCAACCTTCTCTACCACGGCCCAACCTTTTTCACTCAAAGTGTATATCTTTTTTCTCCCCTCTTGTCTCTCTACTATCATTCCCTCCGCTTTGAGTTCCCGCAAAAAGGGGTACAACATCCCACTGGACATCGGTATCCCTATCTTCCGGCAATATTTCATAAAGGAGTATCCGCTGAGCTCCTTTTCCCGCCGCAGGTACTCCATCACCATCACTCTGGTAATCGAGAATCGCTTCATCCCTCATCATTATATCTATAATAGATATATCTGTTATAGATACTAATCCGAATACTTTCTCCCGTCAAGACTTTGTCCAGGTTCACCCCATGTGGGACACTCGGAAACTCTGGTATCTCTCAACCCCTCTCTCGAGGTTTCGGTGTGTCGGGGTTTCCGGGGCTACACCACTTTTTCCACCGGTAATAGGTGCTCCGGGCTATCGGACACAGAACAGTTTTTCGGAGTCCATGGACTTGAGCGAACTTTCCGATGACACTGCCTGTGGCGAAGCTCACCAGGTGGAGTGTTCCCCAGAACATGCCGGAAGAACCCTTGTTTCCCTTTGCGCTACCCTTCATATAAGTACAAAGCCTCCCTCCTTGAGTTTTTAACACCCGAGTGAGGATACGAGATCCCTCATTTTTCTCTACCCCACCTGTTACAGATCTCTCTGAAACTATCCAACTTTTCTTACCATACCCTTTCTCTTTGAATCTTTTCTGAAGAATCTGTGACAAATTTTTAAACTCCGCTTCCTGTAACCCCAACGACTCTCTCTTTAGAATCACACTTCCCCCACGAAAATTCCCAGAAAAACCCGGGAACGGGAACTGCACCACCAGCAAACCCAGCACCCCTCCTACCCCTTCGCGAACCACCGTATATGAATTCCTGATACATCACCGCGCACCTCGCATCGACACCGAAGTAATCCCACCCCAGCGTAGTCACCGCGAGGTCGGCTTCGCCAAAGCAGTCTCGTAGTTCCCATAGATCCCCCTTTTTCAAAGCAGATGCTTCTACTAAGCTCCATTTTATTATACTGGGGTAACCGGTGATTTGAAGCGGAGAGTCTGGGAACACAAAACCAAAATGATCCCCGGGTTCACCGCGAAATATAACGTGGTGAAACTGGTATAATTTGAGGTTTTCGATGATCCCCAGGAAGCGATTCTCCGGGAGAAAAAGATTAAAGGTGGTTCGAGAGCGAAGAAAATCCCTCTCATCAACACCTTTAACCACCGGTGGAAAGACCTCTATGAGGAACTTTGAGAAAGAGAGACTGCTCCGCACAGCTTGCGAAAGACACCCCCCTCGCTCGTCATTCCGAACCGCAAAGTGGTGAGGAATCTCGCTTTTTGAGGGGGAAACGAGACTGCTTCCCTCCCTTTTCTGTCTCTGCGAGCGAAGCGAAGCAGTCTCGTCCTTCTGGTGAACGTGAATACGAGAACGCTAAAAAACGAGATTGCAGTAACACCCTTTGGGAAGAGACTGCTTCGGAAACGAACATACCACCTCGCAGTGACACCCTTTGGGTGAAAAGCGAGACTGCTTCCCTCCCTTTTCTGTCTCTGCGAGCGAAGCGAAGCAGTCTCGTGGTTCGGATGACTCAAATTTATGGGAATCATGGAAGAATAGAAAAAAGAGAGACTGCTTCGGAAACGAACATACCACCTCGCAGTGACACCCCCTAACCTGTCACTGCGAGGAGCGTAGCGACGAAGCAGTCTCGTATTTCTGATGACTCAAATTTATGGGAATCATGGAAGAATAGAAAAAAGAGAGACTGCTTCGGAAACGAACATACCACCTCGCAGTGACACCCTTTGGGTGAAAAGACGAGACTGCTTCACCAAACGAAAAAGCGAGGTTCGCAGTGACACCCCCTAACCTGTCTCTGCGAGCGTAGCGAAGCAGTCTCGTCCTTCTGGTTTTAGTTGCGAGCCTCTGAAACCCAGGGGGAAAGAGAGACGGTTTCAGCGTTGATACAACCCAGCGGGGTGGGGGAGTGTAAAAGTAAAAATACCTTCAAACCCTTGTGAATAAAGCCTTTTACCACATCGACAGAAAATTTGAGAAAAAATGGGTTCTATTCCTTTTGTGGTGCGGCTTTGAAGCTATTTTCTCTCTTTCCCGCTTCACTTCTGGGTTTCAGTCTCATCACCCCCTTGAAATGAAGCTCTTTTTCTGTCGATGTGTGATCACCCCAAAAACCCGGGGGATCGACAGAAAAATAAAAATTCCTTCTCAACCTCTTGACACTTTGCTTTCTCTCTGTTTTACTATTTCCAGAATGTGCACCTTGACAGGTGAATACTGTTTTAAAAACCCTTGATTTATAACCCTTTTTAGGGTTTGTAGCTTCCCTATGAGGGATTGAAACCTTTCCGTTCCCCCTAGTACCGATACTTACACCAGCAGTTTGTAGCTTCCCTATGAGGGATTGAAACCGAGATAGTATGTGAGCGATGTGGTGGAAAGGTATTAGTTTGTAGCTTCCCTATGAGGGATTGAAACATAGCCTTCTTAGGTGAGTAGAATGCTGCTATCCCTGTTTGTAGCTTCCCTATGAGGGATTGAAACCTCTTCATGAGGGTTTCTTCCTTGGCGCCCATGATATTCGTTTGTAGCTTCCCTATGAGGGATTGAAACTAAAATTGCTGGCGGTCGCCACGTAACAGTGAAATCGGTTTGTAGCTTCCCTATGAGGGATGAGGGATGCGTTACCATCCTTTTATTTTTTCTTCCTTTCCCCTTTTTATTTGGGTTTTCTCCTTTCTCATGGAGTGTTTTCAAAATAAAAGACTCTGGAACAAGGGAGAAAAAGAGAGACTGCTTCGGAAACGAACATACCACCTCGCAGTGACACCCCCTAACCTGTCACTGCGAGGAGCGTAGCGACGAAGCAGTCTCGTGGTTCGGGGTTTTCACGAGACCCTAAAAGAGAGACTGCTTCGGAAACGAACATACGACCTCGCAGTGACACCCTTTGGGTGAAAAGCGAGATTGCTTCACCAAACGAAAAAGCGAGGTTCGCAGTGACACCCCCTAACCTGTCTCTGCGAGCGAAGCGAAGCAGTCTCGTGGTTCTGGGTTTTCACGAGACCCTAAAAGAGAGACTGCTTCGGAAACGAACATACGACCTCGCAGTGACACCCTTTGGGTGAAAAGCGAGATTGCTTCACCAAACGAAAAAGCGAGGTTCGCAGTGACACCCCCTAACCTGTCACTGCGAGCGAAGCGAAGCAGTCTCGTCCTTCTGGTGAACGTGAATACGAGAACGCTAAAAAACGAGATTGCAGTAACACCCTTTGGGAAGAGACTGCTTCGGAAACGAACATACCACCTCGCAGTGACGCAAAAGGGATTTCAGGGGGTTTGGGAAGTTTCTCTGGGTACCCCTTCGGGGGATGCGTTGGATAGGGGTTGGTTGGTGGTTTGGAAATCTGTATCAACTACCGTGTGAGAGTTGGAAACGTAATACCAGGAAGGTAAAGATTCTAAAACCAGAATATGAGTGATACGGTGGGGTTGTTACCGGTGGTTTTTAGCTGTACAGCCAGAAAGAAAAAGTGGGGCAAAGAAATCAAAATTTACAGAAAACTACCCTGCTTTCCCTTTGTAACTCCCAGAATCTGTTTCTCCGAATATTTGATAGTGCGTAGGAGATAGAAAATCACCGAATCTTCGTTTTCGTTGATGCAACGCCGGAGTTCCGTTTTTAATCGCTCGAACTTCGCTTCGGTGATTTCCCCCTCCAAAACTGAGTTCTGTACCCAGGTGAGGTACTTTCTCCCCAGTTTCAGCACTTTATTCACCCGTTGTTCCTCAACATCGTAAACCATAATGACGTACATCGCCGCATCACCATTCCGCCAGGAGTGGTTGGTAATCTTCTTCTCCCAAAAGGTGTTTTTCGAGCTTATAGAGTTCCAGACGAATGAGTCGCCGGTAGGAAACTTCTCGACCAATCTTCTTGTAGGAAACGGTGCTTTTCATCTTTTCCTCAAACTTTTCGATAAACACCTTTCGTCCATTTTCCTTGAGATAAAGCCCTCCCAAGTGTTCTGAAAAATCTTCAGGTCCAAGCATTCCCTTGTTTAAAAGCAAGAAAATTATCCGGCTCACAATAATAGGCTTGAAAATCTCCGCCACATCCAAGTTCAGAGAAAATCTGCGGAAATTGGTGGCGTGGAGAAAGCCGATACGGGGGTCGAGGTGGGTCTGGTAGATCTCGGAGAGAATCGCAGTGTAAAGGAGTGAATTCCCAAAACTCACCAGAGCATTGAGCCGGTTTTTCGGTGGTCTTTTGGTTCTTTTTTCCATCGCAAAATCCTCGTCCTCTAGGATAGCATCGAAGGAATGGTAGTACGTCTCCCAAATCTTCCCTTCGATCGCCATGAATTCCTCGGGGGTATCGTGTTTCTGAAGCTCCAGCGCAAAAGCCTCGATTCGAGCCATGGATGTTTCCACCGCTACTTTCCGGCGGCGGTAATAGTCCAGGACTCTCAAGATGTTCTGCGCTAACCCCCAGACAAATTGCCGGGCCAGAAAGTTCCTCTTTTGGGTTTGGAGATAGTGTTCCGCCTGCTTTAAAAGAAGACAACCAGAATTATAGTGCTCGCGAGGGTAGAAACTCCCTACGTAATAACCGTAGCGATTGTAAAAATGCAGGAGTATGGATTTCTGGGTAAAGAACTCCAGCACCTCTTTGTTCAGTGTTACTTCGCCAAAAAGGTGCATTTCTCGAATCTGCTCCACCGGAAGGTAGCGATAGGTCCCATCCTGGTTTTCAAAAAAGACGGTGTTTTGCTTCCTCTTCAACGTTCCATGCGAAAAGACATAAAAACTCTCGTTCATGCGAAACAAAAGTCCCGATAAGCACAGGGATTACAGAGTGAGGTTCTCTCGCCTTTTGGTGGTTTTTCCTGGCCGATTATTCTCTGGATCTCTCCTATTGCTCTCTGAAGTTCCTTCTCCACAGTCTCAGTCAATCGGAGTTCGATTCTTTTTTTCTCTTTGGGGAATAGGACTTCACCCCTGGCTTCCACACCGTTCTGTTTCAAGAAAAAGAGGTAAAAGTAAAGCTGCATAATCCCGGTCTTCCTGGACCGACTGGACTTTTTGATTTCCCCCACTACCACAGTGTCTCTGGCTCTTTTCACCAAATCGATCCGGATATCACCCACCCAGAATCCTTTCTCTTCTTCCCTATAGGAATCTTCTTCCAGAATACGCCCCAACTCCAGAAAAGAGTTATCCTGTTCGGGAAGAATCTCGTGAGCTATATACCACAGCTCCCGTTTACACGCATAGTAACTGGCTATCAGGGTTCCGTTGATGGGTTTCATGACTGCCAGCTATAGAAACAGGGCCTCCGAATCCTGAAAATCTCTGCGAAATCCGGTTTCCGGATGGTAAAATTCTGCTACTCGACTTTGGGGGACATACCCTAAATGTGGGGAAGCCAGAATTCCAAGAAGAGGGACATCATTTTTCCTTATCCGCACGTTCACCAGATAATCCCCAAAGTCCTTCTGGATTCTCCGCAATGCTATGCTTTTTTCCCAGAGCTTCAGCGAGGAAGAACGCTTAATCTCGCTGAAGCATTCCCAGATTTCCTGGGCCCTCCGGTCTTTCTCCACGAAGACCGGCAATATGGTTCCCTCCTCTCTGATGAGTTGAAAATGGCTTACCGAAGTCTCCCTTTCCTCGTGAAACCGCAAAGAAAGGAGCGCCTGGTAAACTTCATCCGATTCAGAAGTGGACTTCCAGTTTTTCACCCGCACAAAATAGCTCTCCAGAATCTCCAGGAATTCTCTTTCCTGGATGCTCTCCACATTCCCCAACAGTTCAAGCGTCACCGCAGGAAGCATCTTCAGGTAAACGTAGGAAGCAAATCTTCGCTGAGATTCGTCTTCCAACAGCACCACAAAGGTTTCACCGGTGTTCCGGTCGTTTCGAAAATTCCGGTTACATCGGCCTGCTACCTGGATGATGGAATCCAGGGGACCTATGTCCCGGATGGCGCAATCAAAATCAAGGTCCACCCCAGCCTCCACCGCCTGCGTGGAAACGAGTACCGGTTTTTGCCCCTTTTCGAGCGCCATTTTGACTTCCCAGATCCGGTTAAGTTTGTCGAGCGATATCAGGTTAGCCGAGAGATAGTAGAGATTGGCGATACCCAAACGCTTCAAACCTTCATAGGTTGTCAGGGAAGAACGGATGGTGTTGAGAACGATCAGGTAAGACCGGGAAGCATCGTAGGAATCCCCGAACCACCGTACAAACTCCTCCACCGTCTGGGGTTTTGCCAATCGAGGTCGCAACACTACCCGACTGAAAGTCCGGAAATAACGCTTACCCTCCGGTAACAGTTCTATGGCCTCCCCCTCTTCAAAAATGAAAGGCTTCGTGGCGGTAACGAGAATGATAAAACACCCCAGATATCGAGCCAGCAAGAGAAAAACCCTGCGTAAAAGCGACCAGTACTCCCCAGGAACATTCTGGACTTCATCCAGGATGATGATGCTTCGCGCCAGGTTATAATATTTCCGCAATAAACGATTCTTAAACCCCACCACCGAATGGAATAACTGCACAAAAGTGGTGACAATCACCTCCGATTCCCAGGACTCGATGAGGGAAAGAGCCATATCGATTTCCTTTTCCTCACCGCCTTCCTCATAACGCAGTTCGGAAAGGTGATGATGTCCAAGGAGGTATGCCGAGTGATTCTCTTGAAAATCTTCTATCTGCGCGAGAACCTGGCTCAGAATGGCAAAGTTCTGGTCGATGATGGAAATGAAGGGAAGCGCATAGATAATCCGAGGCGAATATCCCCACTCTTTCTCTATCCGTTCTCGGAGCTTCAGAGCAAAGGCAAAGCTGGTGAGTGTCTTACCCGAACCGGTCGGCGCGGTAAGAGTAAAAAGGTGGTGACGCCGCAGATCTATGGAGGGGACCCTGGTTACCACCTGGACAAAAATTTCCTCCCGGAGAACATCGATAGGTCCCGAATTTTTCTGGTTACCCAAATGCTGTTCTTTGTACGTTTCAACCAGCGAGGCAGGGAGAACCCGTCTCTCGATCATCTCGATCTTTCCAGCCGATTTCTTGTCGGCGTCAACGAGCGCCGAGAAAAGACTCAAAACCAGGATGGCAATTTGTGCTTGCCGCTCCTCAGTGAGGTGATTTTCAAAATGATATTTTGCCTTCCTCAGCCGCATTCGGAGTGGCTCGAGGTCTTCAAAAAATGCGCTGAGAGGGGGTAATCCCAATGCTTCAAGCTCTCCACTGATATCCTCGGCGTGTTCCCTGAGGTTGGTAATTTGTTTTTCGATAACCACCCAGGATTCGCTCCCCTCTTCCAGACGTTCTCCAACATATCCCAGAGAACGCAAGTCCAAATGGTGATGGAAAACCACAAAGAACGCCACCAGGGGGAGAAACTTTTCCATTTCTCCCATCCGGAAACTCTCCGCCGACCTCTCTACCGCAAAGGCAGTGTAGAGAGCAGAGAGAAAACCATGATCCGAGAGTTTCCCCCAGTCCTTCTTTCCCAACAGCCGATCTTGAAAATAGGTGGTGTACTTCCCAAAATCATGTGTCAATCCAACGAGGAATGCCAGAGCCTCCAGGTTTTCCTCGCTCTCGAAAAAGAAGAACTGCCGACACCGTTCCCCAACCTCTCTGAGGTGGTCTCTGAGAAACATTCCACAGTGGGAAGCAAAGAGCATTTAATCCTCCATGAAAATGATTCGCTCTTCCCTGTCATCACCCCTCACCGCGTAAACCTTCCCGCTCCCTTTCAGGTAAATCCGGCCACTCCGTACCTCTCCGACAAATTCCCGCGGAGCACTCCGCAACCTCCTTTCGGCATCGAAAGTGAAGGGCATGAGCTCCTTGACGTACAGAGCCCCCTCCCGTGGTTCCAGAAAACAGCCATATTTCTTGAAGTACTCCACTCCCACCACAGAGTTCACCTCCACCATCCCGTTAAAGAACTTCTCTTCCGCCTCTCCTCGAAAGGCAAATTTGAGGTATCCCAGACATTCGCTGATTCCGAGATAGGGTGGGAAACAGATTCTCTCTCCAACAACAGCCTCCGCAATCTGTGAAAAAATCCCGGAGTCACGGTGCCAGAGGAACACCCGGTAGACAATGAATTCCCGGTAATCCCCAGGTAATACCAGCTCCATCGGAACCTGGGTGTGCTGGCCAGCGCTCAGATTCAGCTGGGAACGGTTCTCAGCCCAGATATAGTTAACGGTCTGGATTTTCTTCCGAAGGGGTGATCTAATAGCCAGGGCAATCCGCATCGTATCCTCCGAAAAAATCTCGTAGTAAGAATCCCGCGAAAGGCCTATCACCCCCGCTATGATTCCGGTTACGGTAGTCCGGGGAGGGAAAAAATAGGAGAGCGAAGAAGAATTGGTATAGTACTGCCTGAAATGGGCCATCTTCCCGATCAGGTCGAAGACCAGAACTTCCATCACTATTCACCTATCTAAAGGGAAAATGCTTCGACCACATCACCCAGCACTCCGGTAAGTTGTTCACTCAAGGCTCCGTTTTTGCTCTGCAATTCAGAATCTTCCCACAGGAAAACCCGCTCGATCTTTTCTCGGTGCATCTCTAAAAACTTCACAAGAGATGAGAAATCCACCTCAAAATCGGCGATATCCCGCAAACCTTCCTCGGGTGAGATACCAATTTTCCCCCGCAGATCCCCCAGGAAAGTATAGGCATCCCGATATTCCACCCGCAGAAGCAAACGGGGCTTCTGTCCTACCTTACTCCGGGTAGAAGCGATTACCGGAATGGCATTCCAGAGCGCCTCATCGAGAAGTGCAACATCATCAAAGGTGAGCCTGGTATACCGCGCTCGATAACCGCTCACAATCCCATAGAAAGCCAGGAAAGAGTAGTAAAGCCTCCAATCCTTCCCAAAGGTGCCGTATTCTCCTTTTCCCTCTCCTCCCCTTCCAGCAAAAGTAGAGGTGATAGAGTTCGAACGGACCAGTTCCACTTTGTTGAGGGAGTAACCCCAGGTAAACTGCACCGGACCGGTGAAGGTAGAGCTGGCACCCCGGGCCCCCTCCTCCTGCGCTTTAATGGGCATAGTAGCTCCAAACAGGCGAACATCGATGAGCCTGGAAAGAATCACCCCCAGATCTTCCTGAGAAAGCGCAGCTAATCTTTCTCTCCCCAAAAGCCTCCGCAACCGCTCGGTAGCATCTACCACCTGTCCATCCACTTTCGCCACAAAAATTTCGTACCCTTTACTCTCCAAATAATCCCGGATGTAGCGCTTCAATCGCACATCGCTCACCAGATTAACCTCTTTCTCGTAATCCATACGGGGTTTATTCTCATCATCCGGATCCCCATTGGGATTTGTCATTTTCGCATCGTAAAGGAAAAGGATTTCTGAGTTCCGTTCATAAATGTTCATAGCGCCTCCTCCTTCTTCCGAGCTCCGGTTACCATCCGGTAGGTATGGAAAGCGTACCCGGAGAGAATGTAGTAAACGTTCTCCGCATCTGAAAGGGGCCAATCCTTAATATGCGCATCCAGCAAACTCTTCATCACCGCAAAAATCTTCTCGTTATACCCTCGGATGCGATACTGATCTAACTTTTCAAAAATTTCACCGGCAAGAAGAAGCAAATTTTTGGCGCTCATCCCGTTAAAATTGATTTTATTCAGGATGGGCTTTTTCGCATTCCAGTCTCCACCCCAAACCTGCTCGGCGCCGATTTCCCCGATGAGGTACCCCAGAAGAAATAGAGCCGCCTCGGCCTCAGAATAACCCATCTTCCGTATGTACTGTTCCATTTCCTCGTTGAGCATCCCCGGCCACAGCTCCACCACTCCATCACCCCTTTCAATCAAAGCCAGCCTTTCGAAAAGCTTGAGTAAAAGTTGTGTCCGCAGAATCGCCTGAACCAGGGCGATTTCAGTATTTCCACGTGGCTTCACGCTATAATCCTGTCTTTCAAAACGGTACACTTGAGCTAGCGTGAGAAAGAACCGTATGAGAATCCGACGTTCCACCGGATATCCCAGAAAAATGTTCTCATAAACCTCCAAAATTTTGCGATGTTCTTCTTCCCTTCCGGAACGTACTGGAAGTAGATAGGAAATTCCCTGGAGCGACAAAAACCAGCCCTCATTCTCTCCCAAAAGCTCTTCCCCTAATCTCTGAATATCCCGCAAGGCCTCCCGGATTTCTCGAATTCTCCGCAAAGGCACCTCCCGGATGAGCTTCCTGATTTTGAACGAAGCTCGCCCCGGCGGCTGAAGGTAGAAGAGAATATCCACATAACCCAGGTCGATGAGTTCTTCGAAAGTCCTATAATCTTCCAGCTCCTGCTCCACTCGCCTTTCGAATTCCACAAAATCCTCCAACCGAAAGGTGGAAACCACATACCGCCGCGACAGTTCCATCCATTTCTCGGTAAGACTCTTCCCCGGCGAATGGAAAAAGAACCCTGGAATAAGGTAAATCGTATTCCCGGCCAGAAAAGCCCCCAGGTAATTCCTTAAATACCGCATCCCGGCAACCAAATCCTTATAGCACTCCCGGCAAAGTGAGAAATTCTTAGAAAAACCACCTCCCCTTTCTTTCCCCGCTAATCCCGCAGAAAAAGTTATCAGCTTGGTGATATAAAACTTATCGGGAAAACGAGCAGTATCACAGGTAAGCAAATCTCTTTTTCCACACACATAACACGTCCCCTCAAACGCTTCCTCAAAACTCTCTTCCACTATCGATCGTTCGAGATAGGTGATATACTCTTCCATTTCCGAAGGCTTCTTTCCCTCAATCGTTACCGAAAAAAGACCAAAGTCACCCTCCTTAAACCCCTTCTTTTCCTGAAGCACCTTAAAAAAGGCTTTCACATACTCTTTCCGCAGCTTTTTGAGATCTTCTAACTCCAGCAAAGAGAGATCCTGAGGAAAACCCCTTATCTTTCGGAAATCGAGAAGATAAACCGTCTTCCCTTTCACCACTCGGGTAAGGAAAAATTTCTGGACCAGCGCAGAAATTTCACCTTTCAATGCTCCGTTTCGAAGCTTCTTATTCAAATTAACCAACGAATCAAAGAAGAGATACTCTAACCTGTCGGTCGTCAAACGATCCTGAGGAATGGTTCCCTTACAATTTCCTACCCACAAATACTCCTCCCCCACCCGAGAATCTATCTCTGGGAAAGCGAGCTCTATATACCCCCCTTGAATCTTAAAATCCATCTCCAAGAGGTACCTCTTCTCCTCTCCCCTCACCAACTCCTGAACCAGGCTGAACACAAAACCCTTCTCAACCCCTAACTTTTCCTGGTAAGCCTTACCAATTTGTCTAATCCCTTCTAACACACACCCACCCCCTTGAACCTCCACATCCACATTTTACTTTACCAGAGGGACAAAAAAACGACACTCTGCCACAGAAAAAATTTAGTATTTTTGGGAGTGAAAGCACCCCTATACACCCCGGAAAAATCCACGATTCCGCGCGGCACACCCACCCCAAACGCACATCGAATAAACCAACCATGCTTCTTGAGAAAGAATCCTTTGAAGAAAAACCAAAAATTCCGCTCTGCTCTCCCTTTTATGGAAAGCAAAATTTCCACTCACGCCATTCGATATCCTTCGAAGCACCTCTTCTCCACATCTTCACCACAGACTCACGCCACACAGAAACCGCTTGCACTTCTTTCTTTAAACTCAGAGGTTGAGAGAGCTCACGAAGCTTCCAGTAACAGAGAAAGAGTGCTCACAAGAAAAAGAAAGGAAGGAAACCCTCACGGTAACGCTTGAGAGAAATTTCACTGTGAGCCTCATTTTTTTCTGGCGAAGAGTCTCTCGTTTTCCACCCCCCCTGTCACTGCGAGGTGGTATGCTCGTTTCCGAAGCAGTCTCTCTTTTTTCTATTCTTCCATGATTCCCATAAATTTGAGTCATCCGAACTACGAGACTGCTTCGTCGCTACGCTCCTCGCAGAGACAGGTTAGGGGGTGTCACTGCGAGGTGGTATGTTCGTTTCCGAAGCAGTCTCTCTTTTAGGGTCTCGTGAAAACCCGGAAGGACGAGACTGCTTCGCTTCGCTCGCAGAGACAGAAAAGGGAGGGAAGCAATCTCGCTTTTCACCCAAAGGGTGTCACTGCGAGGTCGTATGTTCGTTTCCGAAGCAGTCTCTCTTTTTCTCCCTTGTTCCAGAGTCTTATTTTGAAAACACTCCATGAGAAAGGAGAAAGCCCAAATAAAAAGGGGAAAGGAAGAAAAAATAAAAGGATGCTAACGCATCCCTCATAGGGAAGCTACAAACGAACAAAGAAGTAGTGCGTATTGCGTTCGATATGTCTTGTTTCAATCCCTCATAGGGAAGCTACAAACTCCAGAACTAATAACTTAACAGAGGTTTACAATTCTAAGTTTCAATCCCTCATAGGGAAGCTACAAACCGGTAACTGGGTTTGGGTGTGTGGGTGCGGTCGTCAGTCGTTTCAATCCCTCATAGGGAAGCTACAAACTGACATTCTGCAATCGTCACAGTTTGGCAATTTCGAAGTGTTTCAATCCCTCATAGGGAAGCTACAAACGGAAACTGAAACTGATTTGGGATGAAGAATCGCTTCGGTTTCAATCCCTCATAGGGAAGCTACAAACGAGAACTGGTATCAGTCATCGGACACCAGGGAACTGCAGAACGTTTCAATCCCTCATAGGGAAGCTACAAACACGGTTTATTTTGAGAGCACCGTTGCCGACATCAATCTGTTTCAATCCCTCATAGGGAAGCTACAAACACGGTATGAGGCTTCCAATATGGAGTCTCTATATGGGTTTCAATCCCTCATAGGGAAGCTACAAACCCTAAAAAGGGTTATAAATCAAGGGTTTTTAAAACAGTATTCACCTGTCAAGGTGCACATTCTGGAAATAGTAAAACAGAGAGAAAGCAAGGTGTCAAGAGGTTGAGAAGGAATTTTTATTTTTCTGTCGATCCCCCGGGTTTTTGGGGTTATCACACATCGACAGAAAAAGAGCTTCATTTCAAGGGGGTGATGAGACTGAAACCCAGAAGTGAAGCGGGAAAGAGAGAAAATAGCTTCAAAGCCGCACCAAAAAAGGAAGAGAGGCTATTTTCTTTAAAATTTTCTGTCGATCTCCAAAAAGCCTTTATTTATGAGGGTTTCAAGGTATTTTCCCACATATTTTGAGGAGAAGCTACCGGACTGCTTTGAATAAGAAGGATGCTGACTTCGTCCGTGGTGGTAGCGTCACCCTAAACACCACCCATACGTCACCCTGAACACCACCCATACGTCACCCTGAATTTATTTCAGGGTCTCGTCTTTGCCTCTCCGTCACCCTGAACACCACCCATACGTCACCCTGAACACCATCACCACCTATGCGTCACCCTGAATTTATTTCAGGGTCTCGTATTTGAGATGCTGAATCAAGTTCAGCATGACGAAGTAGTGGTAGCGTCACCCTGAACTCGTTTCAGGGTCTCGTTTTTTTCTCTACGTCACCCTGAATTTATTTCAGGGTCTCGTCTTTGCCTCTCCGTCACCCTGAATTTATTTCAGGGTCTCGTATTTGAGATGCTGAATCAAGTTCAGCATGACGAAGTAGTGGTAGCGTCACCCTGAACTCGTTTCAGGGTCTCGTTTTTTTCTCTACGTCACCCTGAATTTATTTCAGGGTCCCTTTTTTGAGATGCTGAATCGAGTTCAGCATGACGGGGTAGTGGGATGCTGAAACAAGTTCAGCATGACGAGGTAGTAGCGTCACCCTGAACTCGTTTCAGGGTCCCTTTTTCGAGATGCTGAATCAAGTTCAGCATGACGGGGTGGGAGTGGTGCGAGCCTCGTTTTTTCGGCGCCGAAGCCGTCTCTCTTTTTCTTCCCCCCTTTCACCACCCCAGTGAATAGGTTCACAGAGATCTGCGAGAGGTAAGACAAAAAGGAGGAGAACCCTTTATCCTCACTCAGGTACCGAAAAACCGAAGAGAAGGGAGGCCCTGCACCGGTATGAAGAGGAGCACCAAGGGAACAAGGATTCTTCCGGCATATTCTGGGGAATCCTCTGTCTTTTGAGTTTCCCCCACGGAAGCTCAATCACTAAGCTTACTCAAGTCCATGGACTCTCCAAAAAGGGAAGGATTCGCCTTGAAGTCCTCGACTTTGCTCAAACCCACCCTGTGGCATCACCTGCGAAAGATAGACATAGCCCAAAGCCTCCTTTCGGTGGAAGAAAAATAACCCCAGAAACCTCCAAAGCCCGGAAGGATAAATCGAGAAGCCCAAAAAGATCCGGAAGCCTCAATGGACCTTAGAGCTTGTGGAACGGGTTCAAAGACTCCGGGAGGAATTCTCCTCAAGAAAGAGGGTTTCACCGTTTCTTCTTCCACGGTGGGGAGAATCCTCAAATCCCTCAAAACCCGGGGTCTTTTGAGGGAGGGAAACCAAAAGCCCACGGGGGAATCAGAGACCCCGAGTC
>Ga0272448_1001941_pt1 | contig 26933 bp, 22 predicted proteins | sample YNPCB0191_FD_202220 | JGI IMG/M metagenome (GOLD analysis project Ga0272448, IMG submission 202220) | Hot spring sediment microbial communities from Yellowstone National Park, WY, United States - YNP-CB-019-1 | ecosystem: Environmental > Aquatic > Thermal springs > Hot (42-90C) > Sediment... | reverse complement strand
TGATCGGCAAAATAGTCCGGCAGGACGGCATCGGGTTCACCTCGTTGGTGAATCCATTTCGCCACCAAGCGCTACAATCCCTACTCAAAAGCAAACTGGTGTATTAATTTGATGGAGGATTACGGTACCCATCAGAATCATGGTTTTCATTTACCACGACGAGAGTCTTGTTCTGCAATATGATGAGGGGCGAGTGGAGTGCACGTCCGCAATTTCGATCCGACATGTCTGACGCGTCCGACAAGTCAGACATGTCCGACTCACACGCGAAGCCCAAAAAATCTCTTCGTGTACTTTGCGTCTTTGTGGTAAAAGAAAAAGGTTACTTCCCCTCGCAACTTCTCCTCCGCCCGCTGACGAATCCGCGCAATCGTCTCCTCGGTGACCGCTTTCTCGAAGCTGCGGAAGCCGAAGTTGGAGGCGCCGTGGAGTTGGGAGCATTGATCCTGCATGAGATTCAAGCGGAAGGCGTGCCAGGGACCGCCGAATTATTCTGTTCAATCACCACCATGCTCAATGGTGGGAGTGTCACTGGCATTGCTGCCGACACAGTGATCACCTCGGTGCATAGGATGGTGCCGGCTGTGTGAAGGAAGGCGTGTTTTCCCAATCGCACATCGGTGACATGGACCGTCTGGGATTCGGTGGTCCAATTCGCCAGCACGATGGCGAACCGACCATCCGGCGCTTGCCAGGCGGCATGAAACACGGCAGCGGAACGACGCTGGTTGTCCTCGTAATGCCAACAGGCGAATTTGGCATTTCGCAGTTCGACATCGTCGTATTCCCACACGAAGTTCCGGATGTCTTCGACAAGCGCCGGACGCTGCATGCGCCCGTAAACCAGGAAATCTTTGCCGGGTCCACGCCGTATGCGGGTCACATTGCGGATCATCTCCAGCGCATCATCGTTATTGCCCACTTTGGGCTCCCAGCGTGCCCAGTTCCAGGTATCCTTGTTTAATAGCGTGCCGTCGCCGGTCATAACCGCACCGGGAATCTCCCCGATGACACCACTGTATGCCGTACGCATCGGAATAGAGTAGGGCGAGGGCGCCATCGCCATATGCGCCTGCATGATGCAGCATTCATGGTAGAGGTAGTGCGGAAGTGGCAGATAATTATTCTGATAACACGGCACCCAAGGGCGTACGTCCGACAACGGAAAGAGCGGAAGGTAATATTCGTTACTGCTTTGTTCGACAGATTGCACGGCTTCCAGCCCGTATTCAGCCGTTGCTTCCTGAAAGCCGCGGACCATCTCCCACATTTTGTCCGCCATCCACTTCCCGGGAACTGGCGGGTGTTCGTGATCAACGGCATAACATGGGAAAGTGGCACCGCTCACATTCTGGTCAAAGAATTGGATCGCTTCCATGCCCCAGCTCGCCAGGTGAGAGACAAACGCCTTGGCGATCTCCCGTGTCATCGGCGTGCCCATGCAGCAGGCGTAACTCGGGCGCCACTCCGCATCCCAGGTTTCCTGCCAAAGGTGACCGTCAGCAGTGCGACAGACGCTCTGCTCACCCTGATGGGTATGAAAATAGGCGCGCCCATCATACTGATTGCAGGTGTGTGCAACGACCCAGCGCGAACCGTTACAGAAAGAGCCGACATGCCAGCCGCGGGCGCGACACAGATCGACGAATTCTTTCATCGCCGCATCGCCGCCGATGGGCGGGAAGCAATCGGGGTACACCCATGCGCCGCCGCGTTCCCAGCACATGAGGAGAATTGCTAGTGGGGCATCGAGCCGGCGTGCGAGCTCTTCCAGCAGCGGCAAGGCTTTTCGGTACGGTAAGAATGCTTCGACCGGGAAGATCGGGCCCTCATCCAGCTCACCTTGCATGCGCATGGTAAAAAACGGTGGGGAGTCGAGCAGCCAGGCCGGGACATCCGTGCGCCGGTAGAGTGGCCTGGCCCATTTCTGCTGTAACGCCCAGTCGCGATAGAGATCTGCCACATCGTACCAGTCACCGGTGAAACTGCCCAGTACTACCTCATATTCCAGCGTTCGCTGCCCGCACTCGGGCCAATCGCCGATATGCGCGATGCCCAGACGAATGCCGTCAGCATGACGTACCGGCTTGATGCGTTTGATATTCCCTTCGGTATCGTGGCAAGCCAGGTAGAGGCCGGCACGATCGTTATAATATGCGATGAACTGTGCGATGATATGCCCGGGATAATGCTCAACATCCCCAGTGCTCGGTGCGAGATGCCAGGTGTCCTCCTGCTCCCACGCAATCTCAGGCGCATTCATGTCCGTGATGATTGGATATTCGCCATGGGCATATAAAATGGCTTCGCTCCCCGTAGCGCCATCGGGCATTGGGTGCACGACGAGAAATGGAAATTGCAGATTGACCACACGTATCCCGGCCTGATTATCAAGGGTAAGCCCCCAGTGGGTGAAACGCTCTGCTGTAGAGGCCCAAACGGTGGTGGTGATCTCCAGCGCCAATCCGCCAAGTGCAGAATACCGTGCTTTGAGTTGCACACCCTCATTGAACGGCTCACTCTGCACCATGATGCCGGCGGCCTGACGAGAATCAAGCTGGCGGTATTGCCCGGTTTCATCAAGGTACCCCAGGACGAATGCCGGCTGATCAGGTGAGGAAGCGAGAAATTCATGATCCAAGGCATAATGGGAGCGAAAGGACAGCAACTGACCTGTTCGCGCATCGAATTCGAGGGTGTCTTGCGCGGTGTGTAGAGTTATGGAAGAAGACATGGATCTGATTGCTCCTGGTCGATAACGACTTGATCGGGCAAATACTGCTGGTCAGTGTTGTTTCAGTAGCGCACCCGCAGCACCTGTAGCCTGCAATTCCAAGGTACACAAAAACAATACCCACGGGTTATTTCCCCCGCAACTTTTCCTCCGCCCGCTGCCGAATCCGCGCAATGGTTTCATCGGTGACGGCTTTTTCGAAGCTGCGGAAGCCGGCGAGGGTGAAGCCGTGTTTGGCGGCGAGGCGGCCGATTTCGAGTACGCGAGCGAGTTCCAGCTCTTTGCCCAGGCTGAAAGACTCGTAGCGGCCCTCCAGGGCAAGGATCATCGTTTCCGCCATGCAGGCGTAGCTGGTTTGCGGGGGGAAGCCAAAGTTGAAGGCGAAGTCCACGTTGCCGGGCACGGCCACCACGCCGCCTTCGATGACCAGCACGTCATCGCGCTCCTGCGCCACGCGCACGGAGACGTCGCGCGGGCGGGAGACATCGCAGACCACCGCGCCGGGCTTGAGGTGATGCGGCTGGATCACCGCGTCCACCGCGGAGGTGACGGTGACGATGATATCCGCCCGCGGCAGCTCGGTATCCAGGTCGGTGGTGATGCGCGCCGCGGTGCCGGCGGGTAGTTCCGCAGCCACCGCCTGCAGACGCTCGGCATTGCGGCCAATGAGCGCCATCTCCCCCACCCCCTGCTCGGCCAGCAGGTGCGCGCAGACGCGGCCAATGGAGCCGGTGGCCCCCACCACCGCCACCCGTGCCGCTTTCGGCGTCACGCCCATCAGCGTCGCCCCCTGCCGCGCGCCTTCGATGGCGGTGTAGCAGGTGTAGCTGTTGCCGGTGGTGATGGCGATGTCCACGCTTTTCGCTACCGTGATGCCGCCGTCGCCGGCAATGGAGGTGTAGGCGCCCAGCCCGACGATCTTCGCGCCTTCGCGCTGCGCGATTTTCGCCGCCTGGATGATCTTATTCGTCACAAAGGTCTCGTCGAGGGTGAGGAATTGCCGCGGGGTGAGCGGACAGCCGACAAACCACCCCTCCGCCTCCGCCCCGGTGTGCGAACGCACGCCAGTGATGTGCGACACCGTTTTCGGCGGGATGATGGTGAGCATCTGCTCAACCCATGGCTCCGGCAGATAACGGGCAAAGGCATACTTGCGGGCAATGTCCTGGCGAACGGAAATGGGGTGGATCAAAAAACCAAAGCGTTCCATAATCTCCTCGACACGGGCCCATGTGAGAGCCCTATGCGAATATACAGGGTTTCGCTAAATCGGGCAAGTGAAGGCATGTGTAAAATGCACAGTAAGTAGTGGGCGGGTGGGGCTGCGGCCGACCTCCTGACAAGAATCCCGTTCTTACCGTGTAGAGATCCGGCAACCATAGCCCCGCCCGCTCAAACTGCTCACTACTTACTGCTTACTGCTCACTCCCCCCTCACCGCGTCGGCCGGAAATTCAGGAATTCCTGTGCCAGCACCGACAGGCTGTGGCAGGGGTCGGTGGTGACATTGGCGTCTTCGATCACCGCTTGCAGCAGCCAGTCCCAGTCGTCGCGCTGAACATCGATTTCGTCGAGGTGACCGCGGAAGACGTTGAGGGTGTAGGGGAGGACGAAGACGGCCCCCTGGCCCAGCGGACGGCGGTAGAAGAGCGGCGTCCAGTTCTTCTTGCCGGCGTGCTGGAAATGATCCCAACCATACGCTTCATCGGGATTGGTGGGTGGCGATGGCACGGCGGCTTCCGCCAGCAATGCCGCGCCTTCCGGCAGGGTTACCCATTTGAAGGTGAGCCGTTTTTCCCCACGCCCGGGCATCCAGCGCCCGCGGCGGCGGTCCCAGTACGGCAACACGTCGTCACAGAGTTGCCAGCGCACCGACTCGCCCCACAGGCTGTGGTGCTGGTGCATGGTGTTGGCCACCGCCGGCGCGCCGAGCAGGCGTGCCAGCGCCGGATTGGGCAGCGGCTCCAGCGTGGGGGAGAGGAGGGTATCCGGCTGGCCCATCGCCAGCAGCAGGCGGCCCCCTTGTTCGACGTACTGACAGAGCACTTCCGGGACGCCGGGGAAGTCCTTGCGGTACTCATCGGCGCCGAGCACGATCATTTTGAACGGCAGCAGTTCTTCCAGCGGGATGCCTTCCTGTCCTTTAAAGTAGGTGGCCTTCACCTCCGGCGCCACGCCTAGCCGGGCCAGCGCGCTGGTGAGGCAGGCGGCGGTGGTGAGGCCGTCGATGCGGTCCACCCCCATCAGGTGCGGCGTGGGCAAGAGCAGCAACACGTCTTTGCTCACGCGCGGCGGGGTGACGGCGGCTTTCGCGTAGGTCGCCGCGCGACGGGCCACCGGGCGCCAGTCACCATCATAATCGATCATCCCCATCGACTCGCCTTCGCGGTAGAAGAACTCCGGCTCGCTGCGCGCGGAGGTTTCGTCGTCTGTCCAGCACCAGAAGCCCAGGCCGTCGATGCCGGCGTCGAGATAAGTGCGGTGCAGGCGCTCGAAGAGGACGCGCTGGTCATGCGGCTCCGGCGTCCAGCGGATGAGGCTTTGCAGCACGGTGCCGTGGTCGAGGATCACCGCGGTGTTCGGCGAGGCGGCTTTCAGGTAGCGCGCGCGTTCCCAGGCTTCGGTGATGGGCGAGAGGCTGTCGACGGCCAGCTTGGTGGTCACCGGCTCATAGAAGGTGGCGCGCTCCCAGTCCGGATGGGTATGGCTGCCGTGCGTCATGGTAAACTGGAAGGCTTCCACCCAGAGGATGTCCACATTGTTGATGCCGGGCACCAACGCTTCCATCGGCCCACGCTCGAACTCGCAGCCCTCCGCGCCGCCGGTCAGCCAGGTGCCGGGCGCCTCGCGATGCACGATATCGCAGATGCGGTTCTGCACATCGCCGGAGAGGTGCGCGGTGAAGGCGAGGAAGTCGAAGGTGCGCGAGTCATGCTCGCTGAACTGCCCGGCCACTTCCACCGGCAGCGCCACCTCCTCCCAGTTCCGCGGATGCTCCGGCAGGCGCGGGTGTGCGCGCAGGAAGGCCGGGAAATCGTCGGCGTAGCGCAACTGCAGCCACTGTTGCCAGGTGCGCTTCACCGGCAACAGCTCGCGCCCTTCCGGCGTGCCCGGGCCATACCCCGCATAGCCGGTCCACAGCCGCCCACCGCCGGCGCCGGCGAGGAATCCCAGGTGATTGACCGCCTGCCCGTAGCGCTTCCCCCAGATGAGGATATGCTTCACGTGCAAGTCGAAAATCTGCGGGTTCACCGCGGTGTGCTTGTGCGGGTGCGCCGGGTCGTCCTGACAGGGCCGTCCCATCAAATTCTCGAAGATGCCGTTGATGCTGTAATGCGGATAGGCGAGGAGGTAGATGCCGTGGCGCGCCGCCACGTCGAACATTTCATCCACACGCGCGAACAGCCGCTCCACCGGCTCCCCGTTGGCATAGAAATTGTCGCACTTCACGAACGGCACCGCCATGGTGCAGCCGATTTCCGCCATGCGGGCAAAATCACGTTCAAGGTAGGAGCGGGTGACATCCCAGAATTCATCGGCGAAATAGTCGCCACCACACGTGCCCGGTTGCCGGGCGAAATAGACCGGACCGAACGGCACAAACCGCTCGCCATTCCGCCGGAATTGGCCATCTTCAAGGGAGAGCCTGATCATCGCCATGGGAAGTCATCCTTTCAAAGGAGATTCTTCTTTCTCCTACGACCAGGACAGCGAAAATCCTCTCTGGGGAGAGATCGGATTCAAGAGGCGGCACGTACGTCTGCCAATAGTGGGTGGAAGAAATTACCGGTAAGTGGTCACAAACTGTTGTGTTATCTATGAAATCTGCGATGCCGCAAACACGCTATTCCGCATAAATCACGCGCAGGGCTTCTTCCATGGTGGTGATGCCTTCGAGGATCTTTTGCATGGCGTCCTGTTTGAGGGTGATCATGCCGTTGTCGAGGGCGGCCTGGCGGATAACGTGGGTGGGCGCTTTTTGCAGGATCAGCTCCCGCACCTCGTTATCGACGACCATCAATTCAAAGACGCCGACGCGGCCGCGATACCCTTTGCCCCGGCAGTGGGAGCAGCCGGCGCCGCGGTAGAAGGTCACCTGGTCCAGATCGAGCGAGAGGTTCAGGCGGCGGAAGGCTTCCAGCGAGGGCGTGTAGGCTTCCTTGCAGCGCGGGCAGATGGCGCGTACCAGGCGTTGGGCCAATACGCCGATGACGGCGGAGGCGGTGAGGAAGGGCTCGATGCCCATTTCGGTCAAGCGCGCGACGGCCCCCGGCGCGTCATTGGTGTGCAGCGTTGAGAAGACCAGGTGGCCGGTGAGCGCCGATTCTACCGAGATGAGAGCCGTTTCCGCATCGCGCGTCTCACCGACGAGGATGATATCCGGGTCCTGGCGCAACATCGTGCGCAGCACCACCGGGAAGGTCATGCCCGCGCGCGGGTTCACCATGGTTTGCGTGAGCCCGGGCAACTGGTATTCCACCGGGTCTTCCACGGTGAGGATGTTCTTCTCCGGGCTATTCAACATATTGAGCGTGGTGTAGAGGGTGGTCGACTTGCCGGATCCGGTCGGGCCAGTCACCAGCACGATGCCGTAACTGCGATTGATCAACCGGTCATACTGTTCCAGCATGGACGAGGGAAAGCCTAATTTCCCCAGCGTATGAATGATCCCGGATTTATCGAGGATGCGCATGACCACCTTTTCGCCCATGACGCCGGGCAAGGTGGAGACGCGCAGGTCATACTCCCGCCCTCCCATTGAGAGCGTGATGCGCCCGTCCTGCGGCGCGCGCTTCTCGGAGATGTCCATATCCGCCATCACTTTGATGCGCGCAGTGAGCGCCGCCTGCACTTGCTTGGGCACCGCCGTGGCATCCTGCAGCATGCCGTCCACACGGTAGCGCACACGCACTTTGTTGGCTTCCGGCTGGATATGGATATCGCTCGCTTTATCTGCCAATCCCTGCCGGAGAATCATGTTCACCAGTTGAATGACCGGGGCATCATCGACCAACTCGCTTAACTGGTCGATGGAGATGTCGTCTTCGCTCTTCCCTTCGGCGATTTTCAATTCGCCTTCATTGTTGCCAATTTCATCAACCGCACGTTTAATCGTTTCGTCCAGCCGCACCGCATTGGAGAACAGGGCGTTGATACGGTTGTTCAACTCGTCTTCGACCGTGATCACCACATCGACTTCCATGCCGGTGACCAGGCGAAGTTGGTCGACGGTGTAGATATCCAGTGGGTTACTCATCGCCACAGTGAGGCGATTGCCTTTGAGTTGGAACGGGAGGGCGCGATAGCGGGCGATGAGGTGTTTGGGGATGAGACTGGTGACGGCGTCACTGATTTCCAGTTCGCCGAATTCAGCATACGGAATGCCCCACTGGCGTCCCAGGGCACGGGCACGGTCGCGCTCGGAGATCAAGCCCATTTTCACCAACAATTGTCCCAGCGGCTCACGCGTGCCTCGCTGAACTTGCAACGCGCGTTCCAGGTCCTCATCCGTAAGAGTGGTTATCTCTTTCAGTATCTGGCCAATCTGGCGATGTCTCATAGTCCGCAGTTCATCCCTTGAGAAATCATGAATTGCCCCGATAATCGCTCACCGGGGCAATTCAGCATCGGTATTCGTGCAGTTGACCCGTGACGCTATTGTGCTGCCGGCAACACCGTGATCACGTACTTACTTACACTACTGATTCCTGCTTTTGTCGTCAATACGACATCCAACTCAACTTTTCGGGACGGAACTCCGGTGGGCAGCACCGGAGCTGTCCAGGTTGGATTCACCGCATTCTCATCCTTGAAACTGCCCGGATCATCACCGGCCGGATCGCTGGTGGCCGTCCAATGCTGGGAGGTAATCGTATCGCCGGTTGTGCTGGTATATTCCTGGGTTCCGGCGATGACCAATTCCGATCCGCTGATGACCGTGGACGGCAGCGAACTGTCGAAGACGAATTTCGGCATGGACGGTACAATGTAAAAGATCGTCCATCCTGAAGTACTGCCGCCTTTCAACGTCGTGACGGTCAAGTTGACCTTCACCTTGGTAATTTCCGTCACCACCGGCGCAACCCAGTTGGTGGTTAACGCAAGATCCGAATGACCCAGGAATGTCCCAATATCCGGCGTGGTGGACCACTTGGTGCGTATTACCGGATTCGAAGTATCCGAAATCGGTGTTATCGCACTTCCGGCGAAAACCAGGGTAAGACCGGAGGGGACATACGGCATCTTCACATTATCACCGGAAACCGTTATCGTGACCGCAGCTTGCTGTCCCGGTGCCGGACCATAACACCCGGAAATACCGATTACGGCAATGCCGGCAACAATTGTTGCAATGAAAATATACCACTTCATTTACGTTCCTCCAGGTTAGGGCTTCATCAGTTTCGCGGCATCCGCCGGAATCGTCGTACTGGCACTCACGACCTTCGGGGTGACCAGGATCAACATCTCGGTATCACTCGGTCGTGAATCGTTGCTCTTAAACAGCCAGCCGACCAGCGGGATTTTGCTCAGGAATGGCACACCTTGCGTGACTTGCGCCTGGGAGACTTGCTTCAGGCCGCCGACAACCAGTGTCTCATTCTCATGCATCTGCACGACGGTCGTATTCGCACTCTCACGAATGGTGGGCAGATCGGAACCATCCGAGCCTTTGCGGAAGGTCGGTGGATCGGTGACATTGGTCGTGATTTCCAGGGTGATCACGCCGTCCTTCGACATCAGCGGGCGTACTTTCATGGTGACGCCGGTATCCAAACTGGAAGTCGAGAAGATCGGCGTGCCATTCTGGAAGCCGCTGAGGACCTGATAGTACACGCGGTCGCCGACATGGATGGCGGACGTCCGGCCATTCTGCACCACCGTCGTCGGGCGGCTGATAATCTTGGCTTTGTTCTTGCTTTCCAATGCATTGAGGGTCAAGCTCAACGTTACCGGATCGCGCAGGATGCGCCCAAGCTGCAGGGGATCGCCCGACTGCTGCTCGGTGAGATTGCTGGTCACACTGCCAGGCCAGGCCACGCCAAGCGTCTTGATTGCGGATGAGGTGATGCTGATGATCTCCGACTGTACCGAAATTTGCGCTGGTTCAGCATCGAGTTCGGTGAGCATCTGCTCGGCGCGCGTGACTACCGCTTCCGGACCGCGCAGCACGAGATCAAAGATGTCCGCGCCGGAGCTTTCCGCGTTGGATGCATTCACCGCCGCACTCCCGGTATTGGTGACAATATCCATCACCCCGCCGCGATGGGGCGGCGCGATGAACGTTTGCAGCCCATCGGCGCTGTACATTTCATCCATCTTCTTCTGCGCTTCTTTCGCATCGAGGAAGCGCAGGCTGTGCACTTTCACCATCTGCTCGGGGCCGACATCGACGGCAGCCAGCGCAGTGGCGGCATCTTTGACGACAGCTTCCGGCCCGCGCAGGGTGAAATCGCCGATCGGTTCGCTGATATTCAGTTTCCCGTCCTTATCGCGGTGCACCTGGGTGCCGATTTGTCCGGTCTTCGCGGCAAACGCCGCCTTCGCGGTATTCGCCCCCGCATCGCCCACCTGGTTCGATACACTGGTGAAGGTCATCGGCAGCGTGTAGACCACCAGGCCTCGCGACTCGTAACGATCAAGGAGATAGGTGATCGCCTGTGTGGCGAAGACGCGCTTCACATTGTGGCGCTCTTCCACAATCTTCATCTCGACGTCCACTTTCGCCAGGCTTGCAATCGCTGCTTCAACGATACCTTTGGGGCCGCGCAGGATGAGCGTGTCACTTTGCCAGATCGGCGCGGGTGTGGGTGCTGCCGGAGCGGTTGTGGCCGGTGCCGTCGATGGCGTGGTGGTCGCCAGCAGGCTGGGTACCGGCGCGGCCGGCATATCAGGCGTCGGCAAATTGGCATTGTTCGGTGCAAAGGCCACCGTCAGCCCGCGACTGCCGTACATGTTTTCCAGGAATCCCTTCGCCTGCCATGCGACGACCGCTTTTACTTTATAGGTCTCTTCCATCGTTTCGCTGAGGGGGTTGACCGGCGCAGCCTGCGGCTCGACATCCAATTGCTGAATGAGGTCGGTGACTTGCCGCACTCGCTTAGACTCGCCGGAGAGCAGGATCTGCTTGTTCGGCAGCGTGGTCACCTGCACATCTTTGAACATGGTGACCAGTGCGGATGTGATGTCGCTGGCCGCAATCCATTTGAGCTTCACGACCTCGACTGTCTGCTTGGTGGTGAACATCGTGTTAATGGTCGTCGGATCATTGACCACATATACACCATTGGATACCGCATAAGCCAGTCCGGCCTGCTTGGTGATGATCTGCAGGGCATCATCGACGGTCACATCAGTGAGCTTGATGGTGATCGTGCCTTTCACCTGCGGGCCGATGGCAATATTGGCGCCGCTGAGATCGGCCAGCGCTTTGAGCACCAGCGGGATTTCAATGTTGCTGAAGTTCAGCGATTCAATTTTACGCTCTTCCGGAAGGGCATATCCGGCAATGGTGCCAACCAGCAGGATAATGACCAGTATGATCCGATACCATCGGCTCACCGGGGCTTCCATCTTTCGAGTCATGATGGGCTACCTCCTGACAATCGTAATGCTTTGGACTGTCTGCCATTCGTCAGGGTCACGCTGGTGGCGTCGACCTGCTTCACGGTCCATTTCAGTCCGGGTATGGTGTCGCCTTCGACCAGGCTGTATTGTTTGCCGTTCAGGGAGATAACGGCCAGATGCACTGACGGCGTAATCACCACCCCCGACAAGACAAACGGGGGGATGGGCGGCGGAACATCGAGATTTTTGATGAGCTCGACCGCGCGATCGAAATCCGGCGGATAACCGGACAATACGACCTGATTGGCGCGCTTGCCGGCCCGCAATTCGACCACGAGATTCTCCTTCTCAAAGGCCTTGGTAAGCACCTCGTGTGTTGTCCACTCCAGCGTCTTGGTGAGCGTCAACTGTGTCGGCGTGTCCACGGGTGGTTTGGGTGGCGTCACCGGTGGAGGTACAACGGGGGGGGTACTCCCCTGGTGTACAATAGGCTTGCTAGGCAACATCAAATCCACAAATGGATTGCGCCCGCCTTTGACTTCGCCTTCGATCTTCGGCAAGCGGCTGGCTTCGAGCCAACTGATGCCCGCCTCACCGGCCTTAGCCAGCTTGCTATCCGCTGCCGGCGTCGGCTTGGGTGTGGTGTCCCCTGCCGCCTGGCCCGTTTGAGCCGGGGGCGCCGGTTGATCACCACCTGGTTTGAAGGTGAAGATGGCTACCAGCACCAGCACCGCCATGCAACCGGCAAGCACCAGGACATTGCTTGACTTTGGTTTGTTGTTATTCATCAGCGTTTGCCCTCTTTCGGAGCATTCTCATCCGGGGAAGACTTGTACTGATCCGGGATAATGATGGCATACGTTTCGAGATGCGTGTTCATCCTCACCACCGAATTCCCGTTTCCGGTGACCGGCGTGATATTGACGGTCCGCACATAGATCATCTTCGGGAAAGCGCGCAAGGCTTCCAGAAACTTGAGCAAGTCGACATAACTGCCTTCAATATCCAAGCTTATCTGCTGTACATAATACGGCGATGCCGGCGCACTGGACGGCGCTTCCGCAGGAGCATCAGCGACCTTCTTGACGGTAAGCGGGCTCTTGTGCAGATCGAGCGGGCGCGGAGCGGTAGGATGAATGGAACGCAGGGTGTTCCCGGTTGCTTTCGCTTTATCTTCGATCTGCTTCAGATAGGTGGGGATATATTTGTAATCCACCAGATTCAAGTCCAGATCGGATAACCGGGCGTTGACCTCTGCCAAATCCTGCTTGCGCCGCGGTAAGGCATCCGTTTCAATCTTAGCCTGCTTATACTCATTATTCAAGCTATCGCGCTGCTGTCTCAGCCCTTCAGATTCCTCACCCTGGCGTTGCCAGATCACGACCCCCACAGTCAGGATGATGACCCCGACGGCGATCAATACAGCGAGCAACAATGCATACTGTGATTTTTTCCCAGCCATCAGAGTTCACCTCCAATCAGGTCTTTGATCGGGATCGTAAGGTCAAAGCTCACGCGTTTCCCGAACAACGCATCGTCCTGGGCTGTCACCGTTCCCAGGGTCGGTGTCTTTGCCCAGCGCGTTTGCTGGCGGAAGGCCAGCATATAATTCCCGACGGTTCCCTCATCAACGGCTTTGCCATTGATGTGCAGCATGATGCCATCCGGTGAGGGCGTCGTATTAAACGAGCTCAGCATGACGTCACTCGGCGTGATCTTGCTGGTATCAGCGAGAATGGTCATCCATGCCGCCTCGCTGACGCGCACCTGCTCGAGCAGATTGACAACCGGGCGCTTGGCCTCAATTTCATCCGTCACCTTTTTCAGCTCCCTGCGCTTGGCGCCTAACTCATCGAGCTGTTTCTGTGCCGTCTTCTGTTCTGTGCGTAAGGCCTGGCATTCCAGCAATTTGCCGATGTTCAGCAGGATGGCAAAGACCATAACCACCAGGACACCGATTGTTGAGAAACGCAACGTAGTCATTTCGCGCATTTTTCGCGCGCGGCGCTCAGCGATAAGATTAATATTGATCATCGCGAGCCTCCCTTCATGCGTGCCAGCATGGGCTCACGCAACGCCAATCCGAAGGCAGTGGTGAGCAACGGGGTTTGTGAGACAATGGATTCGGCCCCTGCCGGCAATTGGATGAGGTAATTGTCGAAGAGCTGCACGCCCTCGACCGGAATGCTGATCTGTTCTGCCAGGAAGGGAATCAACCCGGGCAGATTCGAGCCGCCACCGGTGACATAAATGCGCGTAATGCCTTCCGAGCCACGGGGGGCGCCGCCGGGAATTTGCTGGTAGTCGTAGAACGCAAAGGAGCGGCGGATTTCCCGCACCAGTTCTTCGAGCACGGCCTCCATCGCACGGCTGGCCTCCTGCCCGACCGGAGAGAGCTTCGCACGCTCCATTTCATCGGTCACCGCCTGCGCCTCGTTCTCTTTGATCTCCTCGGCCTGCGCGGTATCGATGCCCATGCCGGTGGCGATGGCTTCGGTGAAGCTGTTGCCGGCCACCGTCACACTGCGGAAGAGCACGAACGTCCCACCGGCGATGATCGAGATGTGGGTGTAGGTCGCGCCGATGGAGACCAGGGCCACCGTTTCATTGGTCCCGGCTCCGCCGTGCGGCAGGTCGATCGCCACACGCATCAGCGCAAAGGGTTCCAACTCGATGGCCAACGGCTCCAGGCCGGCCTGTTCCATCGTCTCGGTGCGGCTGTCGACCAGCTCGCGCGGCGAGGCGACGAGCATGACGTCCATCTGCGGAGTGCCGTCGACGCTGGTGGTGCCGAGGATCTGAAATTCGACCAGGCTGTCCTCCACCGGGAAGGTAATGTAATTGCGCGCTTCCCAGTAAATGGACTTGCGCAACTGGTGTTCCGGCATGGCCGGCAGGCGCACCTGGCGGACCACCACGGTCGGCGCGGATACCGCAGCCACCGCCCACGGAGTCGTGATGCCGAGGGTATGCATGAGCGTATCGATCGCTTCGGCCACCGCAAGGCGATCATCAACCACCCCTTGCTTGATTGCGCCCGGCGGCGTGGGGGCGCTGCCGGCACGCAACAGCGCAAATCCGTTTCGCACGGGAGTCAATTGGACGATTTTGATGGAATGGCTCCCAATATCAATGCCGACGGCATTCGGGTTACCATAGAGTTTGTCTAGAAAGGCCATATTCGGCAACTCCTCCCCTGGTGAGCACACATCATTTCGGCATCTTGCTAGCGTGATAATCGCTCGGTTTCATCGGTATTGCTGTCCAACGATGCCCCAATTATGTCGCATGAATTATGCCAGGAAGGTGTACAGACCAGATGCGCTCACGGGCAAAATTGCCCGTGAGCACGCCACAGCACTGAGCGTCAAAATCGTTCGCGAAAGGAGCGGTGTCGTGACAGGGGGCTCCGTTTACTACGACACGATTCATTGCTCCTTTTCAGCACGAATGACGGACATCTCTGTTTGTACTTTCCTTAGACTGGTAGATTTCTAATCAGGTTATCCCTGATTTTTCTCTCGGAACGCCAATTTCCGAGAGCCACCGGGCGACATCTCTTTCCGCAATGATCTGATCTGTTTATCGGGTTGCGCGGCTGATTAAATAGTAGGTGCCGGTCGACGCATTGTACTCAATTTGCAGGTTCAATGCTGTCGCCATATAACGCAGCGGTACCATGGTTCTGGACTCATGCAATGAGGCCGCCACCGGCAACTGATAGAGGTCGTTATTGATGCGAGCCGTGCGGGAGCCAATGGTGAGCCCCATGAAGGTATTATTGGCCCAGGCGTTTACTTCACGCGTCTTCGGCACCCAGATGACCACGCCATGCTTCGCTTCGACAATGGTGCGGAAAGGCACCATGGAGAAGCCCTGGGTGATGTAGGGCTGTGGAGCGTTTTTCAGGGCATGGTCGTCCAGGTAAATGCGGGCTTCCGTACGCGGAACGATAATCCGCGAGTCGACCGGCAACTGCCGTGTGGGGCTCAGGCCGGGATTGAGCTTCACCAGTTCATCCGGGGTCGTGGCATAGGCACGGGCAATCTTCAGCAGCGTGTCGCCGGGCTTGATGGTATACGGCGCGCGCAGCTCAATGCTGCTCTGCGTCGTTTTCGCAGCGGACTTCACCACCGGGGCGACGGCGGGCGTGCCGGAATTCGCATTCGTCTCGGCGACGAGCACCAGGGTATCATCCCGCTGGGCCGCATCGCTGGCCGGGACGGCTTTGGCGAGCACGACGGAGGTCCGCGCCTGCGCCTTGCCGGTGGCCGGGGCCACGCGCGGCTGCGCACTGGCACCGAGGGTTGGCAAGGAGGCGGGCGTGACATCCACCGTCACCGACGGCTGGGCCACGCCGGAATACACACGGGCCTTCGAGTCATTGATGCCGGTGCCGAATGCCGGCGCTTTGGCGATGAGCAGGACGGGAACTTTTACGGGCGGAACTGGCCGGGTTACTGCCGGGGCCGGAGCCACCGGGGCAGCAGGATGCGACACCACCGGGGTTTGAACGGCCTTCACCGCTGGTGCGGTGACAGCCGGTGCCTTGACCGCTGGGAGGGTTGGCTGTGTGACGGCGGGCACTTTCGGCGCAGGATGCGTGATCTGTGCCGGGCGCACCGGGGCAACCGGCAGCGGCAGGTCGGCAGTGGCTGTCTGTAGCGGGACGGATTTCTCCGGCGTCAGCGTGGCATCCACCGGGATGAAAATCGCCGGTGATCCCGGCTGCACGTTCGCTTTCACCTGCCCGTTCGGGGTCTCGGTGACCGGCACTACCAGCAATCCGCGCGGGGAGGTGAGGCCGCCACCATTAGCAAACCCGGCCGGGGACAGCGACGTTGGCATGGCCGCCAGCGCCGGCGGGGTGGTGAACCCCTGGATGCTGAGGGTCGGCAACGTCCGCGCCATCTCATTCGAGGGCAACAGCTTCACCGGGAGCACCGCATAGGCGTCCATGGCAGCCGTCTGCACCAGCTCGCCGCGCGAGCCGGCCAGCGCCATGCTCGGTAATGAGGTGGCGGATGCCCAGTTGGAAAGCGGGGAGATCAGGTTCGAGAACGGCTGGCGATCGAGGCCGGCGCCGCCGGAAGGCAGGGCCAGCGAGGTGATCGGGAGAATGCCGGCGATGCCGACCTCCTGGGTCTGCGGCAGGTCTTTCTCGATCTGGGTATGCCCGAACATCGAGCTGACGATGATCTTCACCGGCAGGCTTTCGGTCGAATTATTGAAGAGGTCGGTCGCCTTGGCAGTCAGCGTATAGGTGCCGGATTCCAGCCCGTCCAGCGCGGGGTCGAGCGGAATCTGGAAGGGCGGCTCGTTCATCATGGCGAAGCGCTTGCCGTTGATGAAGATTTCTACCCAGGCGATGCCCGAATCATCCTGCGCATCCACCACCACGTTCACCTTCCCGGCGATATTCGCCCCACCGAGCGGCTGCAGAATGCGCACCGTCGGCGCGTTAGTCTCGGGGGCCAGCGTCTGGAGCGGTTTGATGACGATCTGCTGTTCGCGCTGCTGCATCGTCCCCTGGTTGGTGAAGAGTTTGATGTACAGCGTGTGGCGGCCCGGGCGCACCTTGAGATCGGAAAAATCCGCATCGTCGAGGTGGAAGCTGCCCGCAGGGATGGGATTACGCACCGTGCCACCGAGCAGCCAGCGGCTGTCAAGATAGGCTTCAACCCGCACCACCGGCGCATCCGGCGTGCTTTCGAACGCCACCGCAATCGGGATGGTGGTGCCGGTGATCGTCTCATTCGGCAATGGCTTCAGGATACGGAAGGTGAAGGTATCCGCAGCCAGCAGCGGCGCCAATGGCTGGCACACCATGAGCACAGCCAGGAACACGATGAGCCCACAAGAGAACCAACTTCGCATTTTCTCCTCCTCGCCGGGTGGCACGCCACCGCACGGCATCTACAGCATCTTCATCGGGGTACTGCGGCGCTGCAACAATTCAAACTTCGGCCTCGACGGCACAGTTCAACATAATATAAACATTAGCACACGGCAAGGGTTTAGTCAATGAGGTGACGACGGCTCACACGGAAACGTGCACGGCGCCTGCTCTGCCTGCCTTGGCTTGGTCTGCTCTTCGACAGAGCATACCGCCGAATCGGTGAGAAATCAAGAGGGTATACCATGGCTACCGCTTCCGAGTATAGGGTAATAGACGCAGGAAGATGAGCGTGAGAATCGGGGCCAGCAGGATCAGCCAGATGAGGATACGGCCCACCAGCAGCAAGGCCGGTGTCTGCGTCGGGGCCGGCTCGGGCTCCTCTTCTTCCTCCGGAACCACTGCCTCTTCCGTCCGGCGGTACTCCGCAATCAGCAGATTCGCCCTGGGCGCCTCCACATGCGGCACCACCACCTGGTAACGCGGCGGGAGCAACTGGCGGGCGATATTCGTCATGAGCGGATCCTCAATAACCCGTACCTGCGCATGCAGACCGGCATCTTTGAGCACACTCGCATAGATACGCGCCTCGACTTCGAGATCCGTTTCGGCAACGCTGGTGACCGTTGGGTCTTGCATGCTGTACTCCTTTGCGCCGATAATATACCATCGATTTTGCTTCCGCAAGTAGTAATAATGGATGCAGTCGTTCTATGTGAAATTATGGATAAGCGCATACAAGTCATCCAGGGAGATATCACCCGCCTGCACGTGGACGCCATCGTGAATGCCGCACAGTCATCACTGCGTGCCGGCGGCGGCGTCGATGGAGCGATTCATCGCGCTGCGGGACCGAAACTGCAATTAGAGTGCTACCGGCACCATGGCTGCCCGACAGGCGAAGCACGACTAACGCAAGGGTATGACTTACCGGCGAAATGGGTGATCCATACGGTCGGCCCGATCTGGCGTGGCGGAGAGCTCAATGAAGATGCGCTGCTCACGAAGTGCTATCGCGAATTACTGGCCCTGGCCGTCCAGACCGGGATCAAAACCATCGCGTTTCCGGCGATCAGCACCGGTGCCTACCGATTTCCCCTGGCCCGAGCGACTGCCATCGCCGTTCACGAAGTGCTGGCGTTTCTTCAGCATGATACAACCCTTGAGCAGGTGATCTTCGTTTGCTTCGATCAGCGTACGTATTCGACTTATGTTGGAACGCTGGATGCGATCGCGGAAGAAGAGTCGCAGCATAACCCACTGGAGGAGCAGCGATGGGATTAGCAGGCGTTGAGCTCATTATGTCACTCGAAGACCGCTTCAACATCAGCATCGCTGATGAGGATGCCATGCAAGTGAATACAGTTTCCGATATGCAGCAACTCATCTCGCGAAAGTTGCATTCCTCGAAGAGTACTACCCAACAGACCGATCTCATATTTTCCCAAACGAGCGAGGAAGACGATGAATGGACTGATGAGCGAATTTGGCAAACTCTGCTACAAACAATCGCTGAAGAATGCAACTTCCCCCGGCAATCGATCACTCCAGACAAGCATTTATGGCGCGATATCTGTCAGGATTGAATACAGTGGCAAGACGATACCAACACCTCCCGCAACGCACGTAATTGCCGGGCAGCGGAGAAATGCTCCTCTACGCGTAATCGACCGGCGTGGGCCAGCCGGTCGGCAAGCGCGAGATCGGAGAGCACGCGGATGAGCGCTTCACCGAGGGCGTCCGAATCCTCGCGCGGCACCACCAGGCCGCTCTCGTTGTCGACCACCACCTCCACCAACCCGCCGGCGTCGGAGACGACCACCGGGCGCTGCAGCGCCATCGCCTCCATCGCCACCAGCCCGAGGCCCTCCGAGCGCGACGGCATGGCCACCACATCGCAGGCGGCCATCAATGCGCGCGGGTCGTCGCAGAAGCCGGTGAAGTCCACCGCGTCCGCGATGCCCAATTGCGCCGCCAATGCACGCAGCTCCGGCTCGGCTTTCCCCTCGCCCACCAGCATCAGCCGGGCGGCGGGGATGCGCTCTCGCACCTGTGGCCACGCCTGCAACGCCGTCGCCTGCCCCTTCACCGGGTTGAGGCGGCCAACAATGCCGACGCGCGGCACGGCGGGGTCAAAGCCGCACGCGCGCTTCGCCTCGGCCACCGGCTGCGGCACGAAGCGCTCCAGCGCAATGCCGTTGTGCACCACGCGGATCTTCTCCGCACGAATGCCTTGCCGCAGCAGGTCGCCTTTCACCGCGTCGGACACCGCATGCAGCCGGTCGGCAAAGCGATACCAGCCCGCGTAGGTGAAGCCGTGGACGGAGGCCACACAGGGCGTGCCGGTGAGGCGTCCGGCGAGGCTGCCGATGAAGGCAGCAGAGGAGAGGTGCGCGTGAATGACATCGATGCGCTGCGCTTTGATTAATCGCGCGAGGCCGAAGAGCGTTTTCGGATCGATCTTACCCCACGTCTTCCAGGTGAGCGGGGTGATGCCGCGCGCGCGGAGGTAATTGACGATAGGCCGCCCGCTGGGACAGAACACCGTCACTTCGTCCCCCGCCTCCCACAGCGCCTGCACCAGCGAGGCGAGATACACCTCCGCCCCCCCAATCCTCGACGGTGTAATGATTTCCAGCACGCGCATGATAATTCCTTTAGGAAATGCGGATTGCGGACTGCGGATTGCGGAATTTTGCTGGCGTTCACGTCGTCCACGGGCATTCGCATTCGTTACGGATGAAGATGATATCAGTTACAGCTATGCAAAGATAATAAGGTATTCCGCATGAATCGATATAATTCCTGCCGGGTGACCGGCGATGAAAATGGAGTGGGAGTAAGATAAAGAGAAAGAAGTAGGAGCGAGATGGAGGAGGTTGCCAGGTATAGAGACTTTGGATATTGGACTTGAGACCCTGGACCAAAAAAAAGAAGCGGAGGGCCGCACTAGGCTTATCCCTCCGCTTCAGGGTCGTCTGTGAGTATCCATATTTACCTCATTACATGGGCGTGAAAGACGCCGGCCAGATCGAGCACGTGATAGAGTACCAGTACGGCCATCACAATCAGGTAACCGCGCAACGCCAGCAGAGAGAGTTTGACGCTGGGAGTCATGGTCATGGGGCCGAGGGATTCGGCATCCCGCTTCTCTTCCTGCACGTCATCCAGCGGATGCACGATGTAAAAGCGGCGAGTATCCTCGGCATTGGACATGGAAACCATTGGCGTATCCTCCTTTGTGCAAATTATCTTCTACGCATTCGGAAACAGGTTCGGCGCAACCACCTGCGCCGCCAGGATCAATGACAGGGCAAACAGGAGAATGGTGATGATCCAGTTCACCCAATTATTCCAGGACTTATTGACGAATTCGTCGCCCAACAGTTCGCGATCATTGAGCAGCAACTGTAAGAAAATGATCGCCGAGGGCAGCATGATGCCGGCCAGCACCTGCACGCCCACAATAATCAACTCCAACGGCGCTTTCGGGATCAGTACCAACCCCGCCGCCGCCGAAACGGCAAAGATATATAAAGTATAGAAGCCGGGGGCTTCCTTGATGCTCAGCTCCAGGCTGGATGGCCAGCCCTTCACTTCACCATAGGCCCAGGCACTGGACAGTGAAATCGTCGTCGAGCCCAGGATGGCCGCATTGACCATGAGCAGCAAAATCCCGTACTTCACCACCATGCCAAATTTCGTGCCGAGAAAGTCGGCCATGAACGCCGGATTGTACTCAGCTACGCTCAACCCATGTCGGCGGGCGGCATCGCCGATGAGCATCATGCACGCGGCCACTACAATGACCACGACCGCGCCGATGAAAGTGTCCAAGCGCTCCCATTTCAGGTCCGAAAAGCGCAGGCGCTTATCGGCCACGCAGCTCTGCTGAAAGAAGAGCTGCCACGGGGCGATGGTCGTGCCCACAATGGCGATCACCAGAAACATGTACTTCGCGGTGATCCCACCCGTCGGCAGACTGGGCACCAGCGTGTTCGTCACTACCACGCCCAGCTTCGGCCCCAGGTAGATCGCAAAGGCCAACCAGGCCAGGTCCAGCGCGCACAGGAAAATCGTCACGCGCTCCCACCGGCGATAGCTGGCAGTCACTACCATCAGGATCAACCCCGCCGCCACTAACGGCACGGCGATGTAGGGGGAGATCCCCATCATCGAGGCCGCCAGGTTAATGGCGGCGAACTCGGTGACCAGCGTCAAAAAGTTCACGATCTGCAGGTCGGCCAGGGAGAACACCCCCCACCATTTGCCAAACCGTTTGTAAATCATCGCGGCATGCCCCTGGCCGGTCGCGATGCCCAAACGGGCGACCATTTCCTGCACAAAATACGTACATGGCAGCAGCAAGAGCAGCAACCAGAGCAGCTTCGGTCCGTAGCGATAGCCGGCTTCCGTATAGGCGGATACCGCGCCGGCATCGTTATCGGCTACCATCACGATCAAGCCGGGCCCCATCACCATCAAAAACGTGATGATCCGACGCGCCCAGCGAGAGCGCACGACCATGGCCTGGGGGGGAGCCGTTGCCGTTTTCGTCAGTTCTGTCATGGTTCACCTCCCGGTTCTTCTGCCGGAGCATCCTGCCCCGGTACCCACAGGTTCCCCATGACCGCCGGCTGACGCTTATAGATATAAGGTCAGCGACGCGGTGGTCGTGGGCGTGCGCAGTGGGCGTCACGCACGAGACACCATGCGTGCGGAGGTTCGTCTTCCAGGCTGTACGCATTGGAAGCTTCGACACACTCGGCACTATCGTCGCGTGTAAACATGCCAATTTCTCCTTGAAAGTGTGAGGCGCAGGCATGCGGCGACGGTGTATCGTGCGGAGAAGCGGTGGGAGGCGTTGAGCACCCGTGTGGGATGGCTCATTGCCGACGTGCAAGAATCGCCGTCAGTCGACGGCGCGTTACGGAAGAATGCGGAGCGGAGAGTTGGAAGGCTAAATGCATGCTTTCAGCATGCGGAAAACAGGGTAGCCTCGTGGTCAACCCGCGCATGGCCGCTTCGACACGTCACACTTGCCCCTTGCCTTTGCCCTATGCAATTGTAGATCTGGCGTTCGTGACCAGGATCGCCGTCCATTCGGGTGACCACCACCTTTCTACCCTGTAGAGTGCGCGGGCCCCTGCCCGCGCCGGGTAACGTGGGAACTCCGGCTTGCCACCGAAACCGCGTCGCAACGCAGCATTCACTTCGGTCGGCATTTCTTGCCGTCTTTCCCAACCGATGCAGTATATACCCGGCATGAGTTTTTCGTCAACCTTTCATGAGCGCAAAAACGTGGTTTTTTCCCATGACGGCCCGCTTTGCGTGAAAAAATGCCCAGAACTGCTACCCACTAGCTGGCTGGCCTCTCATCCCTGCAACCACTAGCGCTAGCTCGAGGAGTAGAATCGGGAGCGGTGGGGTAAGGTACTGGAAGCTAACCTGCTAACGAGGCACTATTCCCATGTCTACCTACTACGAGACCAACCGGCAGAACTGGAACGAGCGGACGCGCATTCATGCCTGCTCGCGGGCATACGACCTGGCAGGATTCCGGGCCGGGCGGAATGCGCTAAGGCCGATTGAGCGGCAGGAAGTCGGCGAGGTGGCAGGTAAATCGCTGCTGCACCTGCAGTGCCATCTCGGCACCGATACCCTCTCCTGGGCACGGTTGGGCGCACGGGTAACCGGCGTCGATTTCGCCGAGGAAGCCATCGCCGTGGCACAGGGATTGAATACAGACCTTGGCCTCGATGCGCGCTTCATCCAGGTAAACCTCTATGATCTTCCCGCGCAGCTCACCGAGCAGTTCGACATCGTCTTCACCTCCTACGGCGTGCTCTGCTGGCTGCACGACATCCCGCGCTGGGCGGAGATTGCCGCGAGCTACGTGAAGCCCGGCGGGCTATTTTACCTCGCCGAGTTCCACCCCCTGGCGGTCGCCATCTGCGACGAGGGCATCGACGGCGACACCTTCCGCTTCACTTTCCCCTATTTCCCGCAGCCGGAACCGTGCTACTTCGGCCCCGGCGTCACCTACACCGACGGCGAAGGCCGCACACAGACCGGCAATTACGAGTGGCCCTACAGCCTGGGCCAGGTGGTGACCGCCCTCTGCGACGCCGGCCTCCGCCTCGAATTCCTCCACGAACACCCCTGCTGCGCCTTCCCCATGCTGCCGGAGATGCACCAGGACGCCGACGGCCTCTGGTGGCGCGCGAAGGATGACTTGCCGTTGATGTTTTCAATTCGAGCGCGGAAAGAAGGATAAGTGTGGGAGTTTGGGAGTATGGGGGTGTGGGAGTTATTTTCACCGTTGACACGGGCTGAAGGTATGGTGCCGTAGTATATTATCTCACTACAAGAACCTGCCGGACATACGAAAGGTCTGTCATGACAGTACGACCAGGAACAATAGCCATCACAGCGACCGTGGTGCTATTTTGCGCCCTCTCTTCCTTCATTTATGTTAACGTGAATCGTGAACACAACGAGGATCGGCTATTCCAGGCCGCTTCGTTCGGCGATACCGCAACGATAAAAGCCTTGATCGCCGGGGGGCAGAATGTCAATATTTGCCCGGACCGGCTCGATCGTTCAACTCCGCTGATGGGTGCAGCCGCGAATAAGCATGCGGATACGGTGGTCGCGCTGCTTGATGCCGGTGCTGATGTCAATATGCGAGATAAGAAAGGGAACTCTGCGCTGTTATCCGCCGCCAAGTTCGGAGATCAGCAAACCGCCATCATCCTGTTGGAACATGGCGCGAATCCCAATGTAACTGATGATAAAGGACGATCGCCGTTATTCTTTGCGGCGCTTCATGGCTATACTGCGCTTGCGAGGACGCTGCTGGAAAAAGGGGCAGACATCAATCGCGCTGATGCGCGTGCTGATACGCCATTAAAGATCGCAATCAAACATAACCATAAAGAGCTGGCAGAGCTGTTGCGTACTGCAGGGAAACGATAGTTACCACTGATCCGGATGGATCTCTTCTGGCTCATGGTCACGGGCACTATCGACGACACACCAGTAAAGGGATACGGCTACGGCACACTACCTTCAACCTCGTATCATCGGTAAAAATCCTCTCAATCCTGTTAATCCTGTCTATACAACAAACGACACCCCGTCCACCTTCCCCAAAGCGTATCAGTCGCCTATAATGAGGGAAAAGGAGCGCCTGATGACCACGACACCTCGTCCTGTGCATGCTGATGATTCACAAGGTTCGCCACTGGTGAGCAATGCGGCCGCGATTCGCGCGGTGGCGGCGGCGGTGGAGGGGACACTGGGGCCGAAGGGATTGAACTGCATGCTGGTGGACCGCTTCGGCGAGGTGGTGATCACCAACGACGGCAGCACCATCCTGGAGAAGATCGATGCCGTGCACCCGGCGGCGCGCATGCTGGTAAATGTGGCGCGCGCGCAGGACCAGCAGGTGGGGGATGGCACCACCACCGCCACCATCCTGGCCAACGCGTTGATCGCCGAAGCGGCGGCGCAGGTGGGGCGCGGGGTGCCGGTGACGCGTGTGCTGGAGGGGGTGAGGCTGGGCGTGGCGGCGGCCATCGCGGGCATTGCACAACGCGCCATCCCCATCCGCGACATGGACGACCCGCTGCTGCGGCAGACCACCCGCGTCGCCGCGCGCGAGCAGGACGACCTGACGAGATTATGCCTCGACGCGGCACGGCTGATCGGGCGCGAACGGCTGACCGCGCCGGATTTCCGCCTGGCAGACTGGCTGGTGGCCAAAGAAGGCGCGGAGAATGAAGTGGTGCGCGGGGTGATCCTCGACAAGGAGCCGATGAACCGGCAGATGCCGCGGGAGGTGATCGAGGCGCGCGTGCTTTGCCTGGACGATGCGCTGGAGCCGGAGGAGCTGGAGGAGAGCGCGCTGGGCACGGAAGCGGGGTTCGCCACCTTTATGCGCTATCAGCAGGAGTTCCGTGAGGCATTGCAGCGGCTCATCAAGCTGGGCGTCACGGCGGTCTTTGTCACTAAGGCGGTACATGACAGTGCGGAAGAGTTGCTCACTGACCGCGGCGTGCTGATTATCCGGCGGCTGTCGGCGCGCGACCTCTATCGCGTGGCACGGCACACCGGCGCGCGCCTGCTGAAACGCGCCTCGCTGCGCAAAACGGGCGAGGAGCTTGCGGGGGCGCTGGGCCACGCCGGCACGGTGCGAGTGGATGAGCGGCTGGGGCACGTGCGCGTGCTGGACGGCTCTGGAGAGGCGATGGCCACCATGCTGGTGGGCGCAGCCACCGCGGAAGTGCGCGCCGAGCGCCATCGCGTGGCGGAAGACGCCGCGTGCGCCATCCAGGCCGCCCTGCGCGGGGGCGTGGTGGCGGGCGGCGGCGCAGCGGAGTTGGCGGCGATAACCACAGTGGAGGCCTGCCGACGCGAGGCGGGGGCGATGGCCGCCTACGGCGTGGACTGCGTGCTGGCGGCGCTGAAGGTGCCGCTGGCGCAAATCGTCACCAACGCCGGCTTCAACGCGCTGGAAAAGGTGGAGGCCGTGCGCGCCGCCATGGCCAACGGCGGCGGCGAGACGCTGGCGATAGATTGCGACACCGGCGAAGTGACCGACATGCGCGCACGGGGTATCGTTGATCCGGCGCCGGTAAAAATTTATGCCCTGCGCGCCGCGGGGGAGGTCGCCGAAGCGATCCTGCGCATCAATACCATCATTCGCAAGCGAGATGATCGCCGCGAGGAGGAAGGAAGTCCGAGCGCATGACACCGTCCGATCAGACGCTGAAATGGCAACTGGTGCTGCTCACCGCCGCATTCGCGCTGGTCGGGTTTGTGCTGGAGCTTGGGCCGGTGGGCGGCGTCTTCTCGCTGATCAACGGGGGACGTCCCATCGCCGACGGCGCCTCCATCGAGCTGCAGGCACTGGGATTTCTCGCCTACCTGGCCCTCGCCGCCTCCGCCATCGTCGGACTGCACCCCAACGAAGACGAGCCCACGCCGAAGGAGCCGCCGCCCGGAGAGCCGGCGCTGAAATCCGCCAACGAAAATGAAACCGCCGGCGAGCAGGTGCGCGTGCGCCCCGAGCTGCAGCAGATGCGCATGATCTTCACCGCGCTGGGCGGGTACACGCTGCTGAAAGTGATCAGCCTCATGCTCATGACGCACCTGGGCCTCAATCCGGCGGCCCGGCTGCCGTTGTTCAATTTCGGCTTCTTCTACACCGCGCTGGGCTGGCTGGTGCTCTGGCAGTTTCTGCGCTGGTACGCGCAACGCCGCCGCTGGGTGCGCCTGCAGGCGGAGTTGGTCGGCGCGGACATCACCCCCATCGTCGGCGTCGTGATCATCCTTGAACCGCTCTTCTTCCTCATCAGCCTGGCCAGCGGCAGGCTTCACGGCAGCGGCACGCTGCTCCTCCTCACCGGCCTGCTCCAGTTGACCATCCTCATCGCCGCCGCCTTCCTCTGGTTCGCCCGCCCTCTCACCCTCAAGCGCACCGTCACCAGCCTGCTCATCTGCGGCGGGGTGATCGTAGTGCTAACGGTGATGATGGCAATCATCGAGCGTAGCATCACGGGCGGATAGATGAGCGGTTACATGATATACGCCAATGAATGGTAAGGCCTATAATGTACCCCAGAAACTGGACAGCGCGCTAAGGTGGTTTCCCATCTGGTAATCCAGTACAATGGGAGAGATTATGGGAACCATACGCAGACGATTTCGTGCCGAGATGAAAGCTTCTGCC
>Ga0272448_1001940_pt1 | contig 26947 bp, 31 predicted proteins | sample YNPCB0191_FD_202220 | JGI IMG/M metagenome (GOLD analysis project Ga0272448, IMG submission 202220) | Hot spring sediment microbial communities from Yellowstone National Park, WY, United States - YNP-CB-019-1 | ecosystem: Environmental > Aquatic > Thermal springs > Hot (42-90C) > Sediment... | reverse complement strand
TCTGCGCCAGCCCGATCAGCAGGGGAATGTCATCAACTCGCTCGTGAGTTAAGGTGAGTTCCTCGGCCATATAGCGGAGTATACCACAAATTCGGTTTTTGGCCTTTCATTTTGCACGAAAGGACAGGAAGACACGAAGGAAAAGATGATAAACTTCGTGTCCTGGTGTCTTCGTGGTGAATAAAAACAACCACAAAGACACGAAGACATAAAGAAAATTTTATAAAACTTTGTGTCTTGGTGTCTTTGTGGTTACATCTCAAAGGAGGCATGATGCTCATGGACATCCAGCAACACGCACGGGAACTCGGACTGGGTCTGGACCTCTTCAGTTGCATCCAGTGCGGGAAGTGTACGGGTGGGTGTCCCGTTTCCATAACGACCGCGCTGAACGTCCGCTCGCTGGTCTACGGCGCGCTGATCGGTGACATCGCAGGGCCGGTCCACCGGGAGGAACTCTGGGACTGCACCTGCTGCTTCACCTGTGTGGAGCGCTGTCCCAAAGACGTCCGCCCGGCGGAGGTCATCATCGCCCTGCGCAGTCTGCTGGTGGAGGAGGGGAAGGTCCCCGGCACCATTGGCAACGCGCTGATGGGCATCTTCCGCCAGGGCAACCCGCTGGGGTACGCGCGGGAGGACCGAACTGCCTGGATGGATGGGCTGGACGTCAAACCGGCCCAGGAGGGCTGCGAGACGCTCCTTTTCACCTGCTGCAGTTCCGCCTACGACATCCGCGCCCAGGCGGCGACGAAGGCGCTGGTGCGGGTGCTGAAGGCCGCGGGGGTGGATTTCGGCCACCTGGGCACGGAGGAGACCTGCTGCGGCAACGAGGTGCGCCGGGTGGGGGAGATGGGCCTCTTTGAGATGCTGGTGGAGGAGGGGAAGCCGCTGCTGGAGGAAGTCGGCGCAGCGCAGATGGTAACGACATCGCCGCATTGCATGAACACCTTCCGCCACGAGTACAAACTGGGGATGGACGTGCTCCACTACACCCAGTTGCTGGCCCGTCTCCTGGAGCAGGGGCGGCTGAACCTGAGCGGGCGGGTGGAGAAAATCGTCACCTACCACGACCCGTGTTTTCTGGGCAAGCAGAACAAGATTTTTGACGAGCCACGGGAGGTCCTGAAGGCCATTCCGGGCGTGAAGTTTGTGGAGATGGACCGGATTCGGGAGCGGAGCCTCTGCTGCGAGGGCGGCGGCGGACGGATGTGGTTTGAGGGCACCAACACGGAGGGGCGACTGGCCTTCCAGCGGGTCCAGGAGGCCGCCGATACCGGCGCCGAGATTCTCGCTGTCGCCTGCCCCTTCTGCATGGCGATGCTGGACGACGCAGTCAAGGTGAAGGGGCTCTCGGAGCGACTGAAGGTGATGGACATCGCCGAGTTGGTGGCGATGGCGTTATAGGGAGGGGTAATGAAATCCCTGGATCGGATTACCTTTGACCCGAATGTAATGGGGGGGAAGCCCTGCATCCGGGGGATGAGGGTGACCGTTGGTACCATTGTGGGTCTGGTGGCTTCCGGGTACTCTTTTCAGGAAATCCTGGAGGCGTATCCATACCTGGAGGAAGAGGATGTCCGCCAGGCGCTGGCTTATGCCGCCTGGAGGGCGGAAGAAGTGGAGTTGCCGCTGAGGGTCGCCGTTTCGCAACCGGAGCGGGAAAAAAACGCTTCTGGAGCCGTAGATGAGACCGCCAGGATACGAGTTCTCCCATTTCCAGTAGAGGAGAGCCGTGATCTTCAGGAGAGGGCATTGCAATGCTTCCTAAACCGCGCATCGGTGTCTACATTTGCCACTGTGGGACCAACATTGCCGCAATGGTGGACGTGGAGGCGGTGACGGAGTTCGCGGCCACGCTGCCCGGCGTCGTTGTCGCCCGCAACTACACGTATATGTGCTCCGAGCCGGGCCAGGCCCTCATCAAGGAGGATGCCCGGACGCTGGGGCTGAACCGGGTGGTGGTGGCGTCCTGCTCGCCCCGGATGCACGAACCGACCTTCCGCGGCGCGTCGCAGGAGGGCGGGGTCAACCCATACCAGTTTGAGATGGCCAATATCCGCGAGCAGTGCTCCTGGGTGCACCACGACCGCCACGAGGCGACAGAGAAGGCGAAGGCGCTGGTCTATGCGGCCGTGATGAAGGCGGCCCGGCTGGAACCGCTGGAGGAACGGGAGGCGCCGGTGACGCCCGCCGCGCTGGTCATCGGCGGCGGAGTGGCGGGGATGGCCGCCGCACTGGACATCGCCGACGCCGGATTCCCGGTGCATCTGGTGGAGCAGAGTGACCACCTGGGCGGCCGCGTCGCTGAACTGAACCGCACCTTCCCGGACCTGGAGCCCGTCCCGGAGTGGCTCCCCACGTTGGTGGACCGGGTGCAGCGCCACCCCAACATCACCGTCTACCTGAACTCGCGCGTCACCGGGATCACCGGATTTGTCGGCAATTTTGAGGCGACGGTAGAGCCGGTAGGAACAGGGTTTGCCCCTGCCCGGATACAGGTTGGGGCCATTGTCATCGCCACCGGCTACAATGTCTTTGACCCGCGCCTCAAGCCGGAGTTCGGGTACGGGCTGTACCCGCAGGTGGTCACCACGCTGGAACTGGAACACCGGCTGGCGTCCGGCGACCTGACGGTGAACGGGAAGACGCCGAAGGACGTGGTCTTCATCAAGTGTGTCGGCTCGCGGGATCAGCAACTGGGCCGCCCCTACTGCTCCCGGGTCTGCTGCATGATCAGCGCCAAGCAGGCGCAACTGGTGCGCCAGGCCCTGCCCGATTCCCGGGTGACCGTCTTCTATATGGACGTCCGGACCTTCGGGAAGCGGGGGGAGGAGTTCTACGACGAGGCCCGTCGGGCCGGTGTCCGCTACCGCCGGGGCAACGTCTCGGAGATTTACCGCCGGGGCGACCGGGTGGTGGTGCGGGTGGAGGACACGCTGCTGGGGCGGACGCTGGAGCACGAGGCGGACCTGGTGGTGCTGGCGGTGGGGATGGAGCCCCGACCGGAGGCCGCCGACATCGCCGCGCTCCTGAAACTCCCGCGCTCCGCCGACGGTTTCTTCCTGGAAGCGCACCCCAAACTTCGCCCGGTGGATACGGCGGTGGACGGGGTTTTCCTGGCGGGGTGCTGCCAGGGGCCGAAGGATATTCCGGATACCATCGCGCAGGCGAAGGCGGCGGCATCTTCGGCCCTCATCCCGTTGATGCGGGGCGTCGTCCCGATGGAGGCGGCGACGGCGATAGTGGACCCGGAACTCTGCGCCGGGTGCGGGATGTGCGTGGAAATCTGCCCGTACGGCGCGCCGGCGCTGGACCCGCTCTGGGGGGTCTCACGGGTGAACGCGGTTCTCTGTAAGGGCTGCGGGGCCTGCGCGGTCACCTGCCCGTCCAAAGCGATCCGTCTCCAGCACTTCACTCCCGACCAGATTCTGGCCCAGGTGGAGGCGCTGGTAGGGTGGTAAGCACGGTTTTTGGAGGTGAAACCAATGCCCGAATTGATTTTTGACATTTTACCGTCATCGGAAGAGTTCCGGCGCGCAGTGGCTCAATCCATTGCGATGACGAACCCTGTGGACGACTTGTTGGAACTGGCCGATAGACTTCGCGTATATGAAGGAAAATACGGAATGTCGTCTGCCGAGTTTTATCGCCGCTACCAGGCCGGCGTATTGGATGACGAACTGCAGCATTGTATTGAGTGGGCGGCTACTTATGACCTTTTTGTCAAAACCAGGCGGATGGTAGAAGCCACGCTAATGCGGGCCGCGATTCAGCCAGAACTCAGCGAGGTGACCGTTTGAATCTCTACAGTTACCTGGCCCGCCTGGAGGATACCCTTCGCTCCCGTCGGGATATTGAAATTCGGGGGTTCCAGATCGCACTGACGACTATTGGCGCTATCCTGAGAGTTGAGTTACGTTTTTATGACGGCTCGCAGTTAAGTGTGGTTGAGGAGATAGAGAGAGCGGGACATCGGGAGATCCGGCGCGTTGCGTATAAATTTCACTATCAGCGTGCGGACGGGACGCTGATCTTCCGATACGACAATGCGCCTCATTATCCGGAAGTCCCGACTTTCCCTCACCACAAACATACAGGGGACTCCATTGTGGCATCTGAAGGTCCGGACCTATCTGACGTGCTTCGGGAGATTGATTCCCTGATCTACGGCTCCGATGCTTGAATCTCTTCTTAAAGGAGGAAGGATGACCAGCGACAACTTTGAACCCAAAATCGTCGCCTTTCTCTGCAACTGGTGTACCTACACCGGAGCGGACCTGGCGGGGACGTCCCGCATCCAGTACCCGCCCAACGTCCGCATCATCCGGCTGATGTGCTCCGGGTCGGTGGACCCGACCTACGTCCTGAAGGCGTTGCTGGACGGCGCCGACGGCGTGCTCATCGGCGGCTGTCATCCCGGCGACTGCCACTACCAGTCCGGCAACTACAAGGCCCGGCGGCGCGTTATTGCCCTGAAGGAAATCCTCAAGCAGGCCGGGATGGAAGAGGACCGGGTCTGGCTGCGCTGGATTTCTGCCTCTGAGGGTCAGCGCTTCGCCGACACGGTCACCCAGATGACCCAGTACCTGAAAGAGAAGGGGCCCAACCCGATGAAACGGGAGTGGGCGGTGTAGCAGGGAGCAGGGCGCAAGTCGCAGGTCGCACGTCGCACGTCGCAGGTCGCACGTCGCATGTCGCAGGTCGCAAGTCGCATGTCGCAGGTCGCCGGGAGCAGGGATTGTAACCCCCGATGAGCGATCAACAACCATTTGCGATGAGCGATAAGCGATAAGCGATTTGCGATAAGCGATAAGCGATTTGCGATAAGCGATAAGTGATAAGCGATTTGCGATAAGCGATTTCCGATATGCGATAAGCGATGAGCGATTTACGGCGCATTCGGGAGGGATGGGCGGCGCTGGAACGAGAGCGAATTCGGCTTCTGCGCCAGATGACGGTCCAGGAGGGCATCCGGCAGTACCTGGCCCTGCAGCGGGCTCTGGAGCCGCATTTCCAGCAGACGGAGGCCCTGTTCCGCCCTCAGCGGACGGCCTATCTGGCGGAACTTCAGGAGCGATTGTCCCGGCTGGAGCGATGGCGGAAGGAGCGGCGTGGAGAATCTGCTTGAGGCCGTGGCGTCCCTTCAGGAGCGTCTCCAGCGAGCGGGCATCCCGTCTGCGGTGGTTGGCGGGCTGGCTCTGAGTATCTGGGGCGAGCCCCGCGCGACCCGCGATGTGGATGTGCGGGTTCTGCTGGGGCGCGAGGAGGCGGCTCGTCTGGTGATGCTCCTGGCGGATACGTATGTCCCTCTGGCCGATGACCCGCTGGAAACGCTCCAAAAGATGGGCTTTCTCTTCGTCCAGGACCCGGCGGGTGTACGGCTGGACCTGTTGCTGGCGGACACGGAGTTTGATCGGGAGGTTGTCCGGCGGGCCCGGCCCATAGAGGTGGCTTCGGACAGGGTGGTGTATGTGTGCAGCGCGGAGGACTTGCTGATTTACAAACTGATCTCTACCCGCCCCAGGGATTACGAGGACGCTGTCAGCATTATCCACCGACAAGGAGACAGTCTGGATGACCAGTATGTGGAGCACTGGTTGCGGCAATTTGAGCGGGCGCTGGATGATTCCACCCTTCTGGCTGAATACCGGCGCCTGCGCACAACGGGCTGACTTGCCCACTTGCCAACTTGCCCACTTGCCAACTTGCCCACTTACAAACTTGCTTAAGGAGTCGCGATGAGAGCGTGGATTCCCGTTGAAAACCAGGACACTCTTGCAGCCCTGAGGGGCTTTCTCCGGAAGATGTTGGAGACGGAGACGGTGGAGGCCATATTGGTGCCGATGGAGACGCCGTCCGGCACGATCACTCCGGCGCTGGTGGCGGACCCGGCCCTGCTGGACGCGGCGGACCCGCTGGCGCCGGTGCTGGGCCTGAACAGCGCGCGCGTCGTCGGCCCGGTGACCGTCCGCCAGCCGCGCGGGCGCATTGCCGCCGTCCTGCGCCCGTGCGAGTACCGCGCGCTGGTGGAACTGGTCAAACTCCAGCAGGCCAGTCTGGAGGACCTGGTGACGGTGGTGGTGGACTGCCCCGGCACCTACACCGTCCCCGTCTACCAGGCCATGCGGGCCAACGGCGGCGTGGACCGGGCGGCGCTGCTGGCGGGCATGCGGACGGGCGACCTGGCCCCCCAGTCGGGCTACGCGTTCCGGGACGCCTGCCAGATGTGCGAGAACTTCGCGGCGGCGGGCGGCGACATCCGGCTGGAACTCTTCGGCGCCGACCTCTCGGTGGGCATCCCCGCCGTTCTCTCCGACGAACTGGCGGGACGGCTGGGCCTGGGGGCCGCGCCGGAGGACGGCCGCCGGGCCGAGGTGGTGGAGAAGGTCACCCGGAGCCGCGTCCAGACCCGCGACGCGTTCTTCGCCGAGATTCGTGCCCGGCTGGAGAAAGAGGGGGTGGAGGGCGTCTTCGCGGCCTGTGTCCGCTGCCACAACTGCATGACCGCCTGCCCGATTTGCTACTGTAAGACCTGCCTCTTCAAGAGCCCGGTGATGGAGCATGAGCCGATTCAGTACATGGCCTGGGCGCAGCGGAAAGGCGCGTACCGGCTCCCGGCGGACACGATGCTCTTCCACCTGACCCGGCTCAACCACATGGTGCTCTCCTGCATCGGCTGCGGCCTCTGCACCGACGCGTGCCCGGCCGACCTGCCCGTGGGCCGGGTATTTCGCGCCGTCGGCCAGCAACTGCAGGCCGTCTTTGACTACGTCCCCGGCCGCAGTGTGGAGGAGCCCCTGCCGCTGATCACCTTCCGCGAGGACGAGTGGTCACACGTGGGGGAGGAACGGTAATTACGTTTTACGTTTCACGTTTTACGTTTTACGTTTCACGAGTTCGTAAAACGTAAAACGTAAAACGTGAAGTGAAGGAGGGCTGTATGGCCGAACAGGAAAACCTGATTCCCGTCTTCATTATGGGCAAGCAGTACATGGTGCCCGCGGGGTTGACCATTATGAAGGCCATGGAGTACGCGGGGTACAAACTGGTGCGGGGCGTGGGCTGCCGGGGCGGCTTCTGCGGCGCGTGCGCCACGGCCTACCGCATCCATGGCGACCCCAAACTCTACTTCGGCCTGGCCTGCCAGACGGTGGTGCAGCCGAATATGTACCTGGCCCAGTTGCCCTTCTTCCCGGCCCGTCGGGCAACCTACGACATCACGAAGTTGGAGCCGACGCCGACCACGCTCTTCGCCCTCTATCCCGAAGTCCTGCGCTGTCTGGGCTGCGGTACCTGCACCAAAGCGTGCCCCCAGCAGATAGACGTCCGGGCCTACATGGCGGCCGGGATGCGCGGTGACATCGCCCGGGTGGCCGACCTGTCCTTTGACTGCATCATGTGCGGCCTCTGCGCGGCCCGCTGCCCGGCGGAGGAGGCCCAGTACAACATCGCCATTCTGGCCCGCCGCCTCTACGGCCGCTACCTGGCCCCCCGTTCCAAACACCTGGAGGAGCGGCTGGAGGAGATCAAGAACGGCAAGTTTGACGAGGAAATCCGGGCCCTAAAGAGCATGAGCGTGGAGGAACTGAAGGCTCGCTACAAAGCGCGGGATGTAGAGCCGGAGGACTGATGGGGGTACGCTTTCATCCTCACGCTGTGGAGCGGATGAGGGAGCGGGGCGTCACCGAGGAGGAAGTCCGGGCGACAGTGGAAAGGGGTGAACCGTTCCCGGCAAAGTTTGGCCGTATGGGCTTCCGTAGAAACTTTCAGTTCCACGACGAATGGCGCGGGCGGCGCTACCGGTTCAAGCAGGTGGAGGTTTTCGCTGTTTGGGAAGACGAGGATTGGTTGGTGATCACAGTCATTGCACGGTATTTTGACGGAGGAGGGTGATGAAGATTACATACGATCCGCGCTATAACATTGCTTACCTTCGCTTTCGGGAAGAGGACGCTGAAGTGGAGTCTATCCGCCTGAGTGACGAATTGGTTGTGGATATGGCTCCGGATGGAACCGTCTATGGCATTGAGTTGTTGAATGCGAACGAGCAATTACGGGGGAAGAATGGGGGAGAATTGCTGTTGATTAACGAAGCGACCGGGGAGCGTGTTGGGATGACTATTGCCTGGAGCGTTGTGTAAGTTTGTATAAGCCACGGTTCAAGGGGTGACAGGGAGTCTTGCGTGAGGATCACCGGTCTTATCTGGCTGGCTGATATTGTAGAAAAGTTGCTGGAGAAGCACGGTGTGCGTCAGCAGGAAGTGCGGGAGGTTTTCGCCAGCCGTCCCTATTTTCGCTTTGTAGAAAAGGGACATCGGCGGGGCGAAAATGTGTACGTCGCTCTGGGCCAGACAGAGAGTGGGAGATACCTGGCGGTCTTCTTTGTCTGGAAGAAGAGCGGGCACGCGTTGATTCTGTCGGCGAGGGATATGACCCGTGCCGAAAGGAGGCTATATGAGCAAAGGTAGAAGTTCGGTATCAAAGGCCCGGTCTTATCTGGAAATTGGCCAGTTTTGGGATGCCCATGACTTGGCTGACTACTGGGAGCAGACCTACCCGGTGGAATTTGAGGTGGATATTCGTTCTGAGGTGACCTATTATCCCCTGGATGCGACTCTCTCCGCCCGTATTCGTTCAGTGGCTCAGCGACGGGGAATTTCTCCGGAGACGCTTCTGAACCTATGGGTGCAGGAGAAACTCCAAGAGGAGTTTCCCCAGTCCGTTGCCTGAAAATCTGCGACACAGGAGTGAGCGATGAGCGGTTACCCGCCAGAAATGCAGGAGTCTATCCGACTGGTGGAGGCGACCCGCCCCCGGCGTCTGAAAGAAACCTTCCCCACGATGACGCTGGAGGAGCGGGAGGCAATCCTGAAGGCCTACCACCCCGACTACAAAGATGAGACCTTCCGCGCCATTCGCGTGGGCGTCAGCAAGGGCCAGAAGATGCCGCTGGAACTGGCGGATATCGTGGAGGGCCGGCCCCACATCGGCCCGGATTTTGACCTTTCCAGCCCCATTGCCGAGACCGATGTCCTGGTCATCGGCGGCGGCGGGGCCGGCGCGTCGGCGGCCCTGCTGGCCCAGGAGCACGGCGCAAAGGTCATCCTGGTGACCAAACTCCGCTTCGGCGACGCCAACACCATGATGGCCCAGGGCGGCATCCAGGCCGCCGACCGTCCCAACGACAGTCCGGCGATTCACTACCTGGACGTCATCGGCGGCGGGCACTTCACCAACGTCCCCGAACTGGTGGAGGCGCTGGTGATGGACGCACCGTTTGTCATCAAGTGGCTGGAAGACCTGGGGATGATGTTTGATAAAGAGCCGGACGGGACGATGATGGAAGCCCACGGCGGCGGCACCAGCCGCAAGCGGATGCATTCGGCCCGCGATTACACCGGCGCGGAGATCATGCGCACCCTGCGGGACGAGGTCCGCAATCGGGAGCCCGACATCACCGTCATAGAGTTCTCCCCGGCCATAGAACTGGTGCTGGACGACAAAGGGCAAATCGCCGGCGCGGTGGTGATGAACCTGGAGACGGGCGCGAAGGGCTACATCAAGGCGAAGGCCGTCGTGCTGGCGACGGGCGGCGGCGGGCGGCTCCACTACCAGGGGTTCCCCACCACCAACCACTACGGCGCCACCGCCGACGGCGTTGTCCTGGCCTACCGGGCCGGCGCTCCCCTGGGCTATCTGGAGTCCATGCAGTACCACCCCACCGGCGCGGCGTTCCCGGAGCAGATTCTGGGGCTGCTGGTCACCGAGAAGATGCGCGGGCTGGGCGCGCAGGTCGTCAACAAATACGGCGAACAGTTCGTCTACCCGCTGGAGCCGCGCGATGTGGAGGCGGCAGCCTTCATCCGGGAGTGCGCGCGGGGCAACGGCGTCGTCACCCCGACCGGACAGCCGGGCGTCTGGCTGGATTCGCCGATGATAGACATCATCCACGGCCCCGGCACCATCCAGCGGGCGCTTCCGGCCATGGTGCGCCAGTTCGCCCGCTTCGGGATTGACATCACGAAGGAGCCGATGCTGGTCTATCCGACCCTCCACTACCAGAACGGCGGGGTGCGGCTCCGGGCCGACGGCTCCACCGTGATCCCCGGCCTCTACATCGCCGGGGAGGTCAGCGCGGGCGTCCACGGCCACAACCGGCTCATGGGCAACTCCCTGCTGGAGATTCTGGTCTTTGGCCGACGGTCGGGCCGCAACGCCGCGCTCTATGCCCACCAGGTCCAACCGGGCCGGCCCACCCTGGCCCATCTGGAAAGGTGGAACCGCGAACTGGAGGAGGCGGGGGTGAATACGGGGGTGGTGTCGCCCATACTATTGCCGGATTACACCCGGCGTCAGTAGGGGCGTTCTACCCGAAGGTCGGGAAGAGGAGCAAAGCGCCGTTCGTTCAACGTGGCAAGGGGCAGGTCATAATAGAGAGCGGTCGCTCCGATCAGACAATCCAGAAAGCCCACGCCATACCGAAGGTGAAAGCGTTTATGCCACTCCAGTGCCAGGCGGGAGATTGGCTCCTGTAACCAGAGAATCTGGTAGAGGGCGAGTTCCTCTTCTATGAGGCTTTGCTCACGGGCTGAGCGGGCTCCCGCCAGCAACTCGGCCGCTGTGACAACAGAGATGCAGCGCCCCTCATTGGGCAATTGATCAATCCACTGGCGGGCCTCTTCCCGGCCACGCAGGAGGTCCACCAGGATGTTGGTATCTATCAGACGGGCTTCAGGAGGAAACATCTTGCCGATGCTCCAATCGGCTCCGAAGGGTATCAGCCAGTTGTACGCTGTCCCCTTCTTCCCGGTCTGCCCAGAGACCGAAGGCGGGGTGGTACGCAATCGGGCGGTGCTCTATTGCCCGTCTGGGTTGAAGGATGATGCGCTCTCCGTCCTGAATCACTTCAACCTCTTCCCATTCCCGGAAAATCGGCGAAGTGATCAGGACGCCCTGGGGAGTCGTCTGAACAAAAATTTCACGAGCCATCTTTCTCCCTTCCCTGATGCGTTGTATTGAACATTATAGCACGCGAGGACCCGTATGGCAATTCCACACCATCCCACATCATCCGTCCTGGTGGTCGGCGGCGGCGTCGGCGGGATGCGCGCCGCGATAGACCTGGCCGAGGCCGGCCTGAAGGTCTACCTGGTGGAGAGTCTCCCCTGGCTGGGCGGGCGGGTGGCCCAACTGGGCTACATGTTCCCCACCCACGACTGCGTCCTCTGCCGGGGCACCTCCGACCACGGCTACGGCTGCACGCGGCCCTCTATCTCGCCGGCCTTCCTGGACTTCAACCGCCACCCCAACATTGAGATTCTCACCAACACCGACCTGATCCGGGTGGAGGGTCGGGCAGGCGATTTCACCGTCACCGTGCGGCACCGGCCCACTTACGTGGACCCGGAGAAGTGCATCAACTGCGGCCTCTGCGCCGCCGTCTGTCCGGTGGACCTGCCCAGTTTCTTTGAGGAGGAACTGGTCACCCGCAAGGCCATCTACAAAATGGCCCCCCGCGCGCTGCCGGACTCGTACGTGGTGGACAAGGTCCCCCGTTGCGATACCTGCAGGCGGTGCGTGGCCGTCTGCCCGACGGGCGCGGTGAACCTGGACGAGGAGCCCTATGAGCGGGACCTGAACGTCGGTGCCATCATCCTCTCCATGGGCTATGCCCTCTCCGACCCCGAGGAGTACGGCGAACTGGGCTACGGCCGCTTCCCCAACGTCATCCACTCCATGCAGTACGAGCGGCTGGCCAGCCGGTCCGGCCCCACCGAGGGCGTCGTCCTGCGCCCGTCCGACGGGAAACCCCCGAAGCGCATCGCCTGGCTCCAGTGCGTCGGCTCGCGGGACCAGAAGTACCCGTACTGCTCGTCCATCTGCTGCATGTACGCCACCAAAGAGGCGATGATCGCCAAAGAGCGCATCCCCGGTGTCCACTGCCAGATTTTCATTATGGACGAGCGGGCCTTTAACAAAGAGTTCAACGCCTACTACGAGGAGGCCCAGCACAAGTATCAGGTGGAGTACACTCGCTGCCGCATCTCGGCGGTCAAAGAGGACCCGCTGACCCACGACCTGATTCTCCGCTATCCGGACGAAGAGGGCCGGATGCGGGAGGACCGGTTTGACCTGGTGGTCCTCTCCCTGGGCTCCCGCCCGCCGGACGGGGCCCGCGACCTGGCGCGCGTGCTGGGCATTGACCTGAACCCTTACGGCTTCTGCGAGACCGATAAGTTCAATCCGCTGGAGACCAGTCGGCCCGGCATCTACGTCTGCGGGACCTTCCAGTCGCCCAAGGAGATTGCGGAGACCATCATAGACGCGGCGGGCGCCGCAGGCGACGTGATGCGGCTGCTGCGGGAGCACCTGGGCGAACACCCGTCCAGCCGGGAATACCCCTTCCTCTGGAGACCGGACGGATTCGTGCCGGAGCGGGACGTGCGCGGCGAACCGCCGAGGGTGGGCGTCTTCCTTTGCCGCTGCACGCCCACGCTGGACGGCGTGATTGACGTGGAGGACGTGGCGGCCTGGGCCCGTACCCAGCCGGACGTGGCCCACGTCCAGGTGGTGGACTACGGCTGTTTTGACGCCGGACAGGACGCCATCCGGGCGGCCATCCGGGAGCACAACCTGAACCGGGTCGTGGTCGGCGCGTGCAGCCACCGGACCCACGAGCCGCTCTTCCAGAAGGTCACCCGGCAGGCCGGCCTTAACCCGTATCTTATGGAAATGGTCAACCTGCGGGAGCACTGCGCGTGGGTGCACGTGGACGACCCCGAGGGTGCGACGCGCAAGGCGAAGGCGATGCTGGCGACGGCGCTGGCGCGCGTGCGGCTGGCGGAGCCCGTCTACAAAGAGGCCGTCGTGCCGGAGCCGCGCGCGCTGGTCATCGGCGGCGGTGTCTCCGGGATGACCGCGGCCCTCACCATCGCCGACGCCGGCTACGAGGTGGTGCTGGTGGAGCGGGAGCCGGAACTGGGCGGCAACCTGCGCTACGTCTACTACGTGGCGGAGGGGGAGGACCCCCAGCGGCTCCTGCGGGACCTGGTCAACCGGGTGGTGGGCCACGAGCGCATCCGCGTCCTCACCCGCACCGAGGTCGTCTCCCATACGGGCCGGGTGGGGGAGTACCGCTCCGTCCTGCGCACCACCACCCGCACCGGCGAGACGGTGGAGACGGAGGTCCGCCACGGCGTGACGATTGTCGCTACGGGCGGACGGGAGTGGCGCGGGTCGGTCTACATGTACGGGCGGGACCCGCGCGTCGTCACCTCTATGGAACTGGAGCAGATGATTGTCCACCGCCCGGAGCGCATCGCTGACCTGGACACCGTCGTCTTCATCCAGTGCGTCTGGCCGGAAGGGGAGGTGGGCTACTGCAGCCGCATCTGCTGCACCAACACGATGAAGAACGCCATCCGCATCAAGATGCTCAACCCGGATTGCCGGGTGGTGGTGCTGTATCGGGACATCGTCACCTACGGCTTTCGGGAGGCGGTCTACACCGAGGCGCGGCGCCGGGGCGTCATCTTTATGCGCTACGATGACGAGCACATGCCCACCATCCGCTCCGTCGGGCCGCAGTTGGAACTGGTGGCCTGGGACCCGTCGCTGCGGCGGGAGGTGGCCCTCTATCCCAACCTGGTCTCGCTGAGCATGGCGGTCCTGCCCTCGGAGGGGACGGAGCGCCTGGCCCGCATCCTGGACGTGCCCCTCTCGCGGGAGGGTTTCTTCATGGAGGCCCACCTGAAGATGCGGCCCATGGACTTCGTCGGCGAGGGGATTTTCGTCTGCGGCATGGCCCACTACCCCAAGTTCATTGAGGAGTGCATCGCCAACGCCCAGGCGACCGCAGGCCGTGCGCTGACCGTCCTGACGAAGGATAAGTTCTACATCGGCGGCGTGGTGGCCCGGGTGGACCAGTCCAAATGTGTGGGCTGTCTGACCTGCGTGCGGGCCTGCCCGTTCGGGATTCCGAAGGTGCGCTACACGGACATCGGCGTGGGCGGCATCCGGGGCGCGGCCTACATTGAGCCCGCGCTCTGCCAGGGCTGCGGGACCTGCACGGCGGAGTGCCCGGCGAAGGCCATCCAGTTGGTGGCGTATAAGGATGAGCAGGTGCTGGCGCAGGTTTAATGACCAATGAAAAAATGACCAATGAACAAATGACCAATGACCAATGGCGGATGATCTGACAAATGTGAAACCGATCTACTTTTCACGTCATGCCCGACACAGGATGTATCTGCGCGGTGCAACCGATGCAGAGGTCATTCAGACGATTCAAGGGAGTCCGTGGGAACCAGCACGGGCTGGGAAGTACCAGGCGCGCCGAACTTTTGTCTATGGACGACCATCGCCAGTAGACCATAAGGTATATCTCTATAAAACAGTGCATGTCATTTTTGCTGAGGAGTTTGATAAAATTGTCGTGGTGACAGTTCTGGTGTACTATGGGAGTGAGAAAGCGGAGGGATCCGATGAAAATTTACTATGATGCAGAAGTGGATGCTCTTTATCTCCAGTTTCGCATTGTGGGGCCGGGTGCCGCGCAGGCGAAACCGCTGGGCGATCAGATTATTGCGGACTATGATGCCGAGGGGCGTCTGGTCGGACTGGAGATTCTGGATGCCAGTGAACTTCTGGGGGAAGAACGGGGCCGGTTGATGCTGGAAATCACGCCGGCCCTGGTGACAACAATGGCGTAGCGCTGGCCGTTGGAGCTGACATCTTTGTGGCACATTTCCTGACCTGGAGGAGGTATGGACGTCAAGGGGAACGGGCACGAGGAGTTCGTGCCGGAGATTGTCGCGTTTACCTGTATCTACTGTGGCTATATGGCGGCGGATACCGCCGGGGCGCTGCGGCTGAAGTACCCGTCCAATGTCCGGCTGGTGCGGCTGCCCTGCACCGGCAAGGCCGACATCCGCTACATCCTGGAGGCCTTTGAGAAGGGCGCCGACGGGGTCTACATCGTTGCCTGTCCCATCGGGAACTGCCACCACATCCACGGTAACGAACGTGCGCTGGCGCGGGTGAAGTACGCCAAAGCGCTGCTGGACAAGATCGGCATCGGGGGGGACCGGCTGGAGATTGTCTTTGTGTCCGGCGGCATGGGCGCCACCTTCGCCGAAGCCGCGCGGAAGATGACGGAGAGGGTGAAGGAGTTGGGACCGAGCCCGATGAAAATGACCAATGAAAAATGACCAATGACCAAATGAAAAATGACCAATGAGCCAATGAAGAAATGACCAATGAACGAATGACCAATGAACTGTGACCGCAAATAAGAAAGGGGGAGCAATGGTGCAGCGGGGGGAGCCACAGGAGGCGCTGCGGGGGGAAGGGAGAAGGCTGTCTTTGGATGAAGGGCGGCCAGGCCGCAGGAGAATGGATATTCAGGAGCGGACGTTTCAGTTTGCGGTGCGCGTGGTCAAATTGGTGGACCGGTTGCCCCGGACCATTGCGGGAATGGAGGTGGGACGGCAACTGGTGCGGGCGGCGACTTCCGTAGGGGCCAATGTGGAAGAAGCGGATGCCGCGGAATCCCGGCGCGATTTCGTCCACAAGATGAAAATTGCCCACAAGGAGGCGCGAGAAGCGAGGTATTGGCTGGAAATCGTTCAGGCCGCGTTGCTGGATGATGCCGAGGTTCGCTCCCTCATCCAGGAGAGCAACGAACTGATCCGCATCCTGCAGGCCATCATTAAAAGCGCGACAAAGAAACTGGATACCCCTTGAACCATTCCATTCCGTCATTGGTCATTCCGTCATTGGTCATTCTTTAAGGGGGCACCATGGCGGGGCAAAACGAACTGATCGGTTCCGTTCTCGTCGTCGGCGGGGGCATCGCCGGAGTCCAGGCCGCCCTGGACCTGGCGGAGGCCGGCTTCAAGGTCTACCTGGTGGAGGCGAAGTCGGCCATCGGCGGACACATGGCCCAACTGGACAAGACCTTCCCCACCAACGACTGCGCCATGTGTATCCTCAGCCCCAAACTGGTGGAGGCCGGTCGCCACCGCAACATTGAGTTGCTGGTGGATACCGAAGTGATCGGTGTGGACGGGGACGTGGGCAATTTCACCGTCCGCCTGCGCAAAAAGCCCCGCTACATTGACCTGGATAAATGCACCGGCTGCGGGGAGTGCGCCAGCGTCTGCCCGGTCATCATCCCGGACCGGTTCAACGCGGGGCTGGGGTTCCAGCGCGCGGCGTACAAACTCTACCCCCAGGCCGTCCCCAACGCGTACGCCATAGAGAAGCGCGGCATCGCCCCTTGCCGCAACGCCTGTCCTGCCGGTCAACGGGCTCAGGGCTACATCGCGCTCATCCGCGAGGGCCGCTACGAGGATGCCCTGCGGGTCATCAAAGAGGACAACCCGTTCCCCGGCATCTGCGGGCGCATCTGCAACCACCGCTGCGAGGACGCCTGCAACCGGGGCAAACTGGACGAGCCGATTAACATCCGGGCGCTCAAGCGTTTCGTCACGGACAAGGTGTACGCCAAACCGCGCGTGCCCCCCGAACCGGCCCCCCGCCGGTACCCGCAGCGGGTCGCCGTCATCGGCGCCGGGCCTTGCGGCCTGACCGCGGCCCAGGACCTCTGCAAAATGGGCTACGGCGTCACCGTCTTTGAGGCCCTGCCCGTCGCCGGGGGGATGCTCCGGGTGGGCGTGCCGGAGTACCGCCTGCCCTCGTGGATTGTGGACCGCGAGGTCCAGGACATCGTGGACCTGGGCGTGGAGTTGCGGCTGAACCACCCGGTGAACAACCTGGACGACGTCTTCGCGGAGGGATTTGACGCCGTTCTCATCGCCGTTGGCGCACACGAGGGGATTCGGCTCAACATCCCCGGCGCAGACCTGGACGGCGTGCTCATCAACACCCACTTCCTGCGGGATGTCCGGCTGGGGAACCCGCCGAAATTGGGGAAGCAGGTCGCGGTCATCGGCGCGGGGGACGTGGCAATGGACGTGGCCCGCACCGCGCGCCGCCTGGGCGCCGAGGTCCACGTCTACTACCGCCGCACCCGCGAGGAGGCCACCGCCGACCCGGAGGAAATGGAACGGGCGGAGGAGGAGGGCGTCGTCTTTCACTGGCAGGTCACGCCGGTGGAGATTGTGGGGGACGGCAACCGGCGCGTCGTGGGGATGAAGTGCGTCCGCACCGAGCCCGGCCTTCCCGACGAGACCGGACGCCGCCGACCCGTCGTCGTCCCCGGCTCCGAGCACTTCGTCCCCTGCGACAATGTCATCTTCTCCGTGGGCCAGCGGGCCGGTCTGGCCTTCATCCCGGAGAGCGCCGGGGTCGGCATCACCGACCAGGCGACGGTTGCCGTCAACCCCAACACCCTGGCGACAAGCCGACCGGGCGTCTTCGCCGCTGGGGATGTCGCCACCGGGACGGCGTTCGTCATTGAGGCCGTCGCCGCCGGACACAAGGTCGCGCAGGCCATTCACCGGTACCTGCAGGGGGAGGAACTGGAGCCACCGCCGAGGCCCAAACTGCCGGTGGTGGAACTCTCCCGGGCCGAGATTGAGGAACGGGTCGCCCGCGGTGAGGTCAAAATTCAGCCCCGTGTCCCGATGGACATGTTGCCGGTGGAGCACCGGCTTTCCACCTTTGAGGAAGTGGTCGCCGGGTATACCGATGAGCAGGCGCAGGCGGAGGCGGCCCGTTGTCTGGCCTGTGGCGTCTGCTCGGAGTGCCTGAGTTGTTTCTACACCTGCCAGGCCGGGGCCATCAACCACGACATGGTGGAGCAGACGGTGGAACTCCAGGTCGGCGCCGTCCTGCTGGCCCCAGGTTTTGCGACGTTTGACGCGGAGAAAGCGGGGGAGTACGGCTGGGGCCGCTACCCCAACGTGGTCACGTCCCTGCAGTTTGAGCGGCTCCTCAACGCGTCCGGCCCCACCCTGGGGCACGTCCAGCGCCCGTCCGACGGGCGGACGCCGAAGCGCATCGCCTTCATCCAGTGCGTTGGCTCCCGGGACCAGAAGCACGACTACTGCTCGTCCGTCTGCTGCGTCTACGCCATCAAAGAGGCGATGATGGCGATAGAGCACGAGCCGGATACCGAAGTGACGGTCTTCCTGATGGACATGCGGGCCTTCAGCAAGGGGTACCTGGACTTCTATCGCCGGGCCCAGGAGCGGTACGGCATCCGTTTTGTCCGCTGCCGCGTCTCGGCGGTGAAGGAGGACCCGAAGACCCGCAACCTGGTCATCCGGTATGTGGACGGTAGCGCAGGCTTTCAGCCTGCAGGTGGCGCAGGCTTTCAGCCTGCGGTACGCGAAGAAGAGTTTGACCTGGTCGTGCTCTCGGTGGGAATGGAGATTCCGGAGAGCGTCCGCGACCTGGCCCGGCGGGTGGGCGTGGCGACGGACCCCTACGGCTTCTGCCAGACGGTGCCCTTCGCGCCGCTGCAGACCAGCAAGCCGGGGGTCTTCGCCATCGGGCCCTTCCGGGAGCCGAAGGACATCCCGGAGTCGGTGGTGGAGGCCAGCGCGGCGGCCGGGCTGGCCGGCGCGCTGCTGGCCCCCGCCCGCTGGACCCAGACCGAGCCGGAGGTTTATCCGCCGGAGCGGGACGTGACGCAGGAGCCGCTGCGCATCGGTGTCTTCGTCTGCAAGTGCGGGTCCAACATCGCCGGATTCCTGGACGTCCCGGCGGTGGCGGAGTACGCGGCCACCCTGCCCGGCGTCGTCCACGCCGAGTACAACCTCTACACCTGCTCCCAGGACTCCATCCGGCGCATCGTGGAACGGGTGCGGGAGTTGAACCTGAACCGGGTGGTGGTGGCGGCCTGTACACCGCTGACGCACGAGCCCCTCTTCCAGGAGGCCATCCGACAGGCGGGGCTTAACCCGTACCTCTTTGAAATGGCCAACATCCGCAACCAGTGCTCCTGGGTCCACCAGAACGACTGGGAAGGGGCGACGGAGAAGGCGAAGGACCTGGTACGGATGGCGGTGGCGAAGGCGGCCTGGCTGGAGCCGCTCCATCGGACGCGCGTGCCGGTGGAGAAGGCCGCGCTGGTCATCGGTGGGGGCGCGGCGGGGCTGAACGCGGCCCTCACCCTGGCCCGTCAGGGATTCCCGGTCCATCTGGTGGAACGGTCGGACCGGCTGGGGGGCAACCTGCTCCACCTGCGCCATTCGCTCCAGGAGGCGACGGGGAACGGGGAACGGATGTGGCTGGACCCGCAGGCGTATGCTCGCGCGCTGGTGGGGCGGGTGACGGCGGAGCCGCTCATCACGGTCCACCTGAACACCGAGGTGGTGGAGACCAGTGGCTTTGTGGGGCAATATGTCTCCCGACTGCGGGGGCCGGCGGGGGAGTTTGAGGTCCGCCACGGCGTGGCGATTGTGGCTGTCGGCGGGGTGGAGTACCGGGGGCCGGAGTACGGCTACGGGACGGACCCCCGCATCCTCACCCAGCAGGAGTTTGAGCAGCGGCTGGGGGAGGGGCGGGACCTGCCCGATTCGGTGGTGATGATCCAGTGTGTGGGGCCCGCGGAGCGGTACTGCTCCCGCATCTGCTGCACCACGGCCCTCAAGAACGCGCTGATGCTGAAGCGACACAAGCCCCAGGCCCAGGTGACCGTCATCTACCGGGACATCCGGACCTTCGGCTTCAAGGAGCGCATCTACCAGGAGGCCCGGCGGGCCGGAGTGCTTTTCGTCCGGTACGATTTTGACCGAAAGCCTGAAGTGCAGGCTGCAGATTCCAGATTGCGGATTCGGGTGTGGGAGCCGGTGCTGGGAGAGGAGTTGGTGCTGGAGCCGGACCTGCTGGTGCTGAGCATGCCGGTGGTGCCGTCGCCGGGGTCGCGGGAGTTGGCGGCGCGGCTGAAGTTGCCGGTGGACCTGGACGGGTTCTTCTTAGAGGCGCACGTGAAACTGCGCCCGGTGGATTTCGCCACCGATGGCTTCTTCCTGGCGGGGATGGCCCACTACCCGAAGTTCCTGGGGGAGGCGATTGCCCAGGCCCAGGCGGCTGCGGCCCGCGCGGCGACGGTCCTGAGCCGGGATTATCTGGAGGTGGGGGGCGTCGTCGCCCAGGTGGACCCGGAGAAGTGCGTGGGATGCCTGACCTGTGTGCGGATTTGCCCGTATCGGGTGCCGCGCATCCGCGCCGACCTGATTGGGGTGGGGGGCATCGTGGGCGCGGCCTACATTGAGCCGGCCCAGTGCCACGGCTGCGGTGTCTGCGTGGGCGAGTGCCCGGCGAAGGCCATCCAGTTGCTCCACTACCGGGATGTGCAGATGGAGGCGAAGATTGGGGCGATGAGGGAATCGGGGCTGGTAGAGGTATGAGAGTTGCGGAAAAAAGATCACGGGGTATAATTGGTGATATGTTCAATTGTACAACTAAGCAGGGGCAAGCGATGAATATTGTGGTAGATGCCTCGGTTTTAATTGCAGTGATTGTTGGGGAGCCTGGAAGGGAGCGGTTAATTGAGTTGACCGAAGGGGTGGACTTGGTGGCTCCCTACTCGGTACACTGGGAAATCGGGAACGCGCTTGCTGCTATGCTGAAGCGGAACCGGATTACTTTGGAGCAGGCGTTGAGGGCAATCCAGATATACGAACAAATACCTGTCCGATATGTTACTGTAGAGATAGAGGAGGCGTTAAAAATCGCTCAAGAGTTGAGACTCTATGCCTACGATGCGTATTTGATTCGTTGTGCAGAAAAATACCGGTTGCCATTGCTGACGCTGGATAAGGGGTTAGTGGCAGCAGCACAGCAAAGGGGTGTAGAAGTGATAAATGTGTAGGAGGTGGAAGATGGAGGTATACACCTATACCCAGGCCAGGCAACGGCTGGCCGAGTTGCTGGAACGGGCAGAGGCGGAAGGGGAAGTCCGAATCAAGCGCCGGGATGGCCGGGTGTTTGTGGTCCGTCCGGAGCGGCGGAAGGGGTCGCCGCTGGCTGTGCAGGGGCTGGATTTAGGGATGACGGCGGAGGAGATTATGCAGTATATCCGGGAGGGGCGGGAGCGGCCTGGGGCGGATTAGACAGGGAGCACGGAGCAGGTCGCAGGTCGCAAGATGAAAGGTAAAATCTGCGTTATTCAGGCGGTGACTGGAAGGGCCACGCCGAAGGCTCGCCCGAGGCGTCACCTTTTTGGGCTTGCGGCCAGTGGTCGGCCTTTGCCGATCACCCTTCTCGAAGGGTGTCGGCGGAGGCCGACACCCGGCACGAAGTGCCCAGGGAGGGCGATTTCAATCGGCCTGAATAGTTACAAATCTGTCTCCATCTGCGTTTGTCCGCGTCCTTCCGATATGGTCTTATGAACGGGAGGCGATTATGGAAGAGGCCTTTGAACCCCGAATTCTGGCCTTTTGCTGCCACTACTGCGCCTACGCGGCGGCCGACCTGGCCGGGGTGATGCGCCTCAACTACCCGACAGGCGTCCGCATCGTGGAGGTGCCCTGCTCCGGACGGGTGGAGGTCTCGGAGATTCTCCACGCCTTTGAGCACGGCGCCGACGGCGTCATGGTGGCGGGTTGACTGGAAGGCGAGTGTCATTACCTGGAAGGTAATGTCAATGCCAAACGAAGGGTGAAGTACGCCGCCGAGTGGCTGGACAAAATCGGCCTGGGCGGGGAGCGGGTGCGCATGTTCAACCTCTCCTCGGCCATGGCCGTTCAGTTCGCGGAGTACGTCCGGGAGATGACGGAGAAAATCCGCGAACTGGGGCCGAATCCGCTGAGGCGTGATTCGTGAAAAGTAAAACGTAAAGAGTAAAACGTGATACGGAGGAATCCATGATTGTCGGTGAACAGAAGCCATTAGAGGAAATCATGAACCTGCTGGGGGATGCCCGCCGGGTGCTGGTGGCCGGGTGCGGGACATGCGTGACCGTCTGCTTCGCCGGGGGCGAGAAGGAGGCGGCGATTCTGGCCTCGGCCCTTCGCATGAAGAGCAAACTGGAGGGCCACCCAATGGAAGTGGATGAGGTCACGGTCCAGCGGCAGTGCGAGTGGGAGTACATTGACCCGCTGGCGGACCGGCTGAAGGACTACGATGTCGTCCTCAGCCTGGCCTGCGGCATCGGCGTCCAGGCGATGAACGAGCGCTTCCCGGATGTCATCACCCTGCCGGGCCTGAACACTACCTTCCTGGGGTTGCCGGAGGAGCATGGCATCTGGGAGGAGCGCTGCCAGGCCTGCGGCGACTGCATCCTGGGGATCACGTTCGGCATCTGCCCCATTGCCCGGTGCTCCAAGCAACTCCTGAACGGCCCATGCGGCGGCTCCCAGAACGGCGTCTGCGAGGTCAATCCCGACATCCCCTGTGCCTGGCAACTCATCTGGGAGCGGGCGATGAAGTTCGGGCAGGTGGAGCGGCTCCTGGAGATTCAGCCGCCCAAGAACTGGTCCCGCAGCCGCGACGGCGGCCCCCGCAAGATTGTGCGGGAGGACCTGAGACTGCCTGAAGAAGAGTGAGGTGAGACATGAGCGAACAGACCAACGGCTACAAGTCCGGTAGCAACCTGGAGAAACTCCTGCGCGCGGGCCACTTCGTGGTGACGGCGGAGATTGGCCCGCCCCAGAGCGCTGACCCCGAGGTCATCCGGCGCAAGGCCCGCCTGCTGAAGGGAGTGGTGGACGCGACCAATATCACCGACAACCAGACCGCTATCGTCCGCATGTCCAGCATTGCCTCGGCGGTCCTGGCCATGCAGGAGGGGGTGGAGCCCATTGTGCAGATGACCTGCCGGGACCGCAACCGGCTGGCGATGCAATCGGACCTGCTGGGTGCCTACGCGCTGGGCGCGCGCAACCTCCTCTGTCTCACCGGCGACCATCAGAGTTTCGGCAACCACCCCACTGCCAAGAACGTCCATGACCTGGACTCTATCCAGTTCATCCGCATGGTCCGGGACATGCGGGATGAGGGCCGCTTCCAGTGCGGTGATGAGATCAAAGGGGTCCGGCCCCGATTCTTCATCGGCGCGGCGGAGAACCCCTTCGGGGACCCCTTTGACTTCCGCCCGTACCGCCTGATGAAGAAGGTTGCCGCCGGGGTGGACTTCATCCAGACCCAGATTATTCTGGACATCCCCCGCTTCCGGGAGTTCATGAAGCGGGTGGTGGATATGGGCCTGCACGAGAAGGTCTACATTCTGGCGGGCATCGGCCCGCTGAAGTCCGCCGGGGCAGCCCGGTACATGCGGGACAAAGTGCCGGGGATGCGCGTGCGGGATGAGTACGTGGAGCGGATGGAGGCGGCGGTTGCCGGAATCCCGAAAGAGGACAAGAAGGCCCGTAAGGAGGCGTGGGAGCGGGAGGGCATCCGCATTGCCATTGAGCAGATTCAGGAAATCCGCGAAATCCCCGGCGTGGCGGGTGTCCACATCATGGCCATTGAGTGGGAAGAGGCGGTGCGGCCCATTGTGGAGGGCGCCGGCCTCCTGCCCCGCCCTCAGGTATAGCCACGAATTTCACGAATGGACACGAATTTTTCTGAATTTCGTAATTACCTGACACAAGGCACAAAGTACTTCACAAAGGACACAAAGGGGCAATAAAATCCTTGGTGACCTTTGTGAAGCCTTCGTGTCCTTCCGGGTTTTCTACAGAACGGCGCTCCGGTAGGTAGTTACCGAATTTCGTGAAATTCGTGTCATTCGTGGCTGATATAAGGAGCGAGTATGGCATCCAGAGCACGAGTCCGAACGCAAACGCTGGCGGAGATTGTGGAGGAGCACACTGGCTCCAACCCGTACCTCTGCTACCAGTGCGTCCGCTGCTCCAGTGGATGTCCGGTGGCGGAGCATATGGACCTGCTGCCCAACCAGGTGATGCGGGCCATTCAGTTCAACGATGAGCGGGTGCTGGAGGCGAAGACCCCCTGGATTTGCGCGGCCTGCGTCACCTGCTCCACCCGCTGCCCCCAGGGCATAGATGTCGCCGGAGTGATGGACGTGCTCCGCATAGAGGCCCGGAAGCGGGGCATCAAGCCACCGGTCCGGGAGGTGGAACTCTTCACCCAGGTTTTCCTCAAGACCATTGGAGTGGCCGGGCGGCTCTACGAGGCCGGCCTGATGGGGATGATGAACGTCCTGACCGGGCGCCCCCTCAAAGATATGGACCTGGGCGTGCCGATGATTCTCAAACGGAAAATCCGGCTGCTCCCGGAGTTCGTCCGTCCGCCGAAGAAGGTGAAACGGGTGGAGGCCAGGGGGAACGTCATCGCCTACTACCCCGGCTGTTCGCTGGAGTCCACCGCCACGGAGTACGACCATACCTTCCGGGCGGTCTGTGAGGCCCTGGGAATCCAACTGGTGGAGCCGCCGGGGTGGGTCTGCTGTGGCTCCACCCCCGCGCATACCACCGACCCGGTTCTGGCGGGGTACTACGCGGGAGTGAATCTCTCGCTGGTGGAACAGATGGGGCTCCGGCAGGTGGTGGCGCCGTGTCTGGGGTGCTATCAGCGCTTCCGGGCCGGTGCCTACGAGATGGCCCACCGCCCTGAACTGGTGGACCAGGTGGCGGAACGGGTCGGCTACCGGTACCAGGGGACGGTGGAGACCCTGCATGCGGTGGAGACGTTGCTGGAACGGGCCGGGCTGGAGGCGATTCGGGCGCAGGTCAAAAGGCCCCTGCAGGGGATGCGCGTGGCGTCCTACTACGGCTGCGCGACCACCCGTCCGCCGAAGTACACCGGTGTGGAGGACCCGGAGAACCCCACCTGTATGGACGACGTCATCCGGGCGCTGGGCGGCGAACCGGTGGAGTGGTCCTACAAGACCGACTGCTGCGGCGGCAGCCTGGGGATTACCCAGACGAACGTCGCGCTGGAACTTTCGGAGAAGATTCTGCGGAACGCGCACGATAGCGGGGCGGAACTGATGGTGACGGCCTGTCCCCTCTGCCAGGTGAACGTGGAAGCCCGGCAGGTCCAGATGAAACTGGACTTCCAGTTGCCCGTCCTCTACATCACCCAGTTGATGGTGCTGGCCTTCGGGATGGAGGAGAAGAAGGCAGAACTGGACAAGAACATGGTGGACCCCCGGCCGGTGCTGCAGAGGTACGGACTGGTGGGGTAATCACCCCTTAGTCTCCATGAGCAGGACATTGGGGGGGGCAGGGCGCAGACGCTCTGCCTCCCAATTTTCGCCCGCTGCTGGCTGGGGTTGAGCAAGTAGTACGGCACAGGGAGTAGAAGGTGGCTCGCTTTTTCGCCTGGGGGCATCGGCCGGCGCGCTGGCCGGTATCGGTGGCTCATCTCTGGCCGCTGACGGTTCTGCTGGGCATCTTCGCATTTCTGAACACTCACCCCATCCGTCCCCACGACTTCTGGTGGCATATGGCCGTGGGGCGAGAAATTCTCGCCACCGGGCATATCCCCACGGTGGACACCTTCTCCTTCACTGCCGCCGGGACACCGTACCCTTCCTACGCGGCCTTCTGGCTGCCGGAGGTGGTGCTCTATGGCCTCTACACTCTGGGTGGACCGGCGCTGGTCGTCTTTGTCCACAGCCTGACGGTCACCACCGCGTATGGGCTGACCCTCGCTCTGGCCTGGCGCATCTCCGGAAGCCCCCGCATCGCGGCGGCGGCCACCCTCTTCGCCGCCGCGCTGGGGATCAACGACTGGAACGTCCGTCCGCAGGCGTTCACCTTTTTCCTGGCACCCTTGTTCCTGTGGGCCATTCACGAAATCCGCCGTAGCGCGGGCTTTAGCCTGCAAACCTGCATCCGGGGCCCCAACCTGCGCTGGCTGGCGGTTTTCCCGTTGGGGATGGCGTTCTGGGCCAACTGCCACGGCTCCTTCCCGCTGGGGTTGCTCATCGTCGGGCTCTGGGTGGCGGACGAGGTCTGGGGGGCGGTGCGCGGGGGAGAGGGCGGGCGCGGGAGCGCCCGCCCTCTCCCCCGCATCGCGGCGGCGGGCCCCCCACGGGGGCCAGCGCTCTGGCGCTGGCCGCCGCCGCGAGTCTCCTCAACCCGCGCGGGCCTGGAGCCCTCTCTTATCTGGCCGGGATGTCCGTCCACCCCGTCATCCAGGGCATGGTCCCCGAGTGGGCCCCGCCGACGTTCTCCACCCTCACCGGCGCGCTGTTCCTGACGGGGCTGCTGGCGACCGCCGCACTGCTGGCCCTCTCTCCCCTCCGCCCCGAACCGCTGGAATTGCTCCTCTTCCTGGCCTTCGGCGCGCTGGGCCTGCGGACCGTGCGGGGAGCCATCTGGTTCGGCCTGACCCTGGCACCGGTCTGGGCGGCGCATTTATCCGCTGTATTCGGCACTTCGCTGCGCTCCGTGCCTGACTACGAACGTGAATGCAAAGGCGACCTCCCCGCCACGCTGCTGGCGGTCCTGCTGACTGTGGGCGCGCTGGTCACCCTGCCCTGGTTCAAGGAACGGTTGCCCCTGCCGCCCGAGAAGGCCGGCCTCATCTCTGCCGAGACCCCGGTGGCGGCGACGGAGTTTCTCCTGCGGGAGCGTCTGCCGGGCCCTCTGTTCCACGCCATGCCCTTCGGCAGTTACCTGGTCTGGGCCGCACAGCCGGAGTATCCTGTCTTTGTGGACTCGCGGATAGAACTCTACCCGGTGGAGGTCTGGCTGGACTACCTGCACATCTCGGCGGCCGGGTGCGGGTGGGAGGAACGGCTGGCCCGCTACGGGGTCCGCACGCTGATGCTGAGCCCGCAGGAGCAGCCCGCGCTGGTGGCGGCCGCGCGGGCCTCTCCCCGGTGGCGACAGGTCTACGAGGACACCGCTGCAATCCTCTTTGTTCGCCAGCCCTAACGAATCTATTTTCCTCACACAAAGGCACAGAGGCACAAAGTTTTTTTACCTTTTCTCGTAACTACCTACCTCCGGCGAGGAGGTGGACCGGCTGATGGGCGAACAGCGCACGCAGCATCGCATAGACGTTTCGCTCCTGCTTGCGGCAGGTGGAAATGACCCCCTGCAAGCGGGCATACACC